>ERZ808278.1382-NODE-1382-length-10288-cov-2.797713_pt1 | contig 10288 bp, 18 predicted proteins | sample MGYA00521239_ERZ808278 | MGnify/ENA primary metagenome ERZ808278 (study PRJEB31516, sample SAMN03275600) | gut metagenome | biome: mammalia-associated habitat; material: feces | host: Papio cynocephalus | place: Kenya | collected 2012-07-17 ... | reverse complement strand
TTTACAAGGAAATGCTTGTGATCTACGATCTGTCTTGCTTCTCTTCTGGTTCTTGCGAATCCCATTCTGAACACTACGCTGTCCAGTCTGCTCTCAAGCAGAACCATAAGATTCTCACCGGTCATACCTTTCATTCTGTCGGCCTTCTCATAGTAGTTTCTGAAAGGCTTCTCAAGTACACCGTAAATAAATTTTGCTTTCTGTTTCTCGCGAAGCTGAAGTCCGTACTCACTTACTTTCTTTCCAGCTCTTGCGGATGTTCTGTTAGACTTTTTGTCATATCCTAAATAAGTAGGATCTAAATCAAGCGATCTGCATCTCTTTAATACAGGAACTCTGTTTACTGCCATTGTTCTGGCTCCTTTCTGATTTTTGTTTACAACGCATACGCGCCTTCATCCAAGTTTTGGTTACGTAAAATAACTTTACTATACACGACGTCTCTTAGGCGGACGGCATCCATTGTGAGGTACGGGTGTTACGTCACGGATGCTTGTTACTTCAAGACCGCAGGCCTGCAATGCACGGATAGCAGCCTCACGACCTGAACCAGGTCCCTTAACCATAACGTCTACTGTCTTTAAACCATGAATTAAAGCAGCCTTTGTAGCTGTTTCTGCAGCCATCTGTGCTGCATATGGAGTAGATTTCTTTGAACCTCTAAATCCAAGACCACCAGCACTTGCCCAGCTCAGAGCATTACCTTCGTTATCTGTCAGAGTAACGATGGTATTGTTGAAAGAAGACTGAATATGTGCCTGTCCATGTTCAACGTTTTTCTTTATACGCTTTTTTGTTACTTTTTTTGCAACTTTTTTAGCCATGATAAACTAACCTACTTTCTCCTGAATAATTACTTTCTATTACCTGTTACTTATTTCTTCTTGTTTGCTACAGTTCTCTTAGGACCTTTTCTTGTTCTGGCATTGGTCTTTGTCTTCTGACCACGAACCGGAAGTCCTTTTCTATGACGGATACCTCTGTAGCATCCGATTTCCTGAAGACGCTTGATGTTGAGCGCGATCTCTCTTCTCAAATCACCTTCTACTGTGTAATCTTTGTCGATTACTTCTGCAAGTCTCTTTACTTCATCGTCAGTAAGTTCTCTGACACGGGTATCAGGATTAACATTTGCTGCCTCCAGAATCTTGCCAGCACTTACTCTACCAATTCCGTAGATGTAAGTTAATCCAATCTCTACACGTTTTTCTCTAGGTAAGTCAACACCTGCAATACGAGCCATTTACGTTTCCTCCATTTTCTTTGCAATTCCATGTACATTTAAGATGTACATCTGCACACTAATTGATTGGGGTAGGTTCTACCCAATCGGATCAAAGCATCCGATCTTTCCAAACACAGGTTGGTATCAAAAAGTATTTTCCCATAGGCTCTTCCATCTATATTATAATCAGTAACCGTCAGTCTGCCGGAAATATTTTCCAGAACATGACAAAAGAACGGTACTGCAGCCGCTCATAATATCCATACAAGAACCCCTATCAACTTCTTTCAGGGATTAACCTTGTACCTGTTTGTGCTTCGGATTCTCACAGATAATTCTGATCTTTCCTTTTCTTTTAATGACCTTGCATTTTTCGCAAATCGGTTTTACTGATGATCTGACTTTCATCTCAAACCCTCCTTTCAAAAAGACCGTTTTACATTATAACACGGAAGTATCACGCATGCAAGGGAATTTCTGAAGTTTTTTACTTATTTTACTTATCTCTCCAGATAATTCTTCCCTTGGATAAATCATAGGGTGATAATTCCAAAGTCACCTTATCACCGGGCAGGATACGAATAAAATTCTGACGCAGCTTGCCGCTTATATGTGCCAACACTACGTGTCCATTCTCAAGTTTTACCTGGAACATCGTGTTGGGTAACTTTTCAATTACAGTTCCTTCGATTTCAATAACATCGGCTTTTGACATTTGTTTCCTCCTCTTTCATGCCATTATACTGATTTCCTATATAAGATAAAGTTTAATTATCTTCTCTGTCAAGATTTTTGTGATATTCTTTGAGGATTTTTACGATTTCCGGATCGCTCCACGCATCCCCGTTCTTCTGAAGCTGTACCTTCTTAATATACGTATTCTTTTTCTTCTCTGATTATGACATATGTGGTGTCCTTATCATGCCCCGCTCTGGAGGTTGCAAGCATTCCTACCATATGTTCCTCCCTGCTTCCGCGATCTGTTATCCCGGAAGGATTTCTTTTCTTCTGCAACGCACCCTGTCGCTGCTGAACCTGATGCTGCAGATTCTCTTCACCGGAAAATCATGCCCTGAGACTCAGGATTTCCGGCTCACCCTCTGTAATCAGAATGGTGTTCTCATAATGGGCTGACAGGGAATGATCTGCCGAGATGACTGTCCAGCCATCCTTCATCCACTTCACATTCGGCGTACCGATATTCACCATCGGTTCCACCGCCAGTGTCATTCCCGGCTGTAACCGCAGTCCCCTGCGCCTCTGTGCAAAGTTGGGGATCTCCGGTTCTTCATGGAGATGGGTCCCAATTCCATGTCCGACCAGATCTCTCACGATCCCGTAACCGTACGGTCTGATATAGGCATCGATCGCATTCGAGATATCAAACAGATGATTCCCGGCTTTTGCCATTTTGATTCCTTCAAAAAAACTCTGTCTGGTCACATCGATCAACTGCTTTGCCTGCTCGCTTATCTCTCCCACGGCGTGGGTTCTTGCCGCATCGGAGTGATAGCCCTGATAGATAAGACCGGTATCCAGGCTGACGATATCGCCCTCTTTGATGATATGCTGCTCCGTAGGAATGCCATGTACCACTTCCTCGTTGACCGATACGCAGACCGATCCGGGATATCCCTGATAATTCAGGAAATTAGGGGTACATCCATAGCTTCGGATAAGTTCCTCACATACCCTGTCAATCTCCTTGGTGGAAATTCCGGGGCGGATTATTTTCTCCAGTTCTTCATGTACCAGCGCAAGAATCCGTCCTGCCTCTCTCATCAATTCAATTTCTCTAGCTGACTTTATCGTCACAGCCATTCTGATACCTTCTTTCCAAATCTACTTTTAGCCTAATATCTCTACGATGTTAGCAAATACATCCTTCATATCCTGTGTGCCGTCTACGGTCTTGAGAACACCCTTCTTTGTGTAGAAATCGATAAGCGGCTGTGTCTGCTTATGATATACATCAAGACGATTCTTAACGGTCTCCGGCTTGTCATCATCACGAAGTACAAGCTCTGCTCCACACTTGTCACAGATTCCCTCTTTCTTCGGAGGAACATGTTCAATGTGGTAGGTTGCTCCGCAGGAAAGACATGCGCGTCTGCCACCCATTCTCTTAATAATGTTCTCGTCCGGAACGTCTACATCGATCGCATAATCGATCTTGTCTCCAAGCTCTGTCAGTGCCTTGTCAAGCACCTCTGCCTGCGGGATTGTTCTCGGGAATCCGTCCAGAACATATCCGTTCTTGCAGTCATCCTTTGCAACACGGTCAAGCAGGATCTTTACGGTCAGTTCATCGGGAACCAGAAGTCCCTGATCCATGTACTGCTTTGCTTCTTTTCCAAGCTCTGTTCCTTCTTTGATATTTGCACGGAAGATATCTCCTGTGGAAATATGCGGAACACTGTATTTCTCTGCAATCATTTTCGCCTGTGTACCCTTGCCGGCACCAGGAGCGCCTAACATTATAATCTTCATAGGAAAACCATACCTTTCATATAAACAGTAGGGACGTACTCTTCACAGCCGTCCCTACTACTCTTAACATATTAATCGTTCAAAAATCCCTTGTAGTTACGAACCAGCATCTGAGATTCAATCTGTTTGATCGTCTCAAGAACAACACTCACAATGATGATAAGGCTTGTTCCGCTGAAGGATACGCTTGCACCGAATACTCCGTTAAAGAAATACGGTACTACACATACGATCGTAAGTCCGACTGCTCCAATGAAAATAATGTAGTTGAGTATCTTTGTCAGATATTCTGTGGTAGGCTTTCCAGGTCTGATACCCGGTATAAAACCACCCTGTTTCTTCATATTTTCAGCAATCTCAATAGGATTAAATGTAATGGATGTATAGAAGTAAGCAAAGAAAATTACCAATGCTACATATACAACCAGGCCAATCGAGTAAATCAGGTTATCCGGATCACACCAATAATTTGAGTTGAGGCCCTTCATGATCTCTGCCCATACACCCGTACTGTTGATACGGAAAAGGGAGCAGATGATAATCGGCAGCTGCATCAGGGATGATGCAAAAATAACCGGGATAACTCCCGCGGTATTTACCTTCAACGGAATATTGGTTGTCTGACCTCCAACCATCTTTCTTCCCTGTACCTTCTTGGCATACTGTACAGGAATCTTGCGGACACCATCATTTAAGATAATGACCAGAATTACCATCAATACGATGATAGCAATAATGATAATTGCTGCTACAACACCTTTTGCAATGGATTTACCAATTACAAACTGTTCAAACAGGCTTGAGATATCCTGCGGCATACGAGACAAAATGTTGATCGTAAGCACGATAGAGATACCATTGCCCACACCATTTTCTGTAATACGCTCGCCAATCCACATCAGGAATGCACTTCCCGCTGTCAGGGCGGCAATAACAGTAATGATATTCATTACATTATAGGTCTCTAACAGTCCCTGACGACCAAAACCGATCGCCATTGCACTTGCTTCAATGATCGCCAGCGCAACCGTCACATATCTTGTAATGGATGCAATCTTTTTACGACCATCTACACCATCACGCTGCATCTCTTCCAGCTTGGGAATCGCGATCGTCATCAACTGCATGATAATGGACGATGTGATGTAGGGCGTGATATTCAATGCAAGAATTGACATGTTCAGAAATGAACCACCCGTAAAAGCATCAAAGAAGTTAAACGCATCGCCGGTCTGCTGTGAGAACCAGTTTGCGAAATAAGTCCTGTCTACACCCGGCACAGGAAGCTGTGATCCGAAACGGATCACAACTAACATGGCGAATGTAAAAAAGATTTTGTTTCTTAACTCTTTGATCTTAAACGCATTCTTTAAGGTTGTAAGCATTAAATCACCTCTGCAGTTCCACCAAGTGCTTCGATCTTCTCCTTTGCGGATGCGCTGAATGCATTTGCTTTCACATCAAGCTTCTTGGTAAGTTCTCCGTTTCCAAGGATCTTAACTCCATCTCTGGGATTCTTTACGATTCCCTTCTCAATAAGTGCATTTACATCAACTGCTGCGCCATTGTCAAATACTTCAAGCGCACTGAGATTGATTGCGACGATTTCCTTTGTGTTTCTGTTGGTGAAACCTCTCTTAGGAAGACGTCTGTATAACGGCATCTGACCACCTTCAAAGCCCGGTCTGGGTGCGCCGGAACGTGCCTTCTGTCCCTTATGTCCCTTACCAGCTGTCTTGCCGTTTCCTGAACCGTGTCCACGACCTCTTCTAAAATTATCACTTTGTACAGAACCTTCTGCCGGTCTTAAATTTGATAATTCCATTCTGACACCTCCTTTATTTTATGCTTCCTCTACTTTGACCATATGTCTAACCTTCTGGATCTGGCCTCTGGTTGCTCCGTTATCCGGCAACTCAACTGTCTGGCCGATCTTCCTAAGTCCCATTGCTGCGATTGTAGCACGGGTCTTCGGTACCTGACCAATTGTAGACTTTATTAAAGTAATCTTTAATGTTTTAGCTTCTGCCATCTTTTTTCCCTCCTAAATTTTCTGACTGCAATACGCTCATGTAGCTTATGCGCGAACCTCTTCTACAGATTTTCCACGATTCTTAGCTACTTCTTCAGGAGTCTTTAACAGGCTGAGTCCGGCAATTGTAGCAAGTACAACGTTCTGCTTGTTGTTGGAACCAAGGGACTTCGTACGGATGTTCTTGATTCCTGCAAGCTCACAAACGATACGTGCAGGACCACCTGCGATGATACCGGTACCTTCCGGAGCTCTCTTCAGAAGAACAGATGCGGAACCGAACTTACCGATATAGTCATGTGTAATACTGTTATTCTCATCAAGTGCTACAGAAACTAAATTCTTGATTGCATCTTCCTTACCTTTGCGAATTGCTTCCGGGATTTCGGTTGCTTTTCCTAAGCCTGCGCCTACATGACCATTGCCGTCACCAACTACTACTAAAGCAGTGAAGCGCATGTTACGACCACCTTTAACAACCTTAGTAACACGCTTGATTGTTACAACTTTTTCAGTCAATTCTAACTGACTTACATCAATGATTGTACGTCTCATGTGATTTTCTTTTCTCCCTTCCTAGAATTCTAAGCCAGCTTCTCTGGCTGCATCAGCTAATGCTGCAATCTTACCCTGGTATATAAAGCCACCTCTGTCAAAGACAACCGTCTTAATGCCTTTTTCAATTGCTCTCTTAGCGATTACTGTTCCCAAATATGCTGCTGCATCAACGTTATTGGTCTTTTCAAGTTCAGCCTTAACGCTCTTCTCAAGTGTAGATGCTGAAACTAAAGTGTTTCCAACTGTGTCGTCAATAATTTGAGCATACATATGATTATTGCTTCTGAACACGGCCAGACGCGGTCTCTCAGCAGTACCGCTGAAACGGTTACGCATTCTGTTGTGTTTTTTTACACGAACGTTTTGTCTTGATTCTTTACTAACCATTTTCATACTCTCCTTATCTATTATTTCTTACCAGTCTTACCAACTTTACGTCTAATTGTCTCATCAGCATACTTGATACCCTTGCCCTTGTAAGGCTCCGGTCTTCTCTTGTCTCTGATTTCAGCCGCAAACTGTCCAACTTTTTCTTTGTCAATACCTTTAACGATGATCACGTTCTGACCATCTACTACGGTTTCGATGCCTTCCGGATCAGTCATCTCTACCGGATGGGAATAACCCAGGTTCAGGGTTAATGTTTTACCGGACTTGGATGCTCTGTAACCTACACCGTTTACTTCCAGTTTCTTCTCGAATCCTTCCGTAACACCAACTACCATATTGTGGATCAGTGTTCTGGTCAGACCGTGGAAAGATTTCATCTTCTTCAGGTCGTTAGGTCTTGTAACAACAACCTCAGCGCCTTCTACTTTGATATCCATCTCAGACGGAAGCACTCTCTCAAGTGTTCCCTTGGGACCTTTTACAGTCACTTTGTTATTTTCTGCAACCTCTACAGTTACGCCTGCAGGAATCGCGATTGGCATTCTTCCTATACGTGACATGCCCGTACCTCCTATTATTAATTTAAAACATTTAGTTACCTGTCATTGTTTTACTACCAAACGAACGCAAGTACCTCTCCACCTACCTGAAGCTCTCTTGCCTTCTTGTCTGTGATAACACCCTGGTTTGTAGAAATGATTGCTACACCCAGTCCACCAAGTACTCTCGGTAAATCCTCTTTGCCGGCATACACACGAAGACCAGGCTTGGAGATTCTCTTAATACCGGAAATAATCTTGTCATTCTTGTCCTCACCATACTTTAATGTGATGTGGATTGTTTTGAAGTTTCCGTCTTCGATAATATCGAATTTCTTGATATATCCTTCATCTAACAGAATCTGTGCAATTGCAAGTTTCATCTTGGATGACGGTACATCTACTGTATCGTGTTTTGCAGTATTTGCATTACGGATTCTTGTAAGCATATCTGCAATAGGATCGCTCATTGTCATGATTTTATTTCCTCCCTTCCTACCAGCTTGCTTTCTTAACGCCAGGAATCTGGCCCTTGTATGCTAACTCACGGAAGCAAATTCTGCAAATTCCGTATTTTCTCAAATAAGCATGTGGACGACCACAAATTTTGCAACGATTGTATTCTCTTGTGGAGAATTTAGGTTTGCGCTGCTGTTTAATCTTCATTGCTGTCTTAGCCATGAATTTACCTCCTTCTATTTAGCGAATGGCATGTTAAACAGTCTTAACAATTCACGAGCTTCCTCGTCTGTCTTGGCTGTGGTAACGAAAATGATATCCATACCTCTTACCTTGTCAACCTTATCGTACTCGATCTCAGGGAAGATAAGCTGCTCCTTGATACCAAGTGCATAATTTCCTCTTCCGTCGAATGAGTTCGGGTTAACACCTCTGAAGTCACGTACACGAGGAAGTGCAAGGTTTACAAGACGATCTAAAAACTCATACATCTTATCGCCACGAAGTGTTGTCTTGCAGCCGATTGCCTGACCTTCTCTGATCTTGAAGTTCGCAATAGAGTTTTTAGCCTTTGTGAGAACTGCCTTCTGGCCTGTGATTGTCTCCATGTCGCTGACAGCTGTCTCAAGAACCTTTGCGTTCTCTTTTGCCTCACCAACGCCCATGTTAATGACGATCTTGTCAAGCTTCGGAACTTCCATAATATTTTTATATCCAAACTTTTTGATCATAGCATCTACGATCTCGTTTTTATACATCTCTTTAAGTCTACTACTCAACGTTTTAGACCTCCTTTCTTAGAATTAGTCGATGATATCACCTGTGGATTTTGCGAAGCGAACCTTCTTGCCGTTCTCAATCTTGAAGCCGACACGGGTTGCTTTTCCCTTGTGAACATACATAACGTTTGAAGCATCGATAGGAGCTTCCTTCTGAACAATACCACCATTCTGGTTAGCTGCTGAAGGCTTCTCGTGCTTTGTTACCATTGCAACGCCCTCTACAACGACTTTATTGTTCTTTCTGTCTACGGAAACCACCTTGCCTTCTTTGTCTTTATCTTTTCCGGCGATAACCTTTACTGTGTCGCCTTTCTTAATCTTAAATGTTGACATACCGGCACCTCCTATAATACTTCCGGAGCCAGTGAAACAATTTTCATAAACTGTTTATCACGAAGCTCTCTTGCTACTGGTCCAAAAATACGTGTTCCTCTCGGAGTTTTGTCATCTTTGATGATAACAGCAGCATTTTCGTCAAATTTGATATAAGAACCGTCTTTACGACGAGCACCCTTAACGCTACGAACAACTACGGCCTTAACAACATCGCCTTTTTTTACAACGCCGCCTGGTGTTGCATCTTTGACCGAAGCAACGATAACATCACCAATGCGTGCATATCTTCTTGTAGATCCGCCCATAACTCTGATACATAAAAGTTCTTTAGCACCAGTGTTATCAGCGACCTTAAGTCTGCTTTCCTGTTGAATCATGCTATTTTTCTCCTTTTATTTTGCTTTCTCAACGATCTCTACAAGTCTCCATCTCTTGTCCTTAGATAAAGGTCTTGTTTCCATTACTTTTACGGTATCGCCGATGTTACACTCATTGTTCTCATCATGAGCTTTCAGTTTATAAGTTCTCTTTACAATCTTCTTATAAAGAGGATGCTTTACGTTGTCCTGAATAGCAACAACAATTGTCTTATCCATCTTGTTACTGATAACCTTACCAGTACGTGTTTTTCTCAAATTTCTTTCCACGATTGCTCTCCTTCCTTAAACAATACTTTAGTTAGCTGCTTTAGCTTTTTCCGTGATGACGGTCTGAATTCTCGCAATGTTTCTTCTAACATCCTTAATTCTTGCTGTATTGTCTAACTGATTTGTTGCGTTCTGGAATCTCAAATTGAAAAGTTCTTTCTTAGCATCTGTTAATGCCTGTGCTAATTCTGCATCTGATTTTTTCTTTAAATCTTCTACATACTTATTAGTTTTCATTTGATACACCGCCTTCCAAGTCTGCTTTAGAAACGACTTTACATTTACATGGAAGCTTATGTGTCGCAAGACGTAACGCCTCTTTTGCCACTTCCTCATCTACTCCGGAAATCTCGAACATGACGCGTCCAGGCTTAACTACTGCTACCCAGCAATCAACTGCGCCCTTACCAGATCCCATACGTGTTCCTAAAGGTTTTACAGTTACTGGCTTATCCGGGAAAATCTTGATCCAAACCTTACCACCACGCTTGATGTAACGTGTCATAGCGATACGGGCAGCTTCGATCTGATTTGATTTGATCCAACATGGCTCTAATGCTACAATACCATATTCACCGTATGTGATCGTATTGCCACGGCTTGCCTTACCAGCCATAGAACCACGGAACTGTTTACGACGTTTCACTCTTTTTGGCATTAACATTATTTATCGCTCCCTTCCTTGTTAGATTTTGTAGGAAGTACTTCGCCCTTGTAAATCCATACCTTAACACCAACTTTACCATAAGTTGTGTCTGCTTCTGCGAAACCATACTCAATATCTGCTCTCAGTGTCTGAAGCGGAATAGTTCCCTCGCTGTAGAACTCTG
>ERZ808278.1380-NODE-1380-length-10302-cov-2.615302_pt1 | contig 10302 bp, 10 predicted proteins | sample MGYA00521239_ERZ808278 | MGnify/ENA primary metagenome ERZ808278 (study PRJEB31516, sample SAMN03275600) | gut metagenome | biome: mammalia-associated habitat; material: feces | host: Papio cynocephalus | place: Kenya | collected 2012-07-17 ... | reverse complement strand
CATGTAATACAGGAAATAACAAATCGAATTTTTTTAGGTAACCGATAATATTATCGATTTCTTTTAACTTTTCAGAATTAATAAGATTATCTCCAACTGTTAAAGAATCTAAGTGCGAAAGTGTATCTGTATATTCAAAAAAATTCCCATCTTTATCAATGTAGATAGGGCATATATTAAATCTATCCTTATCTAGATTTTTTAAAATAGACAATCCAGAAACAATAGAAACATCATGTTCTGTAGATTGTCCACCAAATAGAACTCCTAAGTTTTTTTTATCCATTATGCATTCCTCCTTTATTAATTATATACATAGTATTCATAAATTAGAATAAACTATGGAGTTTGAAAAAAATATGCTATAATTATATAGCAATGTAAAAATAGATGTCAACAATTTGGGCATAATATAATTAGGAGGGATTACTATGAAAGCTTTAATAACAGGTGCGTCATCTGGAATAGGTAAAGATATAGCAAGAGAAATGAGTAATAAAGGATATGATTTAATATTAGTTGCAAGACGTGAGGATAGATTAATACAATTAAAAGAAGAACTTAATACAAATGTTGAAATAATAAAAATGGATTTAAGTTCAGCAGAAAATTGCAAAAAATTATATGAACAAGTAAGTGATGTTGATATATTGGTTAATAATGCAGGATTTGGAGTTTATGGTGAATTTGCAAATAATGATTTAAATAAAGAGTTAGATATGATAGATGTTAATATTGTAGCAGTTCATACACTTACTAAATTGTTTTTACAAGATATGATGAAAAAGAATAAAGGACAAATATTAAATGTAGCGTCAATAGGAGGATTTATGCCAGGTCCACTAATGGCTGCATATTATGCATCAAAAGCATATATAGTGAGATTGTCAGAAGCAATAAGAGAAGAACTTAGAAAAGAAAAATCAAATGTTAAAATAAGTATTTTATGCCCAGGACCAGTTAAAACAGAATTTAATAAAGTATCAGGCGGTAAATTTAATGTTCATTCATTAAGTAGCAGTTATGTGGCAAAATATGCTGTAAATAAGATGCTAAAGGGAAAATTTGTAATAGTACCAGGAAGCTTAATGAAGGTTGTAAGATTTCTTACAAAAATAGTGCCAGATAATATATTAAGCAAATTCGTGTATTATGTCCACTAAACTATTCAAAAAAATAATAAAAAATGTTATAATAAAAGGGGAATATAATTTAAGGAGAAGTTTATGGGAAGAGAAAAAAAATATGATTTTTTTACTGTTGTACTATCGCTAATTATTATTTCAATCTTCATAAGTGGCGTATACTTAATGTATAGGTATTTTTTAGAAGATAATAAAAGTGGTGTTTTCCAAGAATTTATGCCAACTACAGAAGAAGTGTCTGTGACTAATACTACAGACATAACAGAAGAAAGGGTAACTACAAATGAAACAGAAAAAGATACACAAAGCATGTATAATGAATTATATGAAAAAATAAATAGTAGCAATCATACAACTCAACAAAGAGTTGTAGACAATGGAAATACATATTTTTATAGCCAATTAGATGAAACAGGTAAAAATATCTATAATATATTAAATAGAAATCTAGATAACATGAAAAAAGGTACATATAATATAGAATTAGGATCAACTTTTAATAGTTTATTACACGAAGAAAACGGAAAGGAAATTTTAAGTAGTGCTTATCAAGATGCTTGGGATGCTTTTTTAAATGACAAACCAGAAATATTTTATATTAATGTTAGGAAAATGTACTTGTATACCAAAACTATAACATCAGGTTCAAACACTAGGTATGAAAATAGTATCGGCAATATAAATGAAAATTATTTTGCCGATGGTTTCACAAGTGAAGAACAAGTTAGAAATGCAGTTGATAATGTAGAAAATGCAAAAAATCAAATATTAGCAACAGTTAATGGAAATAGTATATATGATGCAATATTAAAGATACATGATTGGTTAGTTGATAATGTAGAATATGATACTACACTTAATAGGACAAATACTCATAATGTATATGGGACATTAATTGAAAGAAATGTTGTATGTGAAGGATATGCAAGAACGTTTAAATATTTATTGGATTCTGCAAATATACCATGTGTATTAGTTACTGGAACCGGAACTGATCAAGATGGAAAAACAGAAAATCACGCATGGAATTATGTAAAAATAGATAGTCAATGGTATGCTGTAGATGTAACTTGGGATGACCCTATATTACTGGGAGCAGCAGTTCTAACGGACAAATACAAGTATAGATATTTTTTGAAAGGATATAGTCAATTTAGAAGTAATCATATGGCAAATGGTAAATTGACCACAAATGGCAAAACATTTGTATATCCACAATTATCTACAGATGATTATAAAAATAAAAAGTAAGAGGTGAAGAAAATAGAGATATATGTAATAGATAGATTTGAAGATGAATTTGCTGTATGTGAAAACAGAGAAACAAGAGAAATTATAAATATACCTATAGATAGTATTCAAAAAGAGGCAAAAGAAGGAGATTGCATAAAATTAGAAAATGAAACATATATAATAGACGAAGAGGAAACGAGAAAAAATGCAGAAAGAATAAAAAGAAAAATGGATATGTTCAAAAATTGGAAATAAAATAACTAATCCACCATATTTATATGGTGGATTAGTTATGAAAAGTAACTTCCAAAATGAAAAAGTTTATGTTATAATGTCAAGGACAAAAAATGTTAAATAACAAAGCAAGGAGGAAAGAAAAATGGAAATACCATTTAAAAGAGCAAATATTTTATTGCCTAAAAAAAATGTTGATATGAGCAAATGGAGTGTAGTTGCGTGTGATCAATATACATCAGAGCCTGAATATTGGAAAGAAGTTGCAGAAATAGTTGGAAAAGAACCATCAACTTTAAATTTAGTATTACCAGAAGTATATTTAGAAGAAAATGATGTATCAGAAAGAATAAAGAAAATAAATGAGAATATGAAAAATTTATTAAAAGATAATTTTTTTGATGAACATAAAGAATCTTTAATATATTTAGAAAGAACTCAAGCAGATGGAACTGTAAGAAAAGGAATAGTAGGAGTAATAGATTTAGAAGAATATTCATATGAAAAAGGATCACAATCATTAGTTAGAACAACAGAAGGAACAATTTTAGAAAGAATACCACCTCGTATAAGAGTAAGAGAAAATGCAGAATTAGAATTACCTCATATAATGTTATTGATAGATGATAGAAAAAAAGAAATCATAGAAGATATAACAAATAAAGTTGAAGAAAATGACAAAGTGTATGATTTTGATTTAATGAAAAAAGGTGGGCATATAAAAGGATATAAACTAAATGATAAAATTATGCAAGAAGTAATGAACAAATTAGAAAAATTAACGGATAAAAAATACTTCGAAGAAAAATATGATGTTAAAGATAAAGGTGTATTACTTTTTTCAGTTGGAGATGGAAATCATTCATTAGCTACTGCTAAGACATGGTATGAAAACTTGAAAAAAACATTACCAAAAGAAGAATATGAAAATCATCCAGCAAGATATGCATTAGTTGAAGTTGTTAATATTCATAGTGATGCACTAAAATTTGAACCAATACATAGGGTACTATTTGATGTAAATGTAGAAAATGTATTAGAACAATTAAACAAATATTATGAAATATCTGAAAAAAGTGATGGGGGCCAAAAAGTAAAATATATTTGTAAGGGAAAAGAAGGCGAGTTTTATATTAAAAATCCTAAAGCCAATATTCCAGTGGGTTCAATGCAAATATTTATAGATGAATATTTAAAAGAGAACGGAGGGAAAATAGATTACATACATGGTGATGATATTACTAGAGAATTAGCTAGTAAAGAAGGAAACATTGGTTTTATATTTGAAGGAATAGAAAAAGAAGAACTATTTAAAACAATAATATTAGATGGAGCATTACCAAGAAAAACTTTTTCAATGGGACATAGTTATGATAAGAGATATTATCTAGAATCAAGAAAAATAAGAGAAAATGTAAATACACCTAGCTAATTGAAAATTAGTTAGGTGTATTTATGCATATAAAAAGATTTAAAAACTAATGATTTCGTTAAAAACTTCTATAGCATAATTGTCAGTCATACCAGAAATGTATAAAATAACAGCTTTACAATAGGCTTTTTCATTTTCTATATCAAATATAATTTTGTTCTTTAATTTGTGGTTTTCATCTCGTATATTCCAGTACACTTCAATCCAATCTTTAAAGTTAGATGCCAAACTAGGATAATATTTAGCTAACTTGTGTAGTTCGAACAAAGTATTTTTTCCATTAAAAGTAGATTTTAATGTGTCATATATTGTGTTTATTACTAGAGAAAAATAATTGTTAGGTGCTAAAGTTTTTTGATGCAAATATATGTATTCATAATTAAATTTTTTTATTTCATCTAAAATATATAAACTTTTATCTGAAAATTTTAAACCATCTTCATAGTTAGAATTTTGACATAAGTCATATACTAAGTCATTAATAATAATTCCATTATTAATATTACTTTTTTTTGAGTATTGTAATAAATCATATAAATCTTCTAAATGATCATCCATAATACCTATTGATATGGCGTCTTCTATATCTCTTCCAATATAAGAAATTTTATCAGAAATTTTTACAACACAGCCTTCCCAAGTAAAAGGTGCAAATTGATTAGGAGATAAGTAATCATCAAGAGATATAAACTCATCTCTTGGTCTAAGCGCATTTTCATCAATTTCTCCACAATGAGAAATTATACCATCACGTACTGCATAAGTAAGATTTAAATTCTGTTTATATCCATGGTTATCATCTAAAAGTTCAATATCATCTACAAGAGTAAGTCCATTTTTCTCGTGCCAGAAAGTAGAACCAAAGTCTCTTTCAGAGATTTTGGATAATATTTTTTCTCCTTGATGTCCAAAAGGACTATGTCCTAAATCATGTGCAGTAGAAATTGCTTTTGTTAATTCAGTATTTAATCCAAGATATTTAGCGATGGTGTAACTAATAGAATCAACATGATTAACATGCTCGCTTCTAGTACAAATATGGTCATTAGTGGGTGAAAAAAATACTTGAGTTTTATGTTTTAATCTTCGATATGCATTTGAATGAATTATTCTGGTGTAATCTCTTTCAAATTCTGAACGAATATCATGTTCTCTTTTATAAATCATATTCTCTCTAGAAATCATTTGCTCCCATTTGGATGTATTAGGGATAGCAGAATAATGAATAAGGCAATTTTTCAAATTTATCAATTCCTTTCATAAAAACATAAAAATAATAATATATGTTTTTGATATGAATATAATAATATAACGATAAAAGTAAGTCAAGATTTTAAAATTTAACTTTTTGATTTATATATAAAACTATGATATAATACAAAAAATTTAGAGAGGAGGGTGTTATGGAATTTATAATAGGGATTGTTTCATCTTTTGAATTTGAAACAATTGTTAAATTAATATTGGGCTTTGTACTTGCAGGAGCAATAGGATTAGAAAGAGCATCATGGAATAAACCGGCAGGATTTAGAACACATGCTTTAGTAGGAATAAGTTCAGTGTTAATAATGACATGTGGAGAATATATGTCTACTAAATATAACATGGATCCATCGAGAATACCTGCTCAATTGTTATCTGGAATTGGTTTTATAGGTGCAGGTACAATTTTAAGAGAAGGATTTAATGTTAAAGGGTTAACTACTGCATCAAGTTTGTTGGCTGTTACATGTATAGGACTAAGTGTAGGAGCAGGATTTTACCTAGGAAGTATTATTGCTACTATTTTAGTATATTGTATATTATCGTATTCATATTTGTTTTCAGAAAAATTAGACCATTTTGATGTAATAGAGTTAAATATAAAAGTAGAAGAAGATGTTAAAAAAACTATTGAATTAGTAGAAGAAATTTTAAATAAAAGCAATATTACTATAAGTAAAATTATGCAACCAGAAAAGAAAGATGAAGTAAAAATAATAAAAATTATAGGAAAATATAGAGAGAGAATAAAAGTTAATGAAATAATAAGTAATATATCTAAATTAGATAATATTATAGAAGTAGAAGAAGTTTTTAATGGAGGTAAAGATGAGTTGTAAAAGAGAAGATTACATAAATTGGGATGAATATTTTATGGGGATTGCAATGTTGTCAGGTCAAAGAAGCAAAGATCCATCAACACAAGTTGGAGCATGTATTGTTAGCCAAGATAATAAAATATTATCATTAGGGTATAATGGGGCACCAAATGGATATGATGATGATAATATGCCATGGGAACGAGAAGGAAGTTTCCTAGAGACTAAATATGCATATGTATGCCATGCTGAATTAAATGCAATATTAAATAACAAAGGAAGCAATTTAGAAGGAGCAAAGATATATGTGGACTTGTTTCCTTGCAATGAATGTGCTAAAGCAATTATACAATCTGGAATTAAAGAAATAATATATATGTCAGATAAATATAATGGTACAGATGCAAACATTGTATCTAAAAAAATGTTAGATTACTGTGGTGTTAAGTATACTCAGTATAAAAAAAGTGGTAAAAAAATAACATTAGAATTATAAAACATAAAAGAACTTAAATTAGTTGAAAATTTAAGTTCTTTTTCTATTTTATAAAATTACAATTTCAAAGTTTAGGAAAATTTTATTAGTATTATTCTGTGGTTAAAATTTTAATTGCAATTTTAATACCATCTACAGAAGCAGACATAATACCACCAGCATATCCAGCACCTTCACCACAAGGATATATTCCCAAAATATTACACATCATGTTTTCTTTATCTCTAATAATTCTAACAGGAGAAGAACTTCGAGTTTCTACACCTGTTAAAATGGCATCACCATCATCAAAACCATGAATTTTAGTTCCAAAATATTTTATACCTTCTTTTAGTGTTTCAGATACATAATCAGGTAAAATATCATTAAGATTTGCTAAAGTAACACCAGGTAAATAAGTTGGTTTAATATATCCTATCCTTGTGGATTTTACATTATTCATGAAGTCTTCTAGCCTCTGAATAGGGGCATTGTAGTTAGAACCTCCTAAAGTAAAAGCAGATTCTTCTAGCTCCTTTTGAAAATACAGTCCATTTAAAACAGAAGAGTTACTGAAATCATCAGGCGTTATATTTACAAGTAAAGCACTATTAGCATTTTCTCCGTCACGTAAAAATTCACTCATACCATTAGTGACAATTGTATTATATTCACTAGAAGATGCTATTACTCTACCACCTGGACACATGCAAAAAGTATAGCAAGATCTACCAGAAGGTAAGTGACATGCCAATTTGTATTCAGCAGGAGGTAATTTTAATTTAGTGTTTTTTGAGTATTGAGAATTATTAATCATTTCTTGTTTATGCTCTATTCTAACTCCAACAGAAAAGTTTTTAGGTTCCATGCGAATGCCTAACGATAATAATTTTTCAAATGTATCTCTAGCACTATGTCCAATGGCAAGTATTACTGTATCAGTTTCAATTTTATGGCTACATATAACTCCGGTAACTTTATTGTTTTTTATTTCGATATCTGTTACTTTTTCATTAAATAAAAAATCTCCACCTAAATCTATAATTCCTTTTCTCATATTTTGAATAACATTAATTAAATTATCTGTTCCTATATGTGGTTTATTTGTGTAAAGGATTTGTTCTGGTGCACCAAAATTATGAAATTCTTCTAGTACTTTTTTACAAAATTTATTATTAATTCCAGTAGTTAATTTGCCATCAGAAAAAGTCCCAGCACCTCCTTCACCAAATTGCACATTGGAATTAATATTAAGTTTTCCAGTTTGCAAAAAAATATTGACATCGTTTTTCCTTATTTCTACAGGACTACCTTGTTCGATTACAATGGGTTTCATACCATTTTGAGCTAATATAAGAGCTGCAAAAAGTCCACTAGGACCAGCACCTACAATAACAGGTCTGTATTTACTAGTTCTCAACACATCTATTTTAGGAAAAGCATATTCAGTAACATGTTCAATATGTTTTATAGAATTCTCATTTTTATAATTAACATCAATAGTATACACATAATGAATATCTTCCTTGTCTCTAGCATCAATAGATTTTTTATAAATATGCCATGAAATAACATTTTTTATATCTAGTTTGTATTTCTTACAAGCTAATGAAATGAGTGTGTCATCTGAAATATTATCTCTTACAGCAATATTACTTAATCTTAACATAGTGTTCCTTCTTTCTAAAAAATTTAAAAGAATTATACCATATAGAGAGATTAAAGTAAATTTTTATATAGTGAAAATATTATAAATACAAGTTGTAAACATACATAAAATAATACCACAAACAGTAGGAAGAGCAAAACCAAGAACAGACCACTTTATATTACCAGTTTCTTTTTTTATAGAGAGTAATGTTGTACTACAAGGAAAATGCAATAATGTGAATATCATAACATTTATTGCAGTTAAAAAAGACCAACCATTTTGAACAAGAATTTGACCTATCTCAAAAGTATTTTCTAAATCTATTAAATTTTTACTTGAAGTATAACTCATTAAAATAATAGGTAATACTATTTCATTGGCCGGTATTCCTAAAATAAAAGCTGTTAATATATATCCATCTAATCCCATTAATTGTGCAAATGGATTTAGAAAATTGGCTACAATACTTAAAATACTAACATTTCCAATATGAACATTTGCAAAAACCCATATAACAATTCCAGCAGGAGCAGCAACAACTATTGCTCTACCGTAGAACAAACAAAGTTCTATCTAAAAATGAACGAACTAAAAGTTTAAAAAATTGTGGTTTCCTATAAGGTGGAAGTTCTAAGATAAAAGAAGATGGAACCCCCTTTAGTATCGTTTTTGATAAAATTTTTGAAATAAATAAAGTCATAAAAATTCCTAATAGTATGATTCCTAAAACTGAAAGGGTTGATATAATGCTTCCAGCAATTCCAGAAAAAAGGCAACCTATAAATATACTAGAAATAGTAATTAAAAACGGAAATCTACCGATTGCATGGAACAAAACTATTTGTTAAAATTGCAATTAACTTTTCACGTGGAGAATCAATTATTCTACATCCAACAACACCAGCAGCATTACAACCAAATCCCATACACATTGTTAGAGCTTGCTTTCCACTGCTACATGCTTTTTTAAAGTAATTATCTAAATTAAAAGCAATTCTAGGAAGGTATCCTAAGTCTTCTAAAAAAGTAAAAATAGGGAAAAATATTGCCATAGGTGGAAGCATTACAGCAATTACCCATGTAACAGTTCTATACATACCATTGATTAAAACATCGGTTAACCAATTTGGTGAATGAATACTATTTAAAAAATGCAATAATTTATCTTGAATATTCATAAAAAGAGAAGACAAAAGTTGCGATGGATAATTTGCACCAACAATAGTAATCCAGAAAATTATAGCAAGAAAAAGTAACATAATAGGAATTCCAAATTTTTTTGAAGTTAAAATTTTATCTATAGTTTGATCTCGCAAAACACAAGTATCAGAAGAGGTTACAGTTTTAGAAATTTTTTCAGCATGATGTATAATAGTAGAAACAATTTTATCTTTCAACTTAGAATCACATAAATCGTTTTTTAAAAATAATTCATGAATTTCTGTAAGTTTATTATTGACAGAGTTATTCTGATAAAGGGTTATGTTCAAATTTTTTTCAATGGAATAAATAATATTTTTATCTTCGTCAAATAGTTTCAAACAAATCCATCTGCATAAATGAGAATTATTAGAATCTAAAAGATTAGATATTTCAGGAGTAAGAATAGAAATAGAATCTTCTATAACAGGAAGATATTTTATATTATTTGGGTGTGGGATAATTTTACCAACACAAACATCATTAATAGTCTGCAAAAGTTTTGTCAAAGTTTTTCTTTTCCTTGCAGTAGTTCCAACAACAGGGACACCTAAAATTTGAGACAATTTTGATAAATCTATAAAAATTCCTTTCTTTTTAGCTTCATCTAAAAGATTTACACAAACAATAACATTTGGAGTTATTTCCATTATCTGAAAAACTAAATTTAAATTACGCTCTAAACAAGTTGCATCAAGCACAACAACAGTAGCATCTGGGTTTCCAAAACATATATAATTTCTGGCTATTTCTTCTTCTTGAGAATTAGACATTATAGAATAAGTTCCAGGAATATCTATAAGTAAAAAATCTTTATCTAAATAATTGTATGTACCACTAGCATTACTAAC
>ERZ808278.1378-NODE-1378-length-10320-cov-4.094398_pt1 | contig 10320 bp, 3 predicted proteins | sample MGYA00521239_ERZ808278 | MGnify/ENA primary metagenome ERZ808278 (study PRJEB31516, sample SAMN03275600) | gut metagenome | biome: mammalia-associated habitat; material: feces | host: Papio cynocephalus | place: Kenya | collected 2012-07-17 ... | reverse complement strand
GGAGTTGTGAATGAGTTCATTCACATACCCCAACATTTATTATAGAGCCTGTTTTGTTATGGTGCGATTTGTATTGAGAATTTTAATCAATATGTAAATAATGAGAATGAATATCATTTTCTTTATTGTGAAAAGTGTCTTACATAAGTATACTAGTGATGGGTTAGTAATAAAAACTCTATTGCATTATGTTACCAAAATCAGGATGGAGCGTTTGCCTGTTAATAGAAAATTAGAAAAGTAAGAAAGGATAAATGAAATGAAAGAGCGTTATAAAAAAAATCTGACGGCATACGAATATTTAGAAGGATGGGAAAAAGTTTCTTTAAGTGAGCATTTGAAAAATTGGGCGATTCGTTATTCGGATCGAGTTGCATTAGTGGATGAAGAACGAAAAATTACCTATCAGGAGATGGAAGAGAAAGTTGAAAAGTTAGCAAGAGGTTTTTTTCGTATCGGAATAAAAAATGGTGATACAGTTTTGGTGCAGTTGCCAAACAGAATCTCTATTGTAGAAGTTATTTTTGCTCTATGCAGGACAGGTGCAATTCCGATTATGGCTTTGCCAGCTCATAGAGAGAGCGAGATAGAAGGAATTATAAAATTAGCAAAACCATGTGCCTATGTAGTTGCGGAACGGTATCTTGGATATGAGTATTTAACTATGGCACAGAAAATGAAAGAAAAATATCCTTGCTTGAAAGAGATTATTGTAGATGGTGAACCAAAGTGTGGGATTGCGTTAAGGGAATTAGAAGGAGAAGCAGTGGAATTCCCAGAAGTAGACAGCTATGAGCCTGCTGTTTATCTTCTTTCAGGAGGAACAACAGGAATACCAAAGATGATTCCTCGTACTCATAGCGATTATATGTACAATGCAAGAATGTCGGCCAAAAGATGCAGATTGGATAAAGACTCTGTCTATCTGGCTGCTTTGCCTGTAGCACATAATTTCCCGTTATGTTGTCCTGGACTTCTAGGAACACTTGATGTAGGTGGAAAAGTTGTATTAGCAGCTACGACAAGTCCAGATGATATTTTAAATATGATTACAGAGGAAAAAGTTACGATAACAGCATTGGTGCCAGCTATGGTGAATGTATGTATGGAGTTATTAAGTTTTGATGATGATTATGACATTTCGAGTCTAAAAATCCTGCAGGTTGGAGGTGCTATGTTAGAAGATACTCTTGCAGAAAAAATAACCAGAGAGCTGCCTTGTAAATTAATGCAGGTTTTTGGTACTGCAGAAGGGTTACTTTGTTTTACGAGTTTAAATGATACGGATGAAATTATCTGCAAGTGCCAAGGTACTCCAGTATCTCCAGCAGATGAGATTAAAATTGTGGATGAAGAGGACAATGAGGTGCCTGATGGAGTGTTTGGAGAACTGCTTTCCCGTGGTCCATATACAATCGACCATTATTTTATGGCAGAAGAAGCAAACCAGTTAAGTTTTACAGAGGATGGATTTTATCGGACTGGAGACCGTGCCATGAGAACTCCAGAAAAAAATATACGAATGGGTGGGCGCATCAAGGAACAGATTAACAGGGCAGGGGAAAAGATTATGCCTAGTGAAATTGAAAATCTTTTATGTGAACATCCTTTGGTAAAGGAAGTTGCGGTTGTTGGTGTTCCAGATGAAGTGTTAGGAAATCGGATTTGTGCTTTTGTTATGCCTTCTATGGAGGAAAACGATGTAACACATTCAGATGTTCAGAAATTTTTAAGAGAAAGAAAACTTGCATCCTATAAAATACCGGATCAGGTAATTCAAGTTGCGTTTTGGCCCCTTACGAGTATGGGAAAAATAGATAAAAAGGAATTAGTGGAAATGGCAAAAGAAAGAGAGGCTTAATCATGGAATATACAAAGGTGAAACAGCAGATTGCAGAAAAGCTAGCTCAACAAACAGAATTTTCGGATCAGGATAATCTATTGGAGTTAGGATTAAATTCTTTGCAGATTATGAGGCTTGTAAACCAGTGGCGAAAACAGGGCGTTAAGTTACGGTTTGGTGATCTTATGGAGAATCCAACACTGGGTGCATGGTGGAATCTAATGCAGATGGGGTGCATTAAGAATAAGATAGCCAAGCATGAAAAACGTGTAGAGGCCAAAATAAATGAGCCATTTCCTATGCAGGATGTGCAATATGCATACTGGATAGGGCGTGGGGATAATCAGGTTTTAGGAGGAATTGGATGCCATGCCTATTTGGAATTTGATGGTACAGGTGTTGAGCCCAAAAGGCTAGAGACGGCTTGGAATATGCTTTTGCAGCATCATCCTATGCTTCGGGCAAGATTTCTAGAGGATGGAACACAGGAAATCATGGAAAAGCCATATCAGAAGATGTTCACAGTACATGATTTATCAGAAGAGACAAATGAGTCTGTCAATAAGAAACTGGAAAGTATTCGCAGCCGCTTATCGCACCGTAAGTTACAGGTAGAAAAAGGGGAAGTAGCAGGAATTACATTAAGTATTCTGCCAGATAACAAAACAAGGATTCATCTGGATATCGATCTGCTTGTTGCAGATGTGCAAAGTCTGCAGATTTTATTGCGGGATTTGGCACAGGCCTATACAGGTGGTATGTTACCAGACGAATCAAAAAATTGGAGCTTTCAAGCGTATATGAAAGAACAGGCTAAGGCATTAAGTGAAGAGAAAGAAGCAGATAAACTGTACTGGAGGAAAAGATTAGAAAGTTTACCTTCCGGACCTTTGCTTCCTTTAAAAAAGCGGCCAGAAGAAATAACAGAAACGAAATTCTCAAGACGGATTATAAAGCTTAGCAACGAAGAATGGGATGGATTGAAAAGGAAAGCAGCAGCGTATCAGTCAACGCCTGCTATGCTGCTTTTGACTGCGTATGCCACAGTTTTAGAAAGATGGAGCACGAATAAGAAATTTTTAATTAATATTCCGCTATTTAACCGTAACACAGAATACGCTGGGTTAGAATCTGTAATTGCTGATTTTACAACCTTATTGTTACTTGAGGCAGATTGTGAACATGCAACAAGCTTTTTAAAACTGCTGAAAAGAATTCAGGCACAAGTGCATCAGGACATGAAACATGCATCTTATTCAGGCGTACAAGTACAAAGGGATTTAAGTCAGCAAAGAGGCGGGCAGCAGATTGTAGCACCAGTAGTGTTCGCTTGTAATTTAGGTACAACTTTAATTAATGAAACATTTGAAACGCATCTGGGGAAATTCACCTACATGATTTCCCAAACTCCGCAAGTGTGGCTGGATTTTCAGACTTATGAGGAAAAGGATGGACTTATGCTTACTTGGGACAGCGTGGATGAATTATTTCCTGAAAATATGCTAAACCAGATGTTTCAAAGCTTTGAGTGCTTACTCCATCAATTGGCAAAAAGAGAATGGACACAAGAATTTGATGTTTTACCGAAAAAGCAGAAAGAGTTTATTGCCGAAAATAAAAAGATTGCTCCTATTGCACATCCAAAGTGTCTTCATGAAGCATTTCTTTCCAATGCAGAAAAATATCCAGATGCGGTTGCTTTAGTAGATACAGGGAGAAATATTACTTTTACTTATCATCAATTAGAAAGAAAAGTCCTTTCTGTTGCGGCAGGACTGATTGAACAAGAAATTAGAAACCAACCCATTGCTATTACGTTGCCTAGAAGTTATGAACAGATAGAAGCAGTACTAGCTATATTAGTTTCGGGCAATTTCTACGTCCCAGTAAGCTGTAACCAGCCCAAAGAGCGAAGAGATTTGATACATAAAAAAACGGATATTCAATATGTATTAACCAGTAAGGCAGTGATAAAAGAACAAGAATTTCCAAGTGATGTGAAAATCATGTTACTAGATGAACTTGAAAAAACAAACGTGCTAGATCGTTATCCAGAAGTCTCACCAGAGGAATCGGCATATATTATTATGACATCTGGTTCCACTGGACAGCCAAAAGGAGTTGAAATTGCACATTTTAGTGCATGGAATACCATTGAAACCATTCGTGACCAATATGGTATTTCAAGAAAAGACGTAGCATTGGCTGTTTCAGCACTGGACTTTGATTTGTCCGTCTTTGATATATTTGGCATTTTAGGAGCAGGTGGAAAGCTTGTATTAATTCCGGAAGAAGAAAAAAGGAATGCCTGCTATTGGCTAGAACAGGTACAAAAGCAGCAGGTAACAGTGTGGAATTCTGTTCCTGTCTTACTGGATATGCTTCTGGTTGGCGCTGAAACTGAAGGCGCAGTATTGCCATTCCATACGGTCATGCTTTCTGGTGACTGGATTCCATTAGATCTTCCAGAACGATTATATAGCATTACAAAAGACTGTGTGCTAGTGGCAATGGGAGGAGCAACAGAAGCTAGTATCTGGTCAAACTTTTATAATGTTACTTTACCGATTCCTAGAGAATGGAAGAGTATACCATATGGTCAGCCATTAAGAGGACAGGCATATCGAGTGGTAGATCAACAAGGAAGGGATTGTCCTGCTTGGGTAGAGGGGGAATTGTGGATTGGTGGCCATGGAGTTGCCAAAGGATATCGAGGAGATCTTTTCCTTACGGAACGCAAATTTGTAAAAGAAGGCTCTACCATCTGGTATCGTACAGGAGACAATGGGCGTTTCTGGGAAAATGGCATAATTGAATTTTTGGGAAGACAAGATAATCAGGTAAAGATACGAGGACATCGAATTGAACTAGGTGAAATCCAGCAGGCAATGCTCTCTTATGATGGAGTAAAGAATGCCATAGCAGATTCAGTTGGAGAAAGAAAGGGAGATAAATACTTAATTGCATTTGCACAAGCAAGTCTGAAAGAGCAGTCTGGATGCACAATGAAAAAAACGTGCTCAGAAGAAAGTAAGGCTGCGTGGAAAGAACTAGAGAAAAAGAATACTTTTGAGGTAAAGGCGATAAGAGAAGACTATAAAGCATTTACAAGATACGCGAATAAAAAAGCATTGTGGTTTATGGGAAAAGCACTTAACGATTGTGGATTGTTCCTAGAAAAAGAATCCTATTCATTTGAAGAGTTAGTTCAGAAAGGATGTGTGTGCAGGGAACAGGAAACACTTCTTAGACGCTGGCTTACGATTCTAGTAGAAAATCAGTGGTTACAAAAGAAGGAAAAAGTGTATGAAAAAAACGAAAGGTATTTTGAAACAGATTTAAAAGGGGACAGTACATATGAAAAGAAAGAGGTCGAGCAGTATTTTGAAAAACTGCTTCCTTACGGAAAGGCATTATTAACAGGTACGGAAGAACCAATCTATGTATTTTATCAAGAAGGAATGAATCTATCTCCTAATACGCTTTTAGAACAGATTCCTGGGCAAGAGGAGTCAAAAGAAATTTTTGTGGAGACTGTAAAAACATGGTCTACTAAAATGAATACGGACAAGCCGTTGGAGATATTAGAGTGGGATGGCAGGGATATTCAAGTAACTCTTCAAATCTTAACGATGTTCGAAAAACTGAATATAGCCTATTCTTATACCATTGCCGACCATTCTCGGTTCTTTCTTGATATTGCAAAGGAAAAATTAAAAGAGTATGAACAGATAACGTATACTCTTATTGGAACGGAAATGAAAAGAGGAAAAGAACACAGTTACGACTGCATCCTTGCATGGAATTCCTTACATAGAGCTCAGAATATAGAACATGTGCTACAAGAAACAGATGATTATCTTACGGCTGGTGGAATACTTTGTATGCAGGAATTAACCGAGTATAGTTACCTAGAAGAAATTACAGCATCCTTTTTAGAAAAAGGTTTTTCTCAGATAACGGATGTAAGAAAAGAGAAAGAGCAAGTTTTATTAACAGCAAAAGACTGGAAAAATGCATTAGAAAATCAGTTTGAATCTGTTTTGCAGGAGCAGGATTTTTACGGAAGATGTACTTTGGTTGCAAGGCAGAAAAAGGAAACTTACTGTTACTGCCAGGAAAAATTAAAAAACTGGCTGTCTGGACGGCTGCCTGAGTATATGATTCCGAAGAACATTTATTTTATGGAGCAGTTCCCAGTGACATCCAATGGAAAAATTGATAGAAAGGTATTAAAAGCCTGCTGCCAGTCTGAGCAAGTGTTGGAAAAGAAAGATGAAGTGGTGACAGAAACAGAACAGAGGCTATTAACAATCTGGAGGACATTATTCCAAAATGAAAACATTGGAGTTGAAGATAATTACTTTCTGCTAGGAGGAGATTCTCTTGTTGCCACTAGGTTAATTGCCAAGATTAGAAAAGAGTTTCAACGAAAAATATCGATTGCTGCTATATTTGAAAGAACAACAGTGAAGGAATTAGCCAAAGTGATTGATTGTGCAAAGGACGAGCTGCAAGAGAGAGAACTTGTTAAAATAGAGCCGCATCCAGAACAGATTGACATACCATTTCCACTTACAGATGTTCAGTACGCATACTGGGTTGGAAGAAGAGGGCTATACGCACTGGGTAAAGTATCCACCCACTGTTATTTTGAATTAGATACTGAGGCACTTGATATAAAAAACGTGCAAAATGCATGGAATGTGCTCATAAAAAAACATGGCATGATGCGGGTAATCGTTTTGGAAAGTGGAGAACAGAAAATACTAAAAGAAGTACCTGCATACCAGATTCCTGTTACGGATTGCAGTAACCTAACGGAAACTGAGAAAGAAACTGTGTTGAAAAGAAAAAGAGAGGAAATGTCTCATCAAGTGATTGATACAAACCAGTGGCCACTGTTCGATGTTGAGCTGACAGTGATTGATTCCAGCCACAATCGCCTTCATATAAGTTTTGATAATTTAATTTTGGATGGCTGGAGTATGTTCCACATATTAAGGGAATGGGCAGATATTTATTACAATGGACAGGAAAGGGATGATACAGAATTATCATTCCGCGATTATGTGTTGGGACTAGAAAGGATAAAACACTTACCTTTATATGAACAGGACAAAAAGTATTGGATGGAAAGAATTGAAACATTGTCACCGGCACCAGAACTTCCTCTGGCAAAAAAAGAAGAAGAACTGGTAGAACAAAGATTTCATCGACGCAGCCATATTTTATCAAAGGAAAACTGGATCAAACTGAAAAAACTGGCAGAAGAAAATGATATAACAGCATCGGTTCTTCTTATGACAGCATTTGGAGAAGTTCTTAGGAAATATAGTGGAAATCCTAATATCACAATTAATCTGACTCAGTTTGACCGAAAGCCGCTTCATAAAGATGTGGACAAACTGGTAGGAGATTTTACCACTTTAACATTGCTAGAAATGAAAGATTTGAAGAAATGCACATTTAAGGAGAGGGCAAGGGCTGTGCAAAAACAATTAATGGAGGACTTAGAGCATTCTTCTTATAGCGCAATTGAAGTGGAAAGAGAAATGAGAAAGCAGGCAGGTGTTGTCCAGAATGCCATTATGCCTATCGTGTTTACAAGCGGATTAGGAATTGATCAGTGGGATGAAGGAAAATGGCTTGGAAAACTGGTTTATAACATTTCTCAGACACCACAAGTATGGCTAGACCATCAGGTAGTTGAAAAAGATGGCGGCTTATGTCTGTTTTGGGATTCTGTTGATGAATTATTCTATCCTGGCATGTTAGATGATATGTTTGCAGTCTATACAGAGTTACTTGAAAGATTGGCAAAGAATCCGAAACAAATGGATGAACATGCACCATCCTTAGTGAAAGCTAAGATATCCCATAACAGGCAAGATGCCAATGCTACACAAAAAGAGATGAAATTGGAGACATTAGATCACGCATTTTTAGAGGCTGTTAAGAAATATCCAGAAAAAGAAGCTGTTGTGACATCTAATCGAAGAATGACCTATAGGGAAGTAAAAGAAGAAGCATTCTATATAAGCCAGAAGCTACAGGAAGAAAATGTGAAGAAGCAAGAAACGGTCGCCATTATGATAGATAAGGGATGGGAACAAATCGTTTCTGTCTATGGAGTTTTGTTTGCTGGAGGCGTCTATCTTCCGATTGATGTTCATAATCCAAGAGAACGTATTGAGAAAATATTGGAAAGCAGTAGTACAAATGTAATTCTTGTTACACAAGACACATTGGAACAGCATCCTTGGATAAAAAATAAAAACTATCTTCTGGTAAATAAAAAGAGGTCCATTGATATTACGCTGGTTTCTCATTCTGTAGAAGATTTGGCATATGTAATTTATACATCAGGAACTACTGGAATTCCTAAGGGGGTTATGATTACACATAAAGGTGCAATGAATACCATTCAGGATATAAATGACCGTTATCATGTTACATCGAAAGATAAAGTTCTTGGATTATCAAGCCTACACTTTGATTTATCGGTATACGACATTTTTGGACTTCTTAGTGTTGGAGGCACACTAGTTCTTCCAGATAGTACTAGTATCAAAGAACCAGCACATTGGGTGGAGTTACTGAACCGGGAGAAGATAACAATCTGGAACAGTGTGCCTGCATTTGTGGAAATGTTAGCAGAATATGAGCTGCATCATCAGAAATTATCCAGTAAGTCTATTGAGACTGTCATGATGAGTGGAGATTGGATACCCCTAAATCTACCAGAGAAAATAAGAAGCATTTTTCCAGACTGTGCTGTAGTGTCAATGGGAGGTGCTACTGAGGCTTCGATCTGGTCTAACGTGTTTGACGTACCAAAGAATCTGCCAAAAGAATGGGTAAGCATTCCTTATGGAAAACCTTTATCCAATCAGCAGTATTATATACTGGATTCTGGTTTACAGGATTGTCCAGACTGGGTACCTGGAATGCTCTATATCGGTGGTGCAGGCGTAGCACAAGGCTATTTTCATGATGAAGCACTTACAAAAGAACGATTTATAAAACATCCAGTGACAGGAGAAAAACTATACAATACAGGAGATATGGCAAGATACTGGCCAGACGGCAATATAGAGTTTTTAGGAAGAATGGATAATCAGGTTAAGTTAAGCGGATATCGTGTGGAAATTGGAGAAGTGGAAAGTGCTTTGTTAAAAATAGAAGGAATTCAAGATGTTCTTGTTATGAAACATCCATATCAACATGCATTGGTAGCGTTTCTGGTAAAAGAACAAGGCAAAGAGTCCCATACGCAAACTTATTATCAGGAAATATTAAAAGGAAGCATTCCAGAATATATGATTCCTTCTTTATACATAGAAGTCGATGCCATTCCATTAAGTGGAAATGGGAAAAAAGATAAAAAACAGTTAGAACCTGTACTTATGAGTCATATAGAGGAAGAAAATAAAGCACAGACAGAACCGTTAAGTGAAATGCAGGAACAGCTTGTTCACATATGGGGCGAGATATTGGGACTTCCATCTATCAAGATAACGAGTAATTTCTTTGAAATAGGAGGTAACTCCATTCAGGCAATTTCCCTGACCAATCGACTGACAGATGAATTCGAAAAAGAGGTGGGAATTAGTGAATTGTTTGAATATCCTACCATTCAGGCACTTGAGAAGTATTTGAAAGGATAGGAATTAGTATGGAAGAAATGTGTTTTAAAGATGACGTAGAAATTATTTACTTTTTGGAAGAATTGAGAAATGAAAATATCTTTGTGTGGGAAGAAAACGGTAGTTTAAAATACAGGAGTGAGAAGAAAAAACTTCCAAAAGAGGTGCTGCAGAAACTAAAAAACTCCAAAGCACAGATGATTAAGTTCTTTCAGAATGCGAAACGGAGCCGGTTTTTACTTACTCCAATCCAGAGTGCGTATTATATTGGACAGCAGACAGGTTGTGAATTAGGAGCCACCAATGCCCATTATTATATTGAATATGAAGTAAACCAGTTAGATGTACAGAAACTAGAGGATGCAGTGAATCAGGTGATTTTAGCAAATGATGCATTGCGTATGGTGATTGACCATGACGGAACAGCTTATACATTTAATCATGTGAAAGCATATAAGATTCCTGTTTATAAGTATGATGGGATGGATACACGTCTTGCAGTAAGAGAGGAGTGGAGCAGAAAACAATACCCAATCGGAAGCTGGCCTATGTTTCATTTTCATGCTGGAAAATCAGATACTGGCAAGGATCTGCTGCATGTAGATTTTGACTGTATTATCTTAGATGCCTGGAGTGCAAAACTTATGCTTACACAAGTTTTTGACATTTACAATGGAAAAGGAAAAAAGGTATTGGGCATCACATTTTCACAGTATATGAGAGAACAAAAACCTGAAATCAACGAAAAAGCAAAAGAGTATTGGAACAGTATGACGAAGGAAATGCCAAATGCACCAAAGCTTCCTTACAAAAAAAAATTTCTGGATG
>ERZ808278.1377-NODE-1377-length-10324-cov-2.828416_pt1 | contig 10324 bp, 11 predicted proteins | sample MGYA00521239_ERZ808278 | MGnify/ENA primary metagenome ERZ808278 (study PRJEB31516, sample SAMN03275600) | gut metagenome | biome: mammalia-associated habitat; material: feces | host: Papio cynocephalus | place: Kenya | collected 2012-07-17 ... | reverse complement strand
CCGTATGGAACAGAACGCCGCGCTCGCGGCAGACTGCGCCGATTTCGGCAATGGGCATCAGCGTGCCGATTTCGTTGTTGCCGAACATGATCGAAACAAGGATCGTGTCGGGACGAATGGCCTCGCGAACCTGCTCGGCCGTGACTCTGCCGAATTCGTCAACGGGCAGGTAGGTAACTTCAAACCCCTGCTTTTCAAGGTAACGGCAGGGATAAAGCACCGCATGATGTTCCACGGCGGTGGTAATGATATGTTTGCCTTTTTTGCTGAGCCTTTCAGCAATGCCGCGCAGAACCATATTGTCGGATTCCGTGCCGCAGCCGGTAAAAATGATTTCCTTTTCGGCATCCGCCGCATTCAGCGCGCGGGCAACTTTTTCCCTTGCATCCGCAACTGCCTTGTGCGCTTCCTGCCCGAAGGTGTGAAGGCTGGAGGGATTGCCGTAAATGTCCGTAAGATAGGGCATCATGGCGTCAAGAACTTCTTTGTTGAGCGCGGTGGTTGCCGCATTGTCCATATATACACGTCTCATTTGTTGTCTTGATTCCTTTCCATTTGAGTAATGTAATCATCCGCAAGGTCGCGGACGGAGGTTGTGTTCAAAACATCGTCAATGCGCCTTTGCAATTTCAGCCAAAGCGGGCGTGCGGAGCAGGAGCAGACGTTGCTGCAATCCGTTCCGGTTGTGCCGACGCAATCGACAATCGCCGTGCTGCCTTCAAGAACTCTCAGCACCTCGCCGACGCTGATAAGCTCCGGCGAACGGGCAAGCACATACCCTCCCTGAACGCCGCGCAGCGCAGTCACAAGCCCGGCTTTTTTCAGCGAGGCTATAAGCTGTTCAAGGTATGCCGCGCTCACGCCTTGCCTTTCGGCAAGCTGCGCAATGGAAAGCCTTGCTCCGGAATCGTATTCGGTGGCCAGATCCACCATTGCTTTAAGTCCGTAACGACCCTTTGTGGACAGCTTCATATCGCGTGCGGCGCTCCTTTCACCTTGTTTGCGCCCGTTAACACCGAATTTACCGACTTCGAACGGGCTGCACTTTTATTATGTGCAAAGCATACCACTTTACTCGGATATTGTCAATAATTCCGAGCGGTTTACTTGGATATATTTTGAATGAATTGCGAAAAAAACGCCTGCCGCAAAAGTCACTCTGCAACAGGCGTATGCGATTTGTAATTAAACCGGAAATTATCCGGTGAGAACACGTAACTATCTCTCAAATACCGCTGCTTTCAACGTTGGTGTCGGTTTTGCCCGCATTGGAGGCGGCAGCAGCCTCAAGCAAGGCGATACGCGCTTCAAACTCATATATTTTTTGCGCAAGCGCGGAAAAGTTTTGATTTAAGCAGTTTTCGTTAGCCTTAATATCTTCTTCGTGCCGCTGAATATCGTCCGCTTCGCTGCGTTCCGTGGGCAAAGCAACATAGTATAACGCGCGCATGTCAAGTGCCATATCAATCCACCCTCTTTCCTATCCCAATTTCAAGTTCGAGCCCGCCGCGCAGGGTGAAACTTCCGCCCGCTTCGTTCGACAGTTTCAGCCGAAAGCATCTTCCGCCGTTTTTCAGCGGAATTTCGGTAACTTTTGAACAGCTGTCGGGCAGCTGTTTGCGGCATGTGTAAGTGCTGCCGTCGATTTCAACCGTAACTTTCAGCGTGTCTCCGATGCCGCGCAGATAAAGCCTGCGCAGATTTTTGACGGCGGCCTTAGCTCCGAGGTCTGTAAGCGGCGTGTACCAAAAGGCATTTATCGGTTCGCCGTCATAGTCCATGCCGTTATTAAAAAGGTAAACAAAACGTTTTGAGTTGATAAAAAGCAGCCTGCTGCCCGAAACTGCCATGTCGATAAGCTCAAAACCGTTTCTGCGCATGTATCGCCTTTCCAAAAGATCGTATTCTATCATTTCGTCCCTTGCGCTGCGCCGAAAGGTGAAATACAGCCTGTCGCGAACGATTTTTATGCGGCAGCCGGAAACTTCCGCCGTTGCCATATAAGTTTTTATGCAGCGCATATCCGCACAGGGACGTGCAGTGACTCCGTTGTAGCAATATAATCCGTTCTGCGTTCCGAAATACAGCATGTCGCCGTACACGGCAACGGCGGCATGGTTGGTCTGCGGTATTTCCGTGTCAATATGTTCAACGGTGTAATTGGAGGGCCTGTCCCCAAACAGTCTGTAAAGGCTGTTCTTTTTGAAAATAAGCAGCTGATTGGAGAGCGCACGCACTGCAACGATCGGATCGCCTCCGAGTGCGCCTATCTCAACGTGACCGCCCTCAACGGCGGGGGAGGCTTCAACCGCACCCCATTGTTCAACGGTGCGTCCGCTGCCCGGAAGAACGGAGTAATACAGCCTGTCCGGGTTCGCCGCATCGCCGGCCGCAAACAGTCTTCCTCTGTACATCGTCAGAAACGAAACGGGAATGTTTGATGCGTTTTCTTCCGAACCGAATTGGGTGACGCTGCTGCCGTCAAATTTAATCATGCCGTGCTGCCCGTCTGCGATAACAGGGTAATCCGTTGTGTTGATGCGAACCTGTGCGCAGTCGTATATGGGTTTTGAGCGCGTGCTTTGATAGGTATAAACGGGTGTCCATGCGTTTTCAATGTATGCATAAACAACACCTCCCGCAATAACGACCGGTATTTCCGCACCGTTCGTTCGATAAAGCGTAAAAAAGTCAATGCGGAGCGTTCCGGGCACGGCAGCTTCAAAGAGTCGTGTGAATCCGTATGCAACACGCAGTTCGCCGCCGTCGGTGCACATATTCGCCGCATCGGGCGTGCAGGCGGGGGACATAAGGTTCTCGTCGCCCGATTGATTCAGGCCGATGAATCTGTCAACGGAGTAGGTTTGAATGCTCATTTGTCGGTTCCTTTCTCAATTTTCAATTATTGATTGCTGTTAAGCGTTTTGCGGCGGATCAGTAACGGTTCACAATGCGGAAAGAATCATCGTCGCGTATATAGCCGCGCAGCTTGGCCTTGCCCGCTTCAAACATCGCAAGATAAATGTTGCCGCCGCTTTGTGTCGAAACATCGCCGCCGAGCCGTTCGCGCCCGACGACATAGTTCACAACAAGCCCCAAAAGGCCGTCGTCAAGGTCGCTTCGGTCCGAATTGTCGTTCAGCGTTCGGGGCTCGTACCGATAAGTGATCTCGGCTGCCGTGTCATACGGGAGCAGGAGTGTATTCGTTCGGTCGCCGCACCTGAAAGGCACAGCTCTGCCGAGCTGAACAACGCGTTCAACGCGTTTCACACGGCGGGGCAGCAGGCTTGTGTCAACGATGCCTGCCGAAGTACGGACTTTATCCGTGCGGAACAGCCCGAGTGCATCTGCAAGTTCGCGTTGCGCATCGTTTGCATACTGCGTCAGCCTCACACGGTAGTTTTCAAGGGTTTGTGCATCATGTCCGCGGTCAAGCTGAGCAAGTGCGGCGGTAAGAATGTCGTTAAGGGTCATATCCTTCCGTGCCTCCCGTCAAAAAACTCTGTCGGAGCAAGTGCCGCCGTTCAGCCGCACTCCGCCGGAATAAGCATTGCATTCGTATGCTTTTGATATGCGGGCGGCTGTGCTCCGAACGCTTTTGCCGCTTTTGATAACAGCTGCAACGGCGGCGGGAACTTCAACGGGGACGCCGCGTTCAATTCTGTAGTTCACGGAGTTAATGCAGCCGACCCACGGGGAGTTTGTGCCGTTTCGTTCAATGATTATTGTTTCCGCTGCCGTGCTTTTTCGGCGGCAGTCTTCGGGATTGATCCCGTTTTTGATGTTTTCCATTTGTTTTTCTCCTTGCTTTTTGAATATTAACATTTGACTTTCGTTTTCGGAAAACAAAGCTGCCGCCGAGCCTGCCGCCGGTGCGCGGATTGCCGTGCGGACAGCATTGTTTAAAAAAGGTTGAAAATTCCCGTACGTTGATGTACCATATAATCAAAATCGTCGGGCTGTGCTTCGGGCAGTCTGCGGCTTTTATATTTATCGAAAGGCGGCCGAAACGCGGAATGCGGTGGGTATTTGCGGCGGATTCGGTGGATTCGGTCGGTTTGCATTGAAAATGAAACGTAAACATATTCTCGGCGTGCTTTGCGTCGTGCTCGCTTCCGCATGCTACGGAATAACCCCGATTTTGTCCAACGCCGCGCTGAACGGCGGACTGCCCGCAGCGTTCATAGCCCGACTGTTTCCGCACGGCGGCGCCGATTTTCTGATTGCGAATGCCTCACGCGAAATGACAAATGAATGCGTTGTGCTGTACAGCATGGGCATTGCAAGCCTGCTTTCACTCTTAAATTGCCTTATCGGAAAAAAGCGGCTTGCCGTCAGCGGGAAACAGCTTGTTCAGCTTGCCGCTTTCGGCGGCGGTGCACTTGCCGGAACGCTTTTGCTCATCACTTATGCCTACCTGCGCATACCTGCGGGAATGACGATAGTCCTGAACTTTACCTATCCCGTGTTTGTAATGTTGATCACTCTCGTTTCGAAAAAGGAGCGCATCACCGCCGTGAAATTCATCTCGCCGCTGCTTGCGCTTGCCGGCATCGCGCTCATTTCAAATGCATCGTTCGGCGGCAGCGTGAATGCTGTCGGTGTGCTGATTGCGCTGCTCTCCGGCGTTGTGTACGCAGTGTATTTTATTGCGGGCCGCGAAAGTGCGTACGCCTCGCTTGAAACGCCTGTTTCAAACTTCTATATAACCGCTTCCGCCTGCCTGTGGAGCCTTGCGGCAGCGCTCATCCTCGGAAGGTTCTGCCTCCCGGCAGACGGCGTAATGTGGATAATTCTGTTTTTTGAAGCATTCCTCGGTTATGTTGTGGGTCTGCGTCTGCTGCTTGCGGGCATAAAACTGCTCGGCTCGGTCAGTGCCTCCGCCTTGAACACTCTTGAGCCCGCATTCGCCTCGCTCACAAGCATGGCGGTCTTCGGTGAGGCGATGGGGCTGCTGAAGGGCTGCGGCGTGATTCTCGTGCTTGCCGCCGCCGTTGTGGGCATTCTTACCCTGAATCGGGAGGATTCGAAAACCGATTCAAAGGCCTAAATCCTAAAAATCACGATAACCCGAAGAATCCGGAAAATCCTAAAAATCCGAAAAATCTTCCGAAAGGTTGAAGTTTTCTCCGCTGTCAAGGCAGCTTTTTGAGCAACGTCCGCAGCTGTCATAAAGTTTGTGTGCCTCCGCAGAAGGCTCGGCGGCCTGCGCATTGACATGCACGGTGAATGCATCCGTGTCAGCGGTGCTGCCGTCGGAATCGTCGGCAATGCCGGGAAGGCCCGGCTCGGCGGATTCGGAATCTCCGCCTTGTTCGGAACCCGGTTTGCCCATTCCGCTCGATACGGCGTCAAACATGCCGTTTGCCGCAAGTGCAACAACAGCAGCATTAATAACGGAGATTGCCGCCGTGCCGAGTGACAGTGACTTGTCAAAAATGAGTGCAAGCATCAGTATGCAAAGCGCAATGCCGAAACTTAAAAGCCTTGTCGGGATTTTTTTAAGCAGCGGTGCTTCCTTAATCAGCTGGGTAACAACCGAGGTCGCAACCGTTGCGCCCGAACTTGTGAGCAATGAATTCCATGTGAAAAACTCCTGCAATTTGATTTCACCTCCTTTCATTTGGTGCCGTTAAGGCCGTTTTGATGTTCTGTATTTCCGCAGCGTTCGACTCTCATCTCTCATCGTTTTTGAATTTAAAACCGCTTCATGCTGCTCCCGGATCGGAGCAGGGATTGCCTGCATAAAGGCTGTGCATTTCAACAAATTCATTCACGCCGCCCATGGTCAGTTTGCCGCATTTGCCGTCCACACTGCCGCAATAGTACCCCAATGCGTTCAGTGCCGTCTGCAAATGTTTTATGGCATCGCCCTGTATCATTGGTCTGCGAACGGTCAGAATGATTTGCTCATCATAGCAGTTTTCGGTGTAAATCAGCTGCTTTGAAACAAGCCCGCGGTGCGTCCACGGCCTGTCCGAAAATTTCGTAACACAAACGCCGAAATTCAGACCGCGTGCTTCAACGATCAACGGTTCACCGTTCAAAAAGCCGCAAATATAGCCCACATGGGTCATTCTTTCGCTGCTTCCCTGAATGAACACAGCCTCGCCCAAAATGTATGGCCTGCCGATGCCCGAAATTTCGCCCTTTTCGGTACACCATGCGGCATAGCAGTAATGTGCGTTCACGTCAACTCCGACAAAAACATCCAAAAGTCCCTGGCAGTCACACACGGTCACTCGGCGTGCGGCCCAATTTTCGGTTGCGCGGTCGAACCTTTCGCGGGTCCAGCCGCGCTTGCTGTAATATTCCGAAAAACGTCTGTTAAGCAGATCCTGAGTAACAATGTTTCCCGTTGTTCCGAACAGATACTCCCACGGGGAAGTTCCGCATTCCTCAATGTCAAGCGGAATCTGCGCTCCCGCAGGGATTGTTTCGCGTTTTGCGTGAGAAAGTGCAAAACGTACAAAATCGATGGCATTCTTCATGATTTGTTTCCTTTCTTTTTCGTTGTTTTATTTTGCTGAATTAAGCCCATGCGCTCCAGTTTTTGGCACCTGCCGAAACGGTGCAGGTGCGGTGAATTATTGTGCCGTCGGTCAAAAGTGCGGCCTGCTCGACAGTTCCGTATTCGCTGCCTGCGCTGCCCGAGAGCGCGGCGGAAACAACGAGTATGCCTCCTTTGTAAAAGTACCAGCCGCTTTCAACCGCAAAATCAACAGGGTCGTCGTTCGGTGTTGAAGCGGTCGGAAGTTCGACTTCTCCCCGAAAGATTCGGTTTCGTTCCGTTTCTGCTGCTGCGCGCTCTGTCTCCGCTGCCGAACGTTCAAGTTCCGCTGCTTTCCGTGCGTTTTCGTTTGCAATGCGATTGTTCTCCGCCTCGCTGCGTTTCGCTTCGGCTTTTGCGCGATTGGTTTCGGCCGCGGCTCGGTTGTTTTCGGCGGAAATGCGCAAGGCTTCATTTTGCTTACGTGCGGCTTCGGTCATTTCGCGGGCCGTTTCTGCCCGCACTCTTTCTGCTTCGGTGGTTTTTCGGCTGTTTTCGGCATTCACCCTGGGTGTTTCGGCCAGTATTCGCCCTTTTTCGGAGGCAGCTCTGCTTTTTTCCGCTGCTGCGCGTTCGGCTTCGGCGGAATTTCGCGCAGTTTCACTCTTTACGCGTTCCCCCTCTGCAATTCCGATTGCGGAAAGAACTGCGGAAAGCGGAGGTGCGGCGGGCTCGCTTTCGATGGTTGAAGCATCGTAAATCGCGCTGCGGCAAGAAAAATTGAATTTTGCGGTTGTAACAAGACTGTCATAAACAGTTGCTCCCGCTGCGGAATTTTCGGTTCCGCCGCTGTAGATCTGAAGTTCGCATTCCACAATGCCGGGTGCAAATGACTGCGGGCGGAGCTGAAGCTTAACTTTGTCATCCGATATGCTTATACCGCCTCCGCTCTCTGCACTGTCCTGAATGTATTTGCCGCGCGAATTCGAAAATGCTGCGATTATTCGCCGCCCTTCAACCGAGACGGGAACGCCCGCATCGGTCAGCGCAAGATAAATAACATTGCCCGTGTCTCCGTCAACAACACTGAAATCATCGCCGCAGCCCGGCTGTTTAAGGTCAAGAGTAATATCAAATCGCTTGATAAAGCTTGTTTCGCTCATTGAATCCTCCTCTCATTTGCCTTGCGGAACAAAGCGGTTCATAATCAGTTCATACAGCTCGTTTCCGAGCCTTTGCCGCATCTGTTCTCTTATTGCCGTCCATTCGGAAGAATTGCTGAAAAAAACATTATCGAGATTCTGCGCGGAAAGATGGGAGAGATAGGCACAATAATAGTTATAGTACTTTCCGCTTCCGTCGGGATAACTGCCGTCGCCCGAGCTGCCGCTCTTTCCGTTTCCGTTTCCGTTCCCGCTCTTTCCGCTGCTTTTCTCGCTGCCGGAACTTCTTCCCGCCTGCTGTGCGCGGAGCTTTTGCATGTCCTGCCTGTGCCGAAGCTGCATTTCGGCAAAACTCTGCTGAATGCCCGCAAGCTCCTGCGTTGCTTCATAAAGATATTTTGCGAGCTGAGCATTATAATTGGCCTCAAGCATTGCAATATCGGCCGCAACAGCGTCGTATTCGCGCCGCTTCATTCCGGAAAGGTAGGTTGAACCGCCCATCCCGCGTGAATATGCGTCCGCATCCAATTCCGCAAGCGTTGTTTCGCCGTGTTCCCGTCGGTTGTCGATTGCGGAATCCACGGCAGGACGCAGAAACTGTTCAAGTTGAGAGTAAAGCTCTTCAAGCGTCGGAAGAGTCAATGCAACCCCGTAACCGTGAAGTGTCTCAAGCAGACGCGTGTAATAATCTTCAAAACTATCGGAGCTGCTGTCGTTTCCGCTGTTTCCGTTTCCTCCGTCGGTTCCGCCTGAATTTTCGGAATTGTCAACAGCATTTCCACCGACGGCATTAATGCCGACGGAATTCGGGCTGTTTGCACCGTTCGAGTGATTTCCCGTATCTGCGCCGCTCAAATGAAGCAAACCTGCCGCGGCTTTCTTCGGGCGGAAAATGCCCGCCGCATGAGCTGTTTCCGCGGCATTGGGTTTGGCGGCGGCAATTCCGCGCAAACCTGAAGTGCTTTTTTGTTGCGGTCGAACGGCTGAAAGCTCCATTCCCCGCGGTTCGGGTGCTGTATCTTCGGAAGCTGCGGTCGAAACGGCAGTGTTAATCGGCACGATATCGTTCAATGTTTTTTTGCGGCGTTTTCCTGTCGATTGATTTACCATACCTGTTATTTCGTTCCTTTCTTTTTTGCTGTTAATTCTGTATTGAAGGTAAAAAACGGTGGAAAGGGATTTCCGAACACGGAGTCGGCAATATTCTCGGCTTTCGTTCGGAAACCCCGCAGTATCGACAGATATAATCAAAAAGTACCGTCGATACCGTTTGTTTTGCCTCAGGAAACGGTATGCTCAATGCGAACAAGCCACAGGTCGTTCAGAATGACCGCCGCATATGCGGCAACCTTTGCACCGACCGTTGCGCGCTGATCGAGCGGATCCGCAGTGCCGCTGCTCCCGTGCGGTTTTACGATCAGCTGAACCGCCCCTCTGCCCTCAAGGTCAACAACACCGTAAGCGTCCTTGCCGAATACCAGCGTGCAGTGAACATCGGCAGCGCGGCTCCCGTTGTCGGATTTTGCCGCATCATCGCTCCAAACGACGCTGTTTGCGGTCAGCGTGGCGGCTTCGGTCAGCTTAACGGTATTTGTATCCGCATCATACGGGGCTTCGGAATCCAACGTGTATTCATTGCTCCCGATATGAATGGTGTTGCCGCCGACGGAGAGGTATTCTTTCTCCGCTTCGGTGGGCGTGTTTTTAAGCACAAAAGTTTTTGACGAGGTCGTGGCCGCTTTAACGGCGTTGTGAACGCTCTGGGAAAATACTTTGGCCTCGGTGCTTTCAACAAAAACAACACCGAACAATCTTCCGATTTCTCCGCTGTAAATCGCTTCGGAATTGCTGTAAGTCGAAACGTTTTTCCACATATCATCGTTCTGAAGGTCATATGTGGCCTCCGGCGAACAGATGCAGATGAAATGCGGCTGCCTGCCGCCTTCACAGAAGGGGCGTGCTTTGTTCTTTTTCAGCGTTCGCACCGCTTTTCGAATTTCGGTTGTCGTCAGCCTGTCTTCGCTTGTCAGGGCGTTTCTGCCTGCTCTGCCGCCGGCATATTGAACGTTGCTGCCTGCACACATTGCATCGCGCGTGATCCACTCAACAACCGTGCCCAGCTGTTCGCCGAGAAGTTCGGCGGAATCGTTGATGACTTCGTCATATGCCGTAAGGTCAAGCAGGTCACTGACTTCAACATATGCACCGTATTGCTTAACTTCCGCCTCAACATCCGTCTGTGAAAGTGTCTGCCCGCTGGGAGTTTCGCCCTCAACAAGGCCGGATATTGCGGTTTCGGGGTCAAAAAGGTTCCAACGGCGGAAGTTTACGTATTTTCCGCTGTTGCGGGGAATGGGGCGTTTCTGTCCGAATTCCGCATGGACAAATCGCGTCTTTGCGCTTTCGAGAAGCTGTCTGTCATAATATTTCGCAGGGAACTTTGTGCTCACGGCTGCGGTTGCGGTGGTGTTGATGTTGGATTTATTCATTTTGTTTTCCTTTCGTTAATAAGTTTGTTTTGTTCGGTTTTTTCGCGCTCAAAGCCGTATCCTGCGTCCGTCCATGGCGGCACGCTTAAGCTGGTTTCGGAGTGTGCGGAACTGCTCTGCGCTCATGGTTTCATAATCTGCTTCCGGTGCCTGCGCAAGGCCGCCTGCGAGAGGAAGCGGCA
>ERZ808278.1376-NODE-1376-length-10334-cov-5.289328_pt1 | contig 10334 bp, 8 predicted proteins | sample MGYA00521239_ERZ808278 | MGnify/ENA primary metagenome ERZ808278 (study PRJEB31516, sample SAMN03275600) | gut metagenome | biome: mammalia-associated habitat; material: feces | host: Papio cynocephalus | place: Kenya | collected 2012-07-17 ... | reverse complement strand
TCAATGCGTCTCTAAAGTCTACTACCGATATTCTCAATGATTTAGAAGATAGCTTTGATTCATTGAAATCCGCAATGGATGATATGAATGAAATCGGAATTGTTTCTGCCAGCACATTGAAAAAACTTACAGAGCTTGGTCTGTTAGAGTATGTCGAAAAAACTGCTGATGGATACAAAGTTTTGGACAATGCGATTTCAAGTTATATTGAAAAGCAGATAGAATCTTACAAGCAGTCTATTATCAACGCTCAGGCATATTATGAAAGTGTTTCGAGTGCCTACGAAAAGAGCGACGAAAAAACAATTTCCGATTATAAAGATGTCGTAGCCGCTCAAGAAACACTAAAGAATACAATTACAAACGCTGAAAATTTATTAGTCACTATAGCCGTAATGGAACGGGAAGATTTGCTCGACCAGTATACAGAGTTGTTAGAGAAGCAGCAGGATGCACTGGAAGAAGAAATTGATAAGCAGAAGGAATTAGCAGATTTAAGAAAAGACATCCTGAGTACTTATCAAGACCAAGTCAAGTATCAGAAGCAGCTAGAGAAAAAGCAAACAAAGGTTTCTGTGCTACAAACAGAACTCGCTTTAGCTAAACTTGATACATCAAGTGCTGGACAAGCAAGAGCAAAAGAGTTGGCTAACAATTTGCAAGACGCGCAGGATGATTTGGACGACTTCACACTTGAAAACGCAATAGATACTATACAATCTTCAATTGAAAGTGAAGTAAATGAATATGAGAATTTTATTCAACAAAGAATTGAAGAAATTAAGACAACAATCGAAGATGCTGCCAAAATGAGTAATGAAGGACTTAAGACAAACATCGAGGCTCTTGGCGGAACAATCGCAACGGCAGTTTCTGAGCGTGTGCGAAACGAATTAAATGATGCGATGGGCAGCGGTTCAAATAGTGCGAACGGTAGCATATCAGCCCCAAATGTTGGAGAAAATTCAAGCTCGACATCCGAGCCAGAAGACAATTCCGTTACAAGAATTAAAGGATGGGGTAACGATAAAAAGGCTCACGCAGTTGGTTCTAATATTCGTTTGCAATACAAGAATAAATCATATGATATTAGATATGCGCGATACGCTAACAACGATGAATGGAGCCAGTTGTCGGATATGCCAGCGGACTCATTGCGAGTTATAAACGGTGATTTGTTTTACCGTAGACCCGGTGGAGGAAACGCCATCTATAAACTTGGAGCAACTACTGCTGCCGGATGGGACACGGACGATATCAACGAGTTAAAGACTTTGATCGAAAGTTTGCCAAACCAACGTACATATCACTCTGGTGGCTTTGTTGGAGATTTGCATACTAATGAGGAATACGCCAAGTTACTTAAAGGCGAATTTGTTGCCACTCCAAAGCAGATGGATGACTTTATTTCCAACACATTGCCAAATCTAATAAATTATTCTAATGCCAGCGGTAGTGTCGTAATCGACTCGCCGTTAGTAAAAATAGAATGTGAGAATGTTAACGACAATACATTACCGATGCTTGAAGACCTTGCTAAAAGAGCCGCAAACATTGTGGCAAACAAAATGGACGAGAGTTTATCAAGAAGCGGATACAAAAAAACACACAAATAATCAAATAAGGGAGAGGTAGAACGTCTCTCCCTTAATATAGAAGGAGGGCGAAATGCTTAACGCCACAGAATTTATTTATGATGGGATTCCATCGTCACAATACGGGCTTAGAATTGCAAGTTTTGATGATGGAAATATCCAAGAAACCCCATATTTAGCTCCTAGCGTTACTGCGGTAAAATCTAAAAAATCAAAAAGATTTTTCTATGCGGGCGTTAATTATGAAGACCTGCCGACATACACGTTTAGCGTTATTAGAGATAATAATCTTAGTAACACTGATACAATCATCACAGACCAACAGCGAAGAGAAATACTAGGTTGGCTTGTAGGGAGAAAGGGGTTTAAAGATTTAATAATAAAACAAAATGACAGAATGATGTATTTATATAAGTGTATCTTCAGCGAAGCAGAAATAATATATCTTAATGGATATTGTGTAGGCTTTAAAATAACGGCAACATTTGATTCACCATTCTGCTATTGTCAAAAAACAACGAACACAAAAACCAGCAATGGGAATGCATATATGACTGTTATTTTAGATAACAGCGATACAGATTTATGGGATGAGTATACATATCCAATGATAAAGTTTAAGCCATCGGGATATGTTGATAACGATAAAACAATTGTGATTTATAACGAAACCGATGACCCTAACGGAGAACGCATTTTTTCCTTTTCTGAAGGCGCCTTAAATGAGGAAGTTATAGTGGACAATGAGAAAAAGATTATTACGGGAGTTGGAGCAAACCTTGACAAATTCAGTAAAAAATGGCTCAGAGTTCGAAAAGGGTATAATGTCGTCAAAGTTAAAATCAAAGGTCAGTTTGAAATAATTACTACGAATTATATGAAGATGGGATTTTAAGGGAGTGATAATATGTTGAAGACATTTGATTATTATAGGCAGGTTGAAGATCCCGATATATATCTTTGTAATCCAGACAGAAAGGCTATTGCTGTAATTCAAGCAACAGATAGGAATCTTGTTCTAAGATTTAATGACCTATCCGAATTCACCTGCGTGGTCGATGAATCGTTGAATAATTCAATGTCATCTGCCAACCAAACCGTTTATGAAAAAGTTTGTACAAAGAGACTTTTATTTATTGAGCAAATAGGATGGTTTCAAATTAATAGCGCTGACGAAATTGACGATGGACAAAGAAAATATAAATCTTTATCGTGTCAATCCGTTCAAGTTAAGCTTAACAACTTCGGAATAACAACGCAAGAGCGCATATATCGTTTGTATAATGCGGAAGATCCGCTTGATGATTTGGTTGATATGAATGATGTTAGCGCAGTACCTTCGGTTATTGGTCAACTTTATCAACAGCTTGGGATTAATGTGAATCCAAGTCTTTCTGAATACACGCCCGAAGTTGATTATGGACAATGGACAATAATATATGTCTCGCCAGATTTAGGCAATGTATTTAGAACGTTAAAAGAAGAAACGGCATATGGCTATGACTTTATTAAAAATACCGTTGCCGATGCATATGATGTTGTCTTCGAATTCGATTTTTTGCATCATTCAATAAAGGTGAAGAAAATTACCGAGATAACAAAAAAAACAAACATATACCTTTCGTTCGATAATATTGTGAACGAGCTTAATGTTACAGAAGAATCAAATGACATTGTTACGGTTTTATCTTGCAACGGTAGCAACGTTGATATTACTTCGGTAAATCCAATCGGAACAAACTATCTAGTTAACTTCGATTACTATATGAAAGAAGTTTCGGTTGGCGACAACAAACAATATCCGTGGATGTCAAAAGAATTAATAGATGCGATAAACGAATGGAAAGTAACCTTTGAATCTAACAAAGAAAATTACACAAAAAATGTAGCGTTACTAGAATCATACTGGAAAGAAAAAACTCAGATAGCAGAAAGAATACAGTTTGCGAATTTGAAATGGAGAGATATGCAGACTGCCCAAGACCAGTATTCCACCGAAAATAGCGATGGAATTATAATGGCTGAATCTGTAAAAGCAGAAGAGAATAGTCTAAAAAAGAATACATTATTTTTTAACGATACTTTTGTGGATACTAAGATTATCCGTGGATACAAGTCTGCGCCGACGAGAACAAGAGGTGATGATGGCAAATATGTCTTCTCGTTTCCAATAGAATCCGACTCGAAATACGGTGCTATTTCATCAATGATGGATGGATATGTGCCAAGCGAGAACAAATCCGCAGGACAACCCGATTCAACAGTTACGGCGTCAAGTGCTTATTTATATTATATGGATGGAGACGCTACCAGTTACTGTAAAATTATAGTCGATAGCGAAGTGGAAGTATCAAAAAATTCTATTGGAATTTCATCAAAAGTCAGCGCCGATGAAGATAGTTTTATCACATTAAGAAATACAAAATTTAGAGTGCGATTAAATGCAAACGCGATAAGCGTATATAGCGAAAATGGCACGACGCCAATTAACGTTGATGCAAATGGCGTCTTTTCTTACAACGGAAGTAGGTATCAGGTTAAACTTATGTCAAACGACTATGTTTATATGTATTTATTCTACGCATCTGGGTTTGAACGATACACGTCTACGGAGCAAATTGTAGGCGAAGATGGATGGTTGACATTGTGGGAAGGCAAATGTATTGCATTGTCATCTGAGGACGATAGCATACAGGCAAAGATTGATGCCGTTTCCGAAATACTGCAATCTATCGAGGGCAGCACAAACATTCAAAAGTTTATTAAAGCCCAGGACAATAGTAATAAACTTTATCAAGAGTTTATGCATTATTGGATTGAGGGAGAATTCACAAATGACAATATCTCTGTAAATGATGATACCACAATGGATGAAACCATTGAAATGGCAAAGCAACTTATGGCTTCTGGAGAAATCGAATTAGCCAGAGTGTCTAAGCCCACACTTTCCATTTCGATAGACGCAATTAATTTTACGAATTTAATCGAATTCAAGCCTTTTACAGAACAATTGGAACTTGGAAAAGTTATTACTGTAGAAAAAGACGAAGGCGTGTTATATGAGCCTGCGCTAGTTTCTCTCGAAATGAGTCTCGACGATCCGTCTTCATTCTCATTGGAGTTCTCAAACGCAATGAAACTAAAAGATGGGATTATGGAATATACTGAATTGGTGAAAACATCGTCCTCTACGAGTCGTAATGTATCAGCTAATTGGTCTAATTTAATGTCATATCACAATAATAAAAAAGAGATAGAAGAGCTTTTAAACAAACCCCTTGATAGAACATTACGAGCGGCTCAAAAGGATATGATATCTCAAGAATTTATAGTTGATGACAGTGGAATACTTGGAAGAAAGTATACTGACGATTCGCATACAGGCTTTTTGCCCCAACAAGTGCGTATTATTAACAACCAGTTGCTTTTTACAGACGATGCGTGGAACACCTGTAAGCTTGCGCTGGGAAAAATTGAGTATGAAGAAGGTAAATATGCGTATGGATTGGCTGCAGAAGTTTTGGTCGGTAAGCTATTGCTTGGAGAAAGCTTAAAGTTAACAAATAGTGCAAATACAATAACACTTGATAATACAGGAATTCTAATTTCAAAGCGACTTGAAGATGAGACACTTGAAGATGTTTTTAAAGCAACCACTGACGGAACTTTGTATGTAAAGGGCAAGATATATGCGACAGAGCTTGAACTAGCGGGTGCGGTCAAGATTGGGACTGGAAATATAGACGGGCTCAATGATTACGCAAAAAAGGTAGGGAGCTATTTAAAGACGGCTGATTATCAATACACAGCGGGCGAATCGTACGCGACAAAAGGAATGATGATCGACTTAACAAATCAGTTTATTCGAGCGGAAAATTTTTGCATATTGGAAAGTGGTGCAGTGTATGCTAAAGACTTGTTCAATAATGTATCAGCATATGATTGTGAGATAACCAATTCCATTTCGGGAATTACTTATAGTGGCTGTGTCGTTCCAATGTTACGTATAGGATATGATAGAAGTTATGATGGTTGGTGGATAACCGATGGCTCTGATGGCCTTAAAAATGGGGACTTCACGGTAGAGTTTGACGAGTCAACGCTAATAGAAAAAATAGACGACTCAAGCGTTTTGTCTTGTACCTTTGTATATAATGGTTCTGATTGGACTTTTGGTGATTCTGTAGTTGCATTGAGTGAATATGGAATAACGATCGACTCACAAACCTTAGCTAGTGGCGATTGGTTTAAAATTGAATACATAGCCACCGTTCGTTCTAATTTATTGCTTTATGCGCGTTTAGTACGTCCAAGCGTTGAATCTTCGAATACGAAATGGGAATATGCTATTTATGAAGGGACATATGACGAATTGAAGAACTATATAAGTACCTACAAAAAGTATCCTGATAGCGGGTTGTTTTCAATAGGTTAAGGAATTTAAGGACAATGAAATTATTTCAACTTATAACCGCCAGACGGCTTTTTTCAACGAAAGTTGACAAAAAATTGCCGTCCGGTGTTGCATATAAAATAATGAAATTTTTAAAGGCCTCTGATGACGAAGAGGCCTTTTACAATAAGCAGTTATTATCGATATTAGAAAAGTATGGCGTCAAGGGTTCTGATGGAAAACTAAAGGTCGTGAATGGGAAAATAAATACGCTTCCCGACAAGACAAAAGTTTGCCAAGAGGAAATTAACGAATTAGAACTAACCGATGTAAACGCTCCTAGCGCATTTATCACGATTGGTGAATTGGAGCCGTTCGATTTTTCTATTGCCGAAATGGCTGTATTAGACGATTTTATAATAGAAAAATAATTAGGAGGGTGCTATGCAAACAAAAGTCATAAGTAACATTACCCTCGACATTAGTGGCAAGAAAAGAGATTATATCGTAATTAAAGCAAAGCAAGGTGACAAGTCAACTCGCTTTATTCGAGCGACTATTGTCAACGGGAAAGAGCAAGTAGCATTTCAAGACGGCGAGAGAGTTCAGCTTAATTGCAAAAGAGCAGACAACATAAAACGCACATTTGATGGAAATGTGGAAGCAGATGGCAAGGTTCTTTTTGAAATCCCTAGTTGGGCGCTGGAATTGCCATATTCCGTATCTTGCGATGTGTCCATTATCGATGCAAATAATTTAAAAATAACAACAGCGACGTTTTATATAGAAGTAGTCGCCGCAGCGGTGTCTGAATTTGACACCAGTGAAGACTGATAGGAGGAAAATATGGCACAAAAAGTAATTAGTGAAATTACTGTTGATGTAAACGGTACTTCTACCACGTATACAACATTAAAAGCGAAACAAGGCGACGATAAATCAAGATTAGTAAGAGCAAAAATTACTAATAACGGCGAAATATTCTCGATAGATAGCACTGACAGCATTTTCGTAAACTTTAAAAGGGGCGATCAACGTGGTAAATCTTTTGCCGCTAAGTTGCTAAACGATGGCAGAGTTGAATTTGAAATCCCATTTTGGGCATTGGAACTAGCGCAAACCGTTCGTTGCGACATCTCAATAGTCGATGTTAAAAATAATAAATTGACAACGGTTGATTTTTATATTGAAGTTGATGCCGCAGCGGTTTCAGATAGTGATGTTCAAGCCGACGAAAGTGTAAGTTATTTGTTGCAACTTATCGAAAAGACCGAAGAATTAGCGAAAGACTATCAAGGTTATTTCGTGACAGACGAGGAGAGTACGACAATCGACGTTACATTAGCTGACAGAACACAATGGTGTTATAAAAATTCACAAGGTGTATCTAGTTGCACAATAACGATTCCCACAACCGCAAAGCAAGGGTGGGTCGCTGAATTAACATTTATCACTGGAAATCAAGATGTTAATGTTGTACTTAACAATTATAGTTCATTTACAACACAGTTGATTAAGTATATGCAAATAGAGTCTTATACAGCACCGGCCAACCATAAGGTAACTATGTTGTTCACTATTACTGGTCTTGATGCAATATGTACAATCAAGGAGTTTGCTAAATGAATTATTTTGATATAAGAAAATTGCAGTCAGCACTCTCTATGATTAAGGTTGCTTTTGTAAAAGCAAATCTTCCGTTGAGTAATATCGATGTGCAATCTATATTAAAATCAATTCCATCTTTGTCGCTGTCGAGCGACACAGTAAATGGAGTAGAGAAATTAAGTGCTGAACTTATGCCTGCTACTCCAGTAGGAGTACAGTTAACCCAAGAACAGTTAAAAGCCAATCTTACATCTTTATTAAAAGCATCAACAGGTACAAGTATCAAAACATCTATAAAAACCAGCGCAGATATTGACGATACGGTTATGGATGCTGTTTATACAAGTATGATTAATGCCGGCATCAACGATAAGGCAGACATCCAAAATGTTTCTACGGCGATCCTCGATGTTTTGCACGCAGATCCCGCGAATAAGACATCGTTGTATATGAATCTTGACGATATCGTTGGAATGGTATTCGCGGCTTTGCACGCTGATATGTCAAAGTATAACATTGATGTCGCATTATCGGATGTCATTGCTCAAGTTTATGACTGGATTGGAGTCGGCTTGTACGATTTAGTAAACGTGGTTGACTTTGGAACAACAGGTCACATATATGATGAACGTCATTTTGAGCCCGACGAATTAAGCGAAAAGTTGAATATACGAAAGACAATATTAGACTTGGGAGCCAACGGCGGAATGAATCTAGCAGGACTTAAGGTGAAGGTTTTGGGCGTTGATGAATTGGTTTTAACACTATCAAGTAGCATTCAAACCGGAGCAAAGATTTATAGCGAATTAAAAGCGAAGACGATTGCGCAAATATTTGATTCGGCAAGTCTTTCTGGTGAAATGAGCCTTGGTTTTTCAATCGATGACAAGTTGTCACTTGCAGTAGCCACTGCGTTGCTAAGCCAGATTGGTGTAACTGCAGGATTTACGATTGCTCCAAATAATTCGGATTCTTCTAAGATGACTTTAACGCCGCTCAAAATTGATGATATGTTCAAAGATGTTTGCGCATCCTATGGTATTTCTCAAGATTTTGGAAGTGCTATAGATGTAGCGTTAAAAATAGTCGCAAAGGCCGATATGGACATCAAAGATAACGCTCCATTTGAGCCGAATAAATATTTAACAAGTGGAACGCTGTGTGTCGTATTAAGCGATATCGAAACAATTGCGATGATTGCGTTGTTTAAGTCTGTATTTGGTACACAAGCAAAAGCGTCACTTGGCGAGTCTAAAACATCTGGAGTAGACGAAGAAATGAATATGAACTTGTCTACTAAAATACTTATGTGTACGTCTGCGAAAATTGAGTCAATGTTTGATTCGGCTTGTAAAATAACGGCAAGTGTAGGATTCGATATTTCTAAATATATTTCAGATTATGTCAATACTTCCTTAAGCGAAATGAAAACGAAAACCTTAGGGCGGTTATGTGTCGAGCGTGTAAACTAATGCTCGATTTTATATATATGCCACCGAGAAATCGGGGGCTTTATTACAATTAAGGAGAGAAATTATGCCTTTTACAAAAACTTTTAAGAATAAAATTTTATCAGCAATATGTGGCAAAAGCAATTTTACGAATAGCATCTATGCCGCATTGTTTATAGGTAATCCGGAGGGAACCACGCCAGGAGCGGAAGTCAGCGCAACAAATTATGGTTATAAGAGAACGCTTGTGTGCGGATATAATTCTGGTTCAACTAATCTTATGGGCACTCCTTCGGAAGGCTCTGTTGCGAATACCGCAACTATTTATTTCCCTGAAGCAACTGGTTCGTGGGGAACCGTCGATTATGTTGCATTATACGATTCCTTGACTGGCGGAAACCTTTTGGGATATGCGCATATAGTCAATGACAGCGGAACCGATACTTCTCTTGAAATCAATGAAGGAAAAGTGCCGCTTATTAGAACCGGAAAATTTACGATTTCATTTGTCGACGCACAATAATAATAACTCGGAGGTGATGGTGTATGTCAAAAACTACGACAAATAACTTAGGATTAGCCATTAACCTGTCTGAAGATACAGAGTTCGCAACCTATTTGGCCAAAAACGATGAAAATTTGTCAAAGATAGACGATTTCGCCGGTAAAATTTATGGGAAAAGCGGTTCTTTTACTATTTCAGCAGATAATTGGAGCGATAAAACATACACGGTTAGCCTTGTGGATTTAGGAGAGAACGATTGTGTAATTTGTCAACCTAATGGTCGCGCAAATAAAACCATTGCAGACGAAGCAGAATTGTTCTTGGATTCTGTGAGTGGAACGAATTTGACCTTTTCTGCTTCGAATGTTCCTAGCGATGATATAGAACTTAATTATTTTATTACAAGAGGTAAGGCGTAATGGGAAAGGGCTTTTTAGTTGGAGTCGGCGGAGGAAAAGGTTCTTCCGCCGCATCGGAAAATCCGATTATTGTTGAATCTTTTGATAAATTATCTGCATTGTTGACATTGGAAAATACGGGAAAATATATAAAGTTTACGGGAGAGACAGGTGAATATACAACTGAAGATAATTCAACGCTTTATTTGACCAAGAACGCAACCTATGTAATATCCGATGAAGCGGAATCAGCTCAGTATTGCGAATTGCCATTATTAGAGAATGAGGGAGCAGCGGCGGATTTAGCACAAGGGAAAGAGCTGATAGACGGTAGTGGTAATGTTATTGTGGGAACGATGCCCAAAGGAGATGTTGCGTTTGCAC
>ERZ808278.1375-NODE-1375-length-10360-cov-3.941000_pt1 | contig 10360 bp, 8 predicted proteins | sample MGYA00521239_ERZ808278 | MGnify/ENA primary metagenome ERZ808278 (study PRJEB31516, sample SAMN03275600) | gut metagenome | biome: mammalia-associated habitat; material: feces | host: Papio cynocephalus | place: Kenya | collected 2012-07-17 ... | reverse complement strand
TAAATTTCTATATAAAGAGTTAACTTCATCTTCAGAAGGAACTCCATTTTTATCTTCTACATAATCTCTTAATCCAGCAGGAAGAACTAACCATTTAGTACATAAATATTCATCTTTAAGATATTTATTTACAAGATCTATTTTATATCTTCGTTGATCTGAATTATTATCATTCCATTGTACTTTTTTAATAGTAGATAACATATATGTATAACCTGTTGAACCTTCTCTATTAGATACTATAGTAATATCTTTTTTAGTAGTATCAAATGTAGCATATTTCTTACCTTCAAATACTTGTTCATATTTATCTCCTAATGAACATAATATAATATAAAGATAAGGATGTAATACAGGCACACCTAAATCAATAACACCTGGAGTTTCATTGCGTTCTTGACTACCTACTTGACCAAATATTTTAGTATCAAATAGAGAACCTGCTGCAAATACAGAAGAATTAGTTTCAAATACATTAGTATTAATAACTTCTCCTAAGTGTTTAGTATTAGTATTATTAAAAGCTACTATATCGATATTAAAAAGATCAGGTCTAGAATGGATATTAGCCATATTTTCTCCTTATTAATGTATCTAAAATTCATCGAAGAATTAGATTTTGCCTGAATATTTAATACTAAGGATAATAACATGAAAACATCGTCATTTCTTGCACAGCATATGGTTTCTTTAGAATCAGATACTTATTTAACCATAGAAGAATTTTCTCAACAACAAGATGATTACATTATAGAAACTTTACAAAAAGAATTCTTAAGATTACAAGAAGCTATAGAACAAAATAAATTAACTAAACCTGCTAATATAATAAAAAATAGTGTATGTAAATCTATACTAGAGAGAATAGAAACATTAATTGTAGATAGATTCGGTGTACAAATTAAGTTTGTTGCCTATAATGATGATACTACATTATTTAAAACATTATTATTACCTCCTACTACTTTAGATATTTCTAAATTAGATTTAGATAATACTAATGCAACTGATTCTATTCTAAAAGAAATATCTAGTATAGAAGATAGTTGGAATTTAAAAGGAGTTAGTATTGATAATAATGCAATTAAAATATCAGGATTACCTAAAGATTATGATATAATTATAATGTCTAATTTTACATTAATGAACATTTTACATTTTACAGATATAGATATGGCTATACTGTTAATAAATGAAATAGGTAAGATATTTCATTATCTAAGATTAAGTTATAAACCATTAGGTATAACTAAAGAATTTTATACAGAATTTAGAAATTTAATTACTAATAAAAATATGGATGCAAAAAGAGCGTTATCAACAGCATATGTTAAAATAACAGGAGATAGAAAATTAGATGTATCTGAAAATAATATTTTTACTGCTACAGTTATTATATTCCGTAAGTTTACATCTTATATAATGAATCAATTTAAGAATTTTGATGGTAAGTCTTTCATTAAGCATTTTACTATGTTAACTAATGATAATGTTGATAAATATTTAGAAACTAGAAACTTTCTAAATGAACAGCTTAATACTATATTAACTGTAATAATATTAGTAGCAATGATAGGTATTTTTTTATATATATGTTATATTATATTACCATTTTTAACTACATTAGTTTATGCTGTTAAGTTATTAGCATTATTTATACTAGGAGGTATATTACTATATATATTACATATAGATAGAACACATAATACAAATAATAAAAAACAAGATACTCTAGATGAAATAAAAGATATATTAAAATCACAGACTAATAATATTGCTACTTCTACTATATCTTCTACTTGTTTACAAAAATTAAATAGTATAAAAATATGTTTAACTAAACTAGTTGATACTACTTCAGGATTTTCGTCATTTGTATTAAATACAATGTTTAAATTAGCTGGATCTAATGAAATTAATGTTAAGGAATTAGAAGCAGTTGAAAATGAAATAAAAAAATAAAAAGATAAGAGTAGTGGCCTACGTCTAGACCACTACTCTTTTTAACTGTATTTTTTATTTAACAACTATATAATAAACATCATTTATCTTGTGCACTAGATAAACAGTGTTATGTAATCCATATTTACCAGCTAAGACTAATTCAAAATCATCACTTTCACAAGAATTTAGTAGTAAGTATAAGTCTCTAAAACCTACACGATTTACTACACCGGCAACATTCCTAGTAAAGTAATCTTCTAAATTATCTATAACTTTATCATTAGCTATAAACAATGTCTTATTATCTTTATTTAAAATCTCAAAACTTACAGTTGTATTACCATAAGTTTTAATAACTTTAATTTCTAATTTACTTATCATTGTTATGACATTCTTAATGCATTTTGCCATATTTTCTTTTAGAATTAAATTATCTATAGTTTTAATATGTTCTATCAAATCGCAATAATCCTCTATAAAGGAATCTACATACACTTTTGTAACTGCGTAGAATCTGAACATATTATTTAACACATCTGTATATTTCTTATCTATATAGTCTTTAAGTTCTTTAGGAGCAACACCTAAGAACTTATGGAAATTAGTCATAGATAGATTATGAAGATCAACATTAAGTCTCTCTAGTTCTGCAGCATCTAAAGTAGCATCAGTTGTTAATACATCACTATCTTCTCTATTTACTAATAGACAATTTTCTTTTTGTAAATCTATATTCTCATAGACTTCTTTCATACTCTTAACTGTCTTTTCTTTCTCTACTTTTAGTTTTAAATCGTATTTAGCTTTTTGACAATCTGGATTTTGTTTAACCTCTCTTACAAAGAAGTTATTAGCATCTACATTGATATCTTCTATTCTATCTTCAGCAACTATTAATGGAGTTTCATTACCTGGTACCGCTGTTAATTTAACTCCATCTTTTATAATTTGATCTGGTCTAGTTAATCTAAACGCATTCTTATTTTCATGTATAACTTCTTTACTCACTTGTTGTTTTAATTCATTTTTCATCTGTTGCATTACTTTTGGTGTATAATACTCAAGAATTTCATGTAGAACTATGGGATTAGAATCTAAGAAATCTATTACCATTTTTTTATTTAAAACTGTCATATTGTTATTAGCTGTATTTACATTTCTATTGCTATTAGTGTTAACAGAGTGTTGGCCTTCACTTTGTAATTGACTCTTAAGAATAGAATTAGCAAAATTACTCGTAGTAACTCTAGAAGTATGATTAACATTAGTATTAGGATTAACATTGTTGTTAGATATAGCACCATTATCAGCATTATATTTTCTTAATCTTTCTCTATATCTTATTTCACTCTCTACTTTTAATTCTTCTAACTGTAATCTTAACTGTTCTTTTCGTTGTTGTTCTTGAGGTGTTAAACCTCTTTCTTTTTCATCTTGTAACATCATTTCATATAGATGTCGCGCCGCTTTTAATCCGCCATCAAGTGATGTTTGCAAACTTGGAGCATTGTGATTTGGTACAACAGCAGTAAGATTCATAGCTGGCGCAGAATTACTATAACCCATAAGCTGATTGTAACCATTATTAAAAGATGGTTGTATTGGGCTTATTGCGGATTTTGCATAAAATGGTTTCATAATAGCTTCGCGTTCTGCGTTTGATCTTTGAGTTTCCATTTCTTTCATCATCGCTGCATATTCAACAGCTGTCATCTGTCTTTGTGGCATTGGTCCTGGTGGAGGAACTAACATTGGTTGTTGATTCATCTGTGGTGGTATAAACTGTGGTGGTGGAGGCGAAAATTGTTGCATCGGAGGAACAATTTGGCCTTGAGGCTGCATAAAGCGAGGATCAACCATCATAGGTTGTTGAGGCATTGGGTGTTGGTCATAATTTGGATACATAAGATGTCCTTTCTTGTTGAAATTTTTGTTTGTATATCCTAATTTAACATTAGGACATACACATAACCTACATTAATTACATATAATTAAATTTCTGTAAAATTCATCTTTTTTACTATTTTATCTTCACCTTGTAAAGGTTCATCACTGTAGATATAATTACTTAATATAGAAGTGCTAGGACTTAATAATCCTAAAAAGCCACTTATAGCATAAGGTTTAGATTCATGTGGTATAACAAAATGTGAATCCATAGTGCTACACTCTTGTGTTAGATCATTATCTAATAATAGCACAGCATTCATCTCATCACCATCATAATCGGCATTAGGAGCTTTAGCAGCTAATGCACTAAACTCAGTTGACATAATAGCTGGATCTTTACCAAATCTAGTTATATACATTCTTTGGGTAGAACCTTGTTTTAATTCTGGATTTCTAGTAAATAATACTGGTATTCCTTTATAAGGACATTCCATTATTAATTCATCTAGTATATCACTAACAACTTGATCATATTTTTTAACACATCTGTATAATATCTTATTAGCTTCTTTAAATGTATAACCTTTTCTTATTAACTTATTTAAAATATGTGGTCGTAATACAGATACACCTACACACCAAGGTGGAACTATTTCATCATATGCATGTTTACCTGGTACTGATGTTATAACAGTTCTAAATGTAAAGTGTGATCTAGCTCCATACACATGTCGTCTAAACATACCACCTTTTTTAACTAAGTATTGATCTATATAGTTACTATATAATTTACTTAAGTTACTCATAACTACACCCATGTTATTGCTTAATGTCTTAGGTGTTATATTAGTATTACTACTTAACTTCATCCATGTTTTAGTTACATCTACAATATCACTTGATATTAAATTTACAAATCTACCTTTAGTTGTTTCTTCTATTACAAATAACTTCTTATTAATAATAGGAAGATATGTAGAGAATAAACAATCTGTATGTTCATCCATAATCTTTAATAGATTATGAATTTCTCCTAACTTTTGTGCATTTTTAAATTTACTTAATGTTGTAAGATATAAAATGATATTCCTAAGATTACTCATAGTGTTAACATAATCTCTTTGCCCATTAAGAAAATTCTTAATATGGACAATATGATCTGGTATCTTAACATTAGGGTTATATCTAGTATCGCAAAAATATCTTAAATAATCTAATTTAACATCTAAAATCTTAACTACCATTAACCACACTATAGGATTTAAGAATTTATAATTCTCATCTAGTGCTTTTAACCATAATACAGGATAAACTTTATCATGTGGTTCTATACATTTAGTTCCACAACTAGAACAATATTTATCTAACATATATTTACCGTTTAACTTACCACAATCACAACTTGGTTTAGTAGAGATTGTTTCATCATTTCCATAAATTGAAATTAGTATTCTCTCTAATCTTTCATTATCTTCTATGTCATAATAGTTTAAATCACTAAGAATAATCTTATCACCTGGTGTGGATCTAAAATAAGCATCCATGTTAAGTAAATTCTGTGTAATTCCCATGTCAGTATCCTTTCATTTTGATCTTATAGAAATAATATAGAATTAAAAAAACTGCAGGTAGGAATATTCCTACCTGCAGTAAATTAAACATTTAAATTAATAATTACTGTTTTGGTTATTTAGATTCTCCATCTGCTGGAAGTTTAGAAGATTTAACTAGTTTTTCTGCATTTTTAATAAGTGTATCTGTAATAGATGCTAGAAGAACATGTCCTTTAGTAAAATTACCAAATGCTTTAGTAAAATCGCTAGCTATTTCTTTTTGTTCAATTATTTTTTTATCTTCATCAGCAACTTTATCATCTTTAGTATCATTTACGCTCTTAACATAATCTTTCATTTTACCAATAACTTTTTCTATTTCATCTTGCGCTTTTTGGAAAGAATCTGCAGATTTCTTTTGTAGACCTTCTAGTTTATTAGCAACCCAATCAACTAGTTCGTCATATTTTTTCTGTGTTTGAATAATACCAGCTATGTATTCTTTACCATCATCATCACTTGCTTCAGGTCCAGGTAGGTCATAATGTTTGAGTTTTTTGTCGGTTTGCTCTACAAAACCATAAAATGTAACCTTTCCTTGTGATGAACTAGCTGAGTAAATTTCAAGGTTTTTAATACCTTGATATTGTTTCTTTAAAGCGTTAGCTAGAGCTTCAGCAAGAGGTCCTGTAGAATTATTAAATTTCATCTTTGAATCGTTAAGGTTTTTATAGTTAGCAGTGATTGTTACTACTGGTGTAAATGCCATAACTAGATGTGAATATTGAATAGTAGATGATGAAAAATTAGCACATTTACAAATAGATGCTAATGCAGCACCACCTTTAGGATCTATATCTTCACTTTTAACAACACCAACTTTACCACCAATTAGACCTTTACCGCGGGTAACTAATGATTTAATTCGTCGACCTAGGTTTACAAAGAAATCTTTAATTTTACCTGCCATCTTCTTAATCCATTCCCAAATGCGAATGAAGAATTGTTTAATAGTATCTATAATGCCTTCTTGTGTAGCTTGTAGATTTTGTAATGGAGTATTACTAGCTTCGTTACCAATTTTAATATAATGTAAACTATCTGTTCCTAGTCCAAGTCGACCATATTTAAGAAGTGCGTGTCGAGCTGCTTCTTGAGCAACTTCTTCTGTAACTTCTTCTGGTGCTTGTTCAATAAGTGTGGCGTTATCAGTTGCTTGTTCAGCAAGTGAATCAACAACTTCATTTTCTTCTTCAATTGTAGCAACTTCGTTTTGAACTTCATTTTCTAATTCAGTTTGTTCTCTAACTTCAGATTCAATTTCTGCTGGTTCTGTAGGAGCAGCAACTTCTGCATCTTCATAAGAGAAGAATGAATTTCGTTTAGACAATAAGGCCATTTTCTATCCTTTATTTTAGATTTGATTTAAAATCAATAAAAAAATATTAATTATTTACTATATAACTTGTTGTTGTGCAATACTTATATCTAATAAAGCATTTAATGTTTTAATAATATAATTTTGCGCCATTATACCATGTTGGCATAATTGTTGAGCAGCTCTTAATTTAGCTAATGAAGTTGCTTTTAAATTTTCATCTGCTTGTAAATTTTCATCGCGTTTTTTAACATAACTATTAAAGTCTTTCTCAGCTTCTGCAATAGATGATTCTATATTTTTTAATGTTAAGCTATACCTATCTTTTAATGTATTAATCAGATATGAAAACTTTTTTTGTTTTGCTAATTCTACACATACTTTACCAAGATCTTCTTTTATAAAATCTTCAAAGTCTGTTTTATATTTATCACATATGTCAATACTTTTATCATTCCTTTTAAATAATGCATTTTGATCAAGTTCACCATTATGCATAGCATCAAGGTGCATTTGAGAAAGATAATAAATTTTATCTTTATCTATATTATATATAAGATCACCAAGAAGAACTACTCCAGCTACATTATGAAGAACATCGTGGAATTTACACTTTGTCGACCTACTTACAATCTTCTTTACATCAAAATCATTATTAGCTATTAAGTTAAAATTTAATATCTTTCTAGATATGTCACCAAGTAAACATGCAAAATTTTCCATATCTATTAAATCAATTTTAGATGGACTATGATATACTTTTGCTAATACAGTTACATATAACTTATTTTTTTGTATGGTTTCTAAATATGCCATATACTTTTCTGGATTAATAGCTAGTCCTGGATTATTTTTTGCTAATATACCTGGTTCAGATTTAGCACTTTTATTATCTTGTATAGTTTTATTTAATTCATCTATAGCTTTTTGTGCTTTATGCTTATCTAATACTTCATCTACATCTTTAAGTACTTTTGCAGTTTCTTTAGCCATTTCCTTTTGTGCTTGTTCATAGGATTTAGAACTAATTGATTCAGACCTAGGAGTTATAGTTATTTCTACTAATTTTTTTTCTTTTTTTTCTGTTATACCAAATAGTTCTTTAAAGAAATTAACTACCTTTTTAAATACACCCTTAATCCATTCCCAAATTTTCTTAAAAAATTCTCTAATAGTAGCTCCTAATCCTTCTTGTGTTATTTGCATATTTTGAATAGGCATACGAATACTCTCAGTGCCTATTTTAATATCTTTAACTTTATTATATCCATAACCTAATTTACCTAAATGATAAATTAAGAGTTTATTAGATTCTGTAACTACTTCTGGAGTAATAGCTTCAGGAGTATTGTCTAATAGTTCTTGGTTATTATCTTTTTGTTGTACTAATTCAGTAACAGTATCTAAATGTTCTTCGACACTAGCTAGATCATTATTAATCTCATTTTCTTGTTGTGCTATATTAGAGTCACTAGCAATAACTTCTTCATCAACACTATTTTCACAATTACTACAATCATCCTCGTATGAGAAAAAACTATTTCGTTTAGACAATAAGGCCATTTTCTATCCTTTACATTGGAATTTAAAAATCAAAAAAAAAAGGTCATTAGAGAACATATACGCTATGTTCTCTAATGTGTTATTTATCGCTTAAGGAATTTAAGTTTAGTATCAAATAGTTCATCAGATATAAATTCGCCTGGCGCTAATGCATAACTTAATGGTTCTTTACTCATATCTGCTACCCAATTATCATAATTCTCTTCTATAAGTTTAATAAACTCTGGTGTATTACCTCTTACTTTACAACAATCTAATACTTCTTGTTTTTTCTCTAATGTAGGATATAATGTATAAAACTTAATACCTTCTTGTTTTAAAGCTTCTCTAGTTTCTTTATGACTAGCTACAAATATATATCTCCAGTTATTATTAATAAGATGGTATTTTAACATATCTACATAGTTCTTAGGAAATTCTTCATTTCTACTACCATCTACTTTTTTACTATAAATAGAAGATTCTAAATCTAGACAATCATCGTGGTTATTAACAAACGTTGTTTTACCTAAAGTCGCAAAGGCACTTATTACTACAGTAGGAGAATTACTATTAACTATTTTATCATAACTAACTTCTTTAGGTTGTGAAGATTGAGATGCAGGTTGATTATTATCTACCTTTTCTTCTTCTTGGTTGTTATCTTGCTTAGCATCCGTATTATCTGCTGTATCATTCTTATCATTGTTTTGGTCTGGTTGAATGTTGGTGTCTTGTTGGTTTTCTTCATTATTATCCTCACTTACATTTTCTTCTTTTAATGGATCATCTGTAGTATCCACAGTTTGATTTTCTTCTTCTCCTTCTTCTAGTGTAATATTATATCTGTTTTTAGATTTTAATATCATGTGATATCCTTTATAAAAAAATTCATGAAACTTGAGCAGCCTAATAAAAAAATAATAATTTTTTACATAGATAGCTTAATGCTATCTATGTGATGTCTCTATTTAGAAAGATCTTCAAAATCATCAATGGTATCATTAACTGCAGTTATAATTCTTCTTGTAGCTACACAAACAGCTGCTATTCCTACAATAACACCTACAACTATTTTAAATGGCATGTGTCTATTTCTATTATTTTTTAGATTTTGTATCTAAGTATACAGAAATAGAAGCACTAACTAAACATATTGCAGAAACAATAGCTAATGTAATAGGATTCATCTTAAAGTCCATAATGATTTAGCTACAACAATGCTTATAGTGCCAATGATAACTATCATCGACGCAGCTTTACAAGCTTTATAATACGAAGATGACTCTTGATTTCGTCTAGATCTTTCTTTAGAGACAGCAATAGGATCGCGATCTTTTATAACCGCTGAACCTATGGTAGTAAGGTTAATAAGTTCATCTTTCATTATCACTCCTTTATAGAAAGAATAAAAAATCAGGAGTTTACTACAACCTCCTGTATCATTATGATATATAAGTTTTTTTTTTGAAATTTTTAAATTAAGGAGTTATAAATGGGGCAATTATATAGTATGTTATATCCTAAAGAATCAAATTATTGTATTAATTTAGAATATGAGGATATTAATTTTATAGATTATATTCCTGTATTTCCGACAATATATAGATTAGCTTTTAATAAAAGTAAAACTAAAATTAATTGTCCTGGTAGTCTTATTTATCTTTTTTTAGGAAATTGGACTACGGTGCATCAATATGTTCAAGATGCACTTAAAATATTTACAGCTGCAATATCTCCTCTACCTATTATGGTTCCAGTAATAGTAGACGTATTATACTTAATGGAAGAAGAATATCGAAGTTTGTATAAAGAAAAATCTAAATTGTCTTTTGATAAAGATAAATGTAATATATACCATAAATTATTTGTAAATTATAAAAAAATAAAAGATAGTGATTTAATACAATTACAAGAAGATTTTAAAATATTTAAAACTATGATTAATGTTATTAAAAAAGAAATTTGTACGAAGTGTGATTCTAGAAAATTAACTCCTGTAGAAATTTCACAAATTAAATTATTCCAACCCAAAGAAATAGAAAAAGAAGTT
>ERZ808278.1373-NODE-1373-length-10383-cov-4.709140_pt1 | contig 10383 bp, 9 predicted proteins | sample MGYA00521239_ERZ808278 | MGnify/ENA primary metagenome ERZ808278 (study PRJEB31516, sample SAMN03275600) | gut metagenome | biome: mammalia-associated habitat; material: feces | host: Papio cynocephalus | place: Kenya | collected 2012-07-17 ... | reverse complement strand
AATAATACACCAGACTCTATATGTACAGCTATAGATAATATAAAGAACAATAGTGGTAAAAGAAAATTCACTATAACAATGAATGGTATATATAATGCTGGCAATTTTGATACAACCAATTTTTCAAAAATAACTATTACAAAGTACTATGGTGGAGCAAATTCCGCAAAGAGATTTAGTATTGGAGGTGTATCAAGAGCTCAAGGAAATATCATTGATGTATCTAAACTTAATACAATTAATTACGAGATCTTTAATGGCAATAGCAATGAAGCATGGTATCAATTAACACTTGTATTTGAATAATAATAATTTATCTTCTCTATATTCTATCTTTAATGATGATTTAAGTTCTTTTCAGAATGGGGTTGATACTATATATAATAAGTGTAAGTCTTTAGGATCAACCCCTAATACTAAAACACCTAATGATATTATTAATTCTATACAGAGTATATATGATAATGCTAAATCTAGTGGCTTTAGTGATTATATATTATTAGTAGATAAAAATGCTTCAAATACTATAAATTATTACGTTAATCATGGTGCAACATTATATGCCACAAATGAATTTACAAATAGTGATATATATTCAACAATATTAGTCTATACATATGCTCCAAGTATGGTTACTACCAATAAAGGAGGAGTCACTATTTCATCTACTGGAGGCACTATGATTAATTTAGGAAATTATACAAGAGTGTATAAAAATGCAAATAATATTAAAGTTACAACTTCAACTTATGCAACAGCGGATACCCCTTCAACAAATGGAGGATTTTCTAATAGAATGGTTATAATCGGAATGAAATAATAAAACTCCTAGGGAATTATTCCCTAGGAGTATAACTTTATTGATTCATTTTTAAAATACTAATAGTAATACTAGAATCATCTAATATATTAAAAGATACTTTAAAGTATTTTTCATACAATGCAATGACGCCACCATTAACTAATACTTTTGAAAGTCTATACACAGATGTATTATCAATGTAATTTAATTCAAAAGTGATCAGATTGTCATTGCTATTCAAAATTTTTACATTATTTACGTTATCTACCAAATTGTACAAGAGCATATATTGATCAAAAAATCCTACAATCACATCAGTTAGTTCAACAACTCCATTACAATTAATAGAATGCAAAAATTGTATTCTATCCATGAGTTAAATTCCTCCTACATCTGAGATGCAATTTCTTCCATAGCTTCACCTTGAGCAATAGCAGAAGCTTCCTTAGGATGTTCCTCTTCCCATTTGATCTTTTTCCAGTTTTCATAATACCAAGTATGAATTACTCTATTGGGCATATTGAATACTTCATCAAAGGTAGATTTCTTAAGGAAGTCTGCTACACATTTACATTTCTTTAGGTATTCGCTATACGAGCTAACTGATTGCGTAGAAAAACCAATGATGCTGCTGTCTGATCGTCATCTGCTGCATTTACATGACCACAATATGGGCATGTTGTTTCTGGGATATGATATGTAATATCATCTGATGTTTCATTCATCTTATCAATGGTAGATGTAATCATGGACATTTCATCTGAAGATAATGTTTCAAGAATCTTATCATAAGTAACAACTTTTGATTTGATTGTCTTAGCCACATTGTTTGTATCAGTTTTAAATCTAATCGGATCAAATTTTCTAGTTTCATAATTGATATGATAGAATCTTTCGATATAAGGTAAATATCTAACCATTGTTTCATGTTTTTCGATAAACTTCTGATCAAGATAATTACCTTCTACTACTGTAGAATATAATGTAGGAATCTTAAATCCAACTGCAAGATTCTTTGAAATAGGAATAATATTTACCTTATTCAAAGTAGGAGGCATAACAGGTTCTTCTTTATAAATTCTATCGAATTCTGCTTTTACAGCTTTGTTCTTGAATTTGACAAGATCAAAAATAGGAAGATTATCTGTTAAATAAACCTTCTTTACACATTTAGGATTCTTACAATTTCCAGGCATATAATTACTATCAGCAAATGCCGCAATATAAATAGCCATAAATATATGATCATAATCATCAAAAGCGACCGTCTTTAACCAAGCATCAAAAGTATTTGGTTTGGGAGATACAATATGATCATAAATAATCTGTAATGCAGATTTTTCATCATTTCTATTAATGAAATTTCTAATAGCTTCAAGTTTAGATCCTTTAATCTCTTTTACAGCAATAGTAACTTTGGATTTATAAAGCACCCATTTACTTACAGGAATAGAATCATTGTTAAAAGCAGATGTATATACTGCTTCATTACTACTTACGGTAAATCCAGAGAAATCATTTACTCTAGAAACAGGTTTAATCTTTTCTGTAACCAATTTCTTTAAAAGATTTCTTCTCATTTCCTGATTTTCTTCTGAATCCATATCATCAGTCTTTTCTGCTTCAGATTCAAGATCATCTTCAGAAAGAGCTGCTTCATTTGAACTCATTGTAGTAATCTGAATTTCTGGTGTAGGAGGATCAATCTCTTCTATTGATGGTTCATTATAAACTTTCTTTTCTTCCTGCATTTTTTCTTCCTCGACTTCTGTTTCTTCTACATTGTGATCATTAATTAAATTTTCTGAATTTAATAATGTATCAGTAACCGGAGCATTTTCATATGAATCTTCTGCATCTTCAAGATATTCAGATTCATCTTCTCCATAATCATAATCCACAGATTCTTCAATATCATCTGTATTAGATGTAGTGGGCTTAATTTCTTCTCCTGAATCCAATAACTGATTTTCTTCTGATTCAGCTTCTTTACGAACTTCATATTCCTGCATCCATTCAAGTGCTTCTTTCTTCTGTTCAGCAACAGCCTTTTCAAATGGACCACCAGGACCAAGAATATCTTTTGTAATAGATTCCCTAATATCTACACCAAGAGTTTCTTTTTCAGGGAGACTACTAAAATCAGCTTTTGTTCTCTGTTCACTCTGTGGAGTTACAGGATTATCATAAACAGATCCCTTAGGTCTTCCCAAATCTACAACATCTTTTCTTATTGGTGTGGAACCCTGTGTTAATGTTGGTATAGCTGGACTATCCTGTTTAATAGATGGAATATAATTTCCATCATTTTTAAGATCATTCAAGCTAGGCATATTTTATTCCTCCTTAAAATTAATAAGTTATATCTTGTAGTTCAATACTAACCGGTGCTTCTTTTGAATCGTATACATATACAGTATCATCTATTGTAATCTCAATATTACATACATGATCTGGAGTCTGTATAATAGAAACATTGCTAGCTTTAAAACATGGCAAGTATGTATTAATCTGATCCTCTACTCTTTTCCTCAATTCTTCAAGAGTATACATTGTATATCTGTAGTTTTTTATTCCAACTCCCATATCTGGATGTAATGGATCACTACCTGGCTCCAATAAGATTAATCTTACCAATAATAATCCAATTGCCTGTTTTTTATTATAAACAACCGGTTTATTATAATTATCCACGGAAAATAAATATTCACGTTCTTTAATCATGATATAATCTCCTTCCGATTAAATTAATGTATTTCATGTAAAAATCTATTATCTAGATGTATTCGATGCTAAATAATTGATACTGGAACACTTTAATAATTAAGAATATAAAGGAGGATAATATATTTATGGCTACAAATAAATATTTTAAATGCCCATATTGTGATAAGAAATTTACAAGAGAAGATATGGTAATTCATCTTGATAAAAAACACTTTAATCTATTACCAGAAGGATTTACACCTTTAAGAATGACTTTTCATATTGTAAATAGAAAAGATGTAAAATATAGAAGACCATGTAGAGTATGTAAAAATCCTACAGAATGGGATGAGAATAAAGGAAGATATAATTTTCTTTGCGGATCTGAAAGATGTCACGATGAATATGTGAAAATTATGTATAAGACAATGGGAGAAAAAGCAGGTATCAATAGACAGACTAAAACTGCAGAGGGATTAGAAAAAATGCTTGCTAATCGAAGAATATCTGGTAAATATAAATTTACTGATGGAAAAGTGGTAGCTTATACAGGAACTTATGAAAAGAAAGCATTGGAGTTTTTTGATTTGGTAATGAATATTAAATCAGATGATCTAATGGTGCCTGGTCCTCCTCTTAGATATAGATTAGACGATAAAGAGCATATTTATATTCCTGATATGTATTATATTCCTTATGATTTAATTATCGAGGTAAAAACAGGAGGAGATAGACCTAATAATAATCCTCAGTGGAAAGAAACAAGAAGGAAACAATTGGCAAAAGAGGAGTATATTATTAAACATACTGATTATAATTATATCAGATTAACCGATAATAATTTTTCGCAAATATTATCTGTATTTGCTGATCTCAAAATGTCTACAATGGAAGAAAATACATCTAGAGTAATTCATGTAAATGAATCTTCTAATTTATTGGAGAATACTCCAGCTGGCAGCATTGCTCCAATGGTTGGAATAAATGATGTAATTATTGTAAATTATCTAAAAAAGAATACTTTTGATACAGAACCAAAGATTGCTATTTCAGATAATATTACTTTTGATAATTTATTCGCATTGGATAAAGATAATATTTTTAAAAATGTAGGAAAAGAATTTCTTGAAGATTGTGATTATTCAACTTATATTCTTAAAAACGGAAAGGCAAAAGCAAATAAATTATCAGATAAATTAGATTCTATGATTGAATCATATGAAATATATAGAATTTTATTTGGTCATGACAAATTAACAGATGATCAAATTATGTTTGAAGAGGGAATGGAACCATATAACGATTTTTATCATACAGTAGAAGAAAGTAATAAACGTCTTTATGAATTTGTAAATTCTGATGATAAAAAAGTTGTAACAGATGTTGCAGATAATTCTCGAATGCCAGAATTATATAATCGTAACATAATTGTATTTGATTTTGGTGGAGTATTGATAGATTGTTATTCCAGAGATTTATTATATACTATGGGCTATGATGAAAATGATGTTAATTATCTTGTACAATTGATTTGTGTTAATATAGATAAACATATTTCACAAGAAGCTAGTTATGAAGAGCATTTGTCTTATTTTAAGAAAATTTGTGCTAAAAAATATATTGAAGATGCAGATAATATTTATAAAATTATTACCACTTCTGTCAGACCATATTATTATACAGAATTTCTTTTAAAATTATTAAAAAGAAAAGGATATAAATTATATTATTTATCTAATTGGGATAAATTATCTTACGAGATGGCTGTTAAAAATGGGGTATTTGATTTTTTAAAATACTTTGACGGTGGAATTGTTTCTTATCAAGAAGGAACTGAAAAACCAAACAGAGATATCTATGAATTATTGATACATAAATGCGATCTTGATCCTCAGGATATGATATTCTTTGATGATAAAATAGAAAATATTACAGCTGCCAATGAATTTGGGATTGCTGGTATTTTATTTAATGATAAAGAAACTCCTAATAAAATTGTTTATACTTTAAAATCAGAAGAGATTCCAAAATTAAATGAATTATATAAAGAGGTGGGTGAAATAAATGGATCAAAATAATATAATAGATTTATCTACAGATTTAAACGATTTGGAATTAGATATGAAAAATTGGTTAAATCTTACATATGATCAAAGGAAAAGAGCTGATCAAGATTGTATTGAAAAATATGGATGCACAAATATTGAATTATATAATAAACAAAAAGCTCATTTAGTAAAAACAGATGATGCTGAATCATTTAATGAAGCTATATTTACTCCTATGGATGATTATCTTATGATAGCTGATTTTTCTATGGAAGCTAGATTTAATAAAATTAGAGCTTCTAGATTATTACAAACACAGGATAAAAATATTATCATTATAGATGATTTTGTAAACGATAATAATCCAGATTATGGATTGATAGATCTGGAAAATAAATATGAGTCTTATAAGTTATTATCTCCTTTATATAAAGGATTTTCAAATGATAATTCTATCAAAATTTGGAATAAATCTGTTGTTGAAATGTATATTTATATGAAGGCTAAGCTAAATAAAAACAAATCAATAGAGGATAGAATAAAAATATCTAGAAGAGATCAAGATATTAAACAATATTCATCAGAACTTGAAGAATCTGCTAAATATGGAGATATTATATCCTGCAACATCCATAAAATAAGTTGTTTAACAACTGAAAGTTCTTTATATGAATCTGCTATTTTAGAGGATAAAGCAGAAACTACAAAATTGGATCTATCTACAAATTATGATGGAATGATTCCTATGACAACTCCATTTTTAGATCCAGATGAATATCAAGCTATCACTGGAAATGAAATTCATAATCCATTTGATTATGTCATAGTACATGACCAAAATAAATATTTTAATACAATCAAGCAACTATTAGATGAAGTTGAAACCAATGAAACAACTGTTCAAACTTTAACTAAGTTAGGATGGAATCCTTATGTGAGTTTAACCACAGAGTCTATGAAATATGCTAGAACAAAACAGATAAATTGGTTAAATGAAAATAATAGATGTAATATTATTGATTTATCCAATTTTGAAGCTCCTAATATTATATCAGAATCATTTGATGAAAATAAAATATTAGAGCCAATTTATGTTATTCTTACTTATACTGGTACAACTTTTGGAAAAGTAATTACTAAATTTCAACATTGTAAATTTTCTCATGCAGGTATTGCTCTAAGATCTAAATTAGATCAGATATTTACTTTTAATATGAGAACGGAAATAGAAGAGGTCAAAAGAAAAAACAAAACAATTGAGAAAAAAGAAATTAAAGGTGGAGCAGATATAGAAACATTGGATGATTATCATAATAAAGAAGATAATAATGATGCGGATATTTGTGTTATGTGTATTTTTGTCGATCCTGCTGTGAAAAAAGCAATTCAAGAAAATATTGATAAATTTTTCAAAAATGTAGAAAAAACAAAATATGCTATCTCTAATGTATTTAATATTGTTATTAATAGATCGGTTGAAACTGGAAATTCTATGAAAATGATTTGTAGTCAGTTTGTAGATAATATTCTTAAAATGGCTAATATTGATCTTACTAATAAATCATCTAATTTAGTTTCTCCTAATGATTTTATGAAAGCTTCTAAAACAAATCCTAATATTTATGTATTATATGATGGAAAAAAGTCTAAATATAATTCTAAATCTGTCGATGGTAAAGTTTCTTATATAAAAAGAACGAATGATTATATTACTCTTAATGTAGTAAAACCAAAAGAGGTATCTGTAAAATTAGCTGAATGTAAATTAGAAAATTTCTTTATCACTTGCCCAGAGAATGCAGAAATAAGTTGTTTATTAAAAGAAATGAGAGATTACATTCGTCCATCTGCTGTAATTGTAGAGGCTAAATTTCCAATTAAATTTAATCATCAAGGAGATTTAAGTATTAACTTACCTAAAGATCTGCAAGCTGAATATAATGAAGCTCATAAATTATTATATACTTATAATGAATCCAATTTACAAGGGATCAAAAATGAACTTGCTAGATTGTTCATGATTAATTCTATTATAGAGAAAAAATTAAAGAAAATGGATAAAACCAATTCTCAATATAAAGAATTAATAGATTTAAGAGCACGTATATTAAATGATTACACTACCTATTTAAAGATAGTAATTGCTGCAGAACCAAATTTTGATTTTACAAAATATTTTGCTACAACAGATTATTATAATAAATCTATTACAATAGATAATACAACTTTAAAGTATTCTGGCTCTATTGTAAAGAAATTACTTAAATCTATACTAAGAAAATAGTAGTTTCCCAGGGTATTTTTGTACCCTGGGAATAACTATTGTGTAATTATAATATAAATGGAGGGAATTGCTATGGCAAAAACAGAACCAGCTATATTCAAATATCAGGGATATAGATTTTTTAAAGAACGTGAAGATGGAGATTTTGATATTATTAGAGTAATAAGAATATCAGAATGGAATAATAAAATTACATATAAGAATGAAGATACTGGAGAAATTGTAGAAACTTCGATTGAATCAATAAAAGGTTATACTCCTTTATCTCCAATTGGATATATTGTAATTGGATCTGCAACAATGAAAGATTATGAAACAAATACATTATATCCTGATATCATTGTTTCTTTATTTAATATCACAGATGTAAAAATGGGAATTGAAGTCCCATATGCTATTTGTAGACAATCAGTTTCTGATTTCTTCTATACGATATTGAAAGGAACAGATGAACACGAATTTGTAGGAGTTTCTTCCACAAGAGATGATTATATGGCTACTAATGTACCATATGAACAACTCATGATGTGTTATTCTATTAATGATAAAGATGTCATTAATATATATCTTAATGATACTCTTGAATCTATTCTTGAATGTGTAGATACTAAGAAATATGATAAAGTATTATTAGAATCTTATATTAAGCATATGAAATCTAAGAATTTAATGTTTACTTTAACAGATCAGTCTCCTAAATGTGATTATGGGTGGTGCCAGGATCTTAAGACATTATTACAGATTAATAATTTCATGAATGATGTAGATGTTATGAGAAACATTACCTGCTTTGATTTTGAAATAGAAAAAGAATTGGTAACTTCTATATCAGAAGATGGAACAAAACATCAGGAATTTAATAATGAATTGCTTCAGTTCTTTAATTATACATTTAAAATAAATGCTGTTAGAGATTATGTCATTCCATATTATTATGACATAGACTTGGCAGAGTTTAAGAATCAAAATTATGTATTAATTCGTGATTCTAAAGGTATACTTTATCTTGTTGTATATCTTGTTGAAGGTGAATATTTACAACAGGAACTTATAGATGAGACAAATAAACCTCAATTCTTTGATAGGTTTAAAGTATCATTTTATGATAAATATAACAAATAGAGTAAAACTATTTATAGTTATATATTATATATGTGATATAAAGCACAAATGTTCTTATAAGTATTATCGTGAACTCACAGTCTTTTCCAAAATATTATTTAATAGGAGCATGTGTGTTTTTATCAATAAAATATAAGGAGGACATAAGATATGTCAAATTTAAACACAAACGAAACAACAAGCAACACAAACGCAGAAGCTGCAGTAAAGACAGCTACAGTAAACGACATTAGTTTACCAAAGGGACAGCATGTTCCATTCGACGATGTTTCATCTGTTGAATATTTCAATTCTGTACAGATCAAAACTCTTGTAGATGATCTGTTCGGAGCAGTTTATTCCGACTATTATGGATCATTAGTCGAAGTTGTTCCTGGAACAAACATTCCAACAATTTCACTCTATTTCGATCATGTAAATCATGGTGATGATGCTATCAACGCCGTTACATGTGGTAATGGAACTAAGTCTGGCTTGAAAACTCTCAAAGCACAGATGGGATTCGTAACGAATATGTTAAACAATGGCGAAGGCTATCAGATTACTCCCGACGGAATCGGTGGTATTGGTAAGTTTATCGCTGATGTTCCGTTTGCTAAGAATCTTCAGACTAAGGAAATTTATTGGAAGAAGATTGTGACCGAAACCGCAGACACACCAGCTTTTGGATATAATCCTCAGCAGGTAACAAAAGTTTCTTGCCTGGATATTACCAAAATCTTTAATGTTCTGCACGAGACCGTATCGGAAACTGGAGAAAAATATTTCTATCATGCAGATGTATTTTCATCTATGCCTGGAACAGGTCAGACTATGGCTTTTGCCAACGTTAGACCTGTTAACAACACATATATTTTCCAGATTTCCAGAATTACGGAGTCTAATCTTGTTAAGTTAAACAATACTTATGGATTAGCTCCAATGTCTAATATTCGCAGAGGTAACTAATTCCCATTACGTTATCTTTGTAGAGTATTAGATATAAGCGTTACCCAGCCAAAACGTGAAATCAAGAAAATCCCAGAGGAATAACCTCTGGGATTTTTTCTTTGTTAAAAGGAGGAATTTTATTATGTTTAATAAAGATAGAGTCGTTAAGCCAGTTTTATTTGGTAATTTGGATGCAATATTTGATGAAAAAGGTTCTACTTTTTTATCAATGAGAAAAGTACAGTGGGTTCCAGAAGGAGAAACTCCAGATGAATCTAAGGCTAAATTAGAATTAAGAAAGTGGCGTGTGACAGATGAAGGGGAAAGAGCCGATAAAGGATTTTCATTCTTAACAGAAGAAGGTCCTCATGAATTAGCAAAGTCTCTTATTCACGAAGGTTATGGTCGCACAAATGAAATATTAAAAGAGCTAATCCATAGAGATGATTTTAAAGAATCTGTAAATCATTTATCAGATGAAGAGAATGTAT
>ERZ808278.1366-NODE-1366-length-10413-cov-3.030991_pt1 | contig 10413 bp, 7 predicted proteins | sample MGYA00521239_ERZ808278 | MGnify/ENA primary metagenome ERZ808278 (study PRJEB31516, sample SAMN03275600) | gut metagenome | biome: mammalia-associated habitat; material: feces | host: Papio cynocephalus | place: Kenya | collected 2012-07-17 ... | reverse complement strand
GACCATGTGGTCGGGGATGTTATTTCCACGACGGGAGATAAGGCAAATGCGGCAGACCGGGCTTTTTTTAAACAGGCAGCTTCGGGAATTTCCAATATTTCAGATGTCCTGTTTGCCCGGATTGATCTGAAAATGGTTATCTGTGTCAGTGCACCGATCTACAATGACAACGGAGATGTTATCGGTGTTCTTACGGGCGTGACGGATGCGTCTATGCTGAACGATCTTGTCAATAATATCAATGTCGAAAACAATGGTTTCTGTTTTGTTATCAATCAGGCAGGAACGAAAATGACGGCAGTAGATTATGCTGATGTAGAGAACTCTCAGAATGATATTATCTGCTATACCGGACAGGAAGCTTCAGAGAGTGTGGAAGCGATTGAGGCAGATGCGCGGTATGCAGAGCTGGCAGCGGTGGAAGAGAAGATGATCACCGGTGTAAGTGGTGTAGATACTTACAGCTTTGATGGCAAGGAGTATTTTATCGGCTATGCACCGATTCTGAACGGACAGTGGTCCTTTGCGATGGTTGGAGAACAGGATGCAGCACTTGCGGGAACCATGAAAATAACGATCGGACTTGTGATCCTGAGTATTGTGTTCCTTCTTGCAGGAAGCTGTGCGATTTATGTGATCGGAAGCAAGATCTGCAATCCGATTGTCAGACTTACAAAGAATACAGGAATGTTGGCAGACGGTAATCTGAATCTTGAATTTGATGCAGGCAGCCTGCAAAATAAAAACGAGATCGGAGACATGGCAAGAGGTCTTCAGGAGGTTCAGAATAATCTCAGACAGATTGTGACAGAATTACAGAGATCGATTGGCAGCATTAAGGGAAACAGTGCTGATTTCAGCAACGCCTTTAATACGATGACAAGCAATGTGGCTGACGTAAACAGTCTGGTACAGGAGATTGCAGCGAGCAGTAACTCACAGGCGAGTGAGACAAGCATTGCAGAGCAGAAGGTAAATTACATAGAGGCAGGAATCGAGGAGAACGCGAACAGCGCCAATACGCTGGAAACGTCGATCACAAATATGAACGAGTATGCCGAGCAGGCGTTGGAAGCTTTGCAGAATCTTGTCCAGATCTGTGATAAGACGGCAGTAGAGGTAGAGGACCTTATGGTGCAGACCAAACTGACGAACGATTCTGCAATGAAGATCCAGAATGCCGTCAATGTGATTACGGAGATCGCGGGACGGACCAATCTGCTGAGCCTGAATGCGTCTATCGAGGCAGCCAGGGCAGGAGAGGCCGGAAGAGGTTTCGCCGTAGTTGCTGAGGAAATCAGAAACCTGTCTGAGGGTTCCAATGAGGCGGCTAATCAGATCTCGAATGTGATCAATGAGCTGATTGATAACTCCAATGCCAATGTAGAGAAGATGAAGACCGTGGAGGAGCAGGTTGAAAATCAGCAGAACCAGTTGAAGAATACGCAGGAGTACTTCACGGGACTTCGCGGAGAGGTCAAGGTTGTATCCGATATTTCAGAAAATATCCATACACAGACCGGAAGGCTGGATGAATTAAAGACGGAAGTTGGCAGCACGATTGTAAAGCTGGCCGGAGATGCAGAGAGAAATGTAACTTCGACAACAGAAGCAAGCGAGAATATGAACCACTTGCTGCAAATGGTAGAAGAGTGTACCGGAAAGACAAGAGAGCTTATCGATATGAGCGACTCTCTGGAAGAGCAGGCGGCTAAGTTTAAGCTGTAGGCAGCAGTCAGGACGCAAGAGTCTGTCAGGAGACAGTATCGGGCAGGTTGATGTAGATCATCAACCTGCCTTTTTCATAGGAAGCGGATATGGTTCCGTGCATTTTTTCTATCAAAGTACGCGCAATGGACAGACCAAGTCCGGTGGAATTCTGAACAGTTTCTACGGTGTAGAAGCGGTCAAAAAGCTTTTCTACCTGAATAGAATTCAGGTCTTTCGACGAATTGGCGAAGAGAATTTCTCCTCTTTCCGACAAAGAGATCTCCAGATCCCCGGCACTGTATTTAATCGCATTACTCAGGAGATTGGCAAAGACGCGGGAGAGTGCTGTGTGATCCAAAATCCTGAGAACCGGCGTTTCCGGAAGGGATATGGTGGGGGTGATCCCTTTTTCCTGAAGCGTGGTGTAAAAGGCTGCAATGCTTTCCTCCAGAACGCTGTTTACGGAAGTAAGGGTAAGAGAAAGCTCCTGTTCCCCGGAAACCACAACCGAATATTGAAACAGTTCTTCGGTAAGAGACGTCAGAGCCTCCGTGCGTTCGTGCAGAATTCGGATATACTGCATGGCAGCCGGTGTGAGAGGCTCTTTTTCCAGAAGCTCCAGATAACCGTAGATAGCGGTGAGCGGTGTCCGGAGGTCATGGGAAATATTGGTGATGGCGCGCTGTAATTCGGAGTTGCCATATTCATAGCGGTGCTGCTCGGAACGTAGTCTGGAAAGGGAAAGGTTGATGTCATTGCCGAGCGCACACATGTCCTTGTCGCGGGAGGAAAGCGTGATGGGCGTGTTGGTATCCGTGATAAGTTTTTCGGCGAAAGAGGTGCGGATTTCCCGTGCGGCCTTCTTAATGAGAAAAATCCGCACAGAGAGCGCAAGCACTATAATCGTCAGAATACTGATGATGACCCATAACCATAATTCCATAGATGATCCCTTTCCTTTCCGGTAACAAATGTGAGCACAAATATCGCTTTACTTCAAATCTTTTCTCAAGAACAGTATTATACAAAATCCGGCAACAAGGAAAACCGTAATTCCGTCATACAGCATAAGAACGGGAGTGACAGTGGAATCTGCAATAGCTACCCGGTATAATTGGGAAACGGGCAGCACATCGTTAAGCACACTGTAAATCTGTCGTTTGGTCCCGGTCAGATATTTTGGATTTTTTTCTCGTGGAACATAGATGGCATCTCCGGATTCTTCATCGACAAAAGTGTATGCCTCGTAATACTCCGGGGCCCGAAGCTTCTGATCAATCCTTAAAGCAAAATAGAGCATCAGGACGGTGATCAGAAGACAGGTAACTGCTCCGATGGCCTTGTTCTGTGCAATCATGGTACACAGTAAAAGTATGGTTGTGAAGGCAAGGACGGCACAGAGCGTGATCAATGTTTGGGTCAAAATAAGCTTAATACCCAAAGTTGTACCATTTAACAGGAAAAATCCGGAGAGCAGAACCCGGAAAATATAAATCAGATGGTACAGGCTGCAGGCTGTGCAGCATACAATCCATTTGGACAAAAGAATATGGGAACGCTTATGTCCCATAATAATTTTGTTGCGGAGGGTGCCGTCACTGTATTCGGTACCCTGGAAGATACCGATAAAGGTGGCAAACGCGAAGATCAGATAAAGTCCGCTTACAAATAAAAGATCATCGACGGAAGTATACGATATCGGCACATATTTATAGAGCTCCGGATGATATATAATGTCCACATAACGCAGACCCACCAGTCCGATTCCTAACAGGTTGGAAGCAGCTATGCACAGCCAGAACAATACGCTGTGAAACAATCTCGAAAATTCGGCGTGTAGTAATTTATTCATGATCAGCACCTCCCATCAGCTCCATATAATAGCCTTCCAGATTTTCATCGTGCTCCAGTAAGGAAAGAATTTCGCAGTTTTCTTTGTCAAGAGCGAGGGCGAGTCTGGACACAGGAATATCAGCGTAGATGTCGGCCGCGGTCTCTGACAGAATTTTGTAGGAAACCTGCATGGAATCCAGAACCCTGGCGAGGGCGGTAACGTTGCTGACGGTTGCACGCATACACTTACGGCATGCTTCATCCAGTTCGCTGGCGGTAAGCTCTTTCAACAGGTGTCCTTTATCAAGAAAGCCGTAGTGCGTTGCAAGGCGGGACAGCTCATCCAGAATGTGGCTTGAAATCAGGATTGAGACCTGTCTTTCACGGTTCAGCTTCAAAATCAGTTCACGAATTTCAATGATTCCCTGCGGATCAAGACCGTTAGTGGGCTCATCTAAAATAAGAAAATCGGGATTGCCGACAAGGGCAATAGCGATTCCTAACCGTTGGCGCATACCGAGAGAGAACGCTTTGGCCTTTTTGCGACCGGTGTCTTGCAGACCGACTAATGCCAGAATATCGGATAGTTCCTGAAATGAGGGAAGTCCGAGCAACAGTGCCTGCTGTTTGAGATTTCCCATGGCTGTCATGTCCATATAGATAGAAGGGGTCTCCACGACAGCGCCGATTCTGCATCTTGATTTTCCGATTTCCGGGTCATTATATTTCTTTCCGTATAACAGGTATTCACCTGAGGTGGGCTTCTGCAAGCCGCAGATCAGGCGGATCAAAGTAGTTTTACCAGCACCGTTTTTGCCCACAAAGCCATAGATAGATCCTTTGGGAATGTGCATGGTCAGATTGTTCAATGCCTTGAAATTTCCATAGCTTTTACACAAGGCATTGGTTTCCAGAACATATTCCATTATGTGTACCTCCTTTTTGGTCTGCGGGGACACTTCGCCCGGCAGACGGATCGTTTCTCAGCGATCGATAATGGTATGGTATCACAGAGATTTCAAGGAATCCGTAAAGAGAAGAGTAAAGAAATGGTAAAGATTATTGTTCCCGCAGTTTAAAGCCGATACCCCACACGGATTCAATATAGTCTTTCCCTGACAATTCCCGCAGCTTGCGGCGGAGATTGCTGACGTGCATTTTCAGGGAAGTGTCCGTACAGTCAGGAGTCTCTGCACTGAGCCTGTCCAGAAGGAGGGACTTGGTGATCACCTGGTGGGGGTGTTCCAGTAACGCATGCAGGATGGCATACTCGGTTGGCGTCAGCTTTACCGGAGTGTGGTCAAGACAAACCTCATGGCGTGTATCATCCAGCGTGATCTCTTCAAAGGTCAGAAGCGGGGAGTCTGTATTGCCCGCATAGGTCCGCAGGTGAGCTTTTATACGCGCAAGGAGTTCTGCCGTGTGGAAGGGCTTGGTCAGATAGTCAACCGCACCGCCCAGAAGTACACGGACTTTATCATCTACATTTACCTTGGCACTTATGACAATGACGGGGATGCCCTTGATCTGTGTAAGGACTTCCTCGCCGGCAACACCGGGCAGCATCAGGTCAAGCAGGATAAGATCCGGTTTATCCTGTGCAAGCAGAAGAAGTGCCTCGCTGCCGGAGTAGGCACGCCTGACCGCGTAGCCTTCGCCGCGAAGAACTTCTTCTAACATATTTCCAATGTGTATATCGTCATCGACGATCCAAATTTCTTTCAAAACACCGACCTCCTGAACCGGGAATAAAAATCATGATCAAAGAAAACGTTCTTTCAGAATCTGTAATACACCGTTATCCCAATAGGGTGGACAGGTTTCCTTGGCACTGCTGATGACTTCCTGGCGGGCGTTGGATACGGCAAAGCTCATGCCGGCAGACTTGAGCATTTCAATATCATTGAAATTGTCACCAAAGGTGCAGACTTCGTCAGGAGCGATGTTCAGACGATCGAGCAGGGCAAGCAGGGCGGTCCATTTGCTGACTCCGAGCGGGTTGCAGTCAACCCATTCTTTTCCGGCAACTGCAAGCATGGTCTTGTCCTTCCAGGTGGGGATGAAAGCCGGTGCACAGAGCTCTTCGCAGGCAGTAGGGTGATAGACGGTAAACTTGATGACATCCTCGGAATGGAAATCCATCAGATTCTCTGCCTCGCGGATGTCGAAGCCGTAGGAATCTTTCAGCCAACGGAACATTTTGCTGCCGGCGTCCTCTGCAAGACAATAATCAGGCAGACCGATATAACAGTCGCAGGACGGCATGGTATCGCGCACCATGCGGTACATACCTTTCCAGGTTTCCTCCGGCATCGTGAATTTTTTCAGAATTTTGTCCGGGGTGCGGACAACGGTACCGCCATCCGTGATATACAGGAGCTTATTCTTGATAGGAGCAAACAGCTTCTGCTCGCTTACAAACTGCCTGCCGGAACAGGCTGCAAAATAATATCCCTTGTCGATCAGGCGCTCAATGACCGTCATATATTCCGGGTCAATGCGGAGAGTGCCGTCTTTGACAATGGTGCCATCTACATCGGTAGCTATCAGTTTGATCATAGTAATCCTCATTTCTATGTTTTCTCTGTCGTGCGGGCCCAAAAGGCAGGGAAAAACCGCTTCTGTATAGATATGGTAACATGTTTATGGATTTTTGCAAGAAAAGAGATATACCATATTGTGTCACTTTGTGCTATGCTGATGTCCGAAGGTGTCTGAAGTTACACGGAAAGGACAAAGGAAAATGAGTGAAACAAATAAAAATACAATGGATATGACACATGGGACCCTGTGGAATAAAATATTGTTGTTTGCGCTGCCGCTTGCAGCCAGCAGTATTCTGCAACAGTTGTTTAATTCGGTTGATACGGCGGTTGTGGGACGTTTTGCGAGCAGTCAGGCACTGGCAGCCGTTGGGAGCAACGGCTCTCTGATCTCTTTGATGATCAACCTGTTCCTGGGAATTTCGCTTGGTGCAAATGTGGTGATCGCACATTATATCGGCCAGAAGGTTGAACAAAATATTCAGGCGGCCATCCATACGGCAATTCTCGTCGCCATTATCAGCGGCTTTTTTGTAATGATTCTTGGTCAGTTTATTGCAAGACCGGTTCTGTTGCTTATGGGAACGCCGGAGGACGTTATCGATCTGGCAGTTCTCTATCTGCGGATTTATCTGCTGGGAATGCCGTTTATCATGCTCTACGATTTCGGGTCTTCAATCCTGCGCAGTACAGGAGACAGCAGGCGTCCCTTGTATGCGTTGATCGCAGCCGGAATCGTGAATACAATTCTGAATCTGATCCTGGTGATCATTTTTCAGATGAGTGTGGCAGGTGTGGCGATCGCCACGGTGATCTCCAACATTGTCAGTTCAGGAGTTGTAATGTATATTTTGCTACATGAGAGTGAACCCATCCGACTTGACCTGCGAAAGCTGCGGATCGTGCCGAGAGAGCTGTCTCAGCTTCTGCGGATTGGAATTCCGGCAGGACTTCAGGGAACGATGTTTTCGATTGCAAACGTCTGCATCCAGAGCACAATCAACAGCTTTGGTTCCAATGCGGTAGCGGGCTCTGCTGCAGCACTTAATTTTGAGTTTTTTGCGTATTTTATGGTGAATGCCTTCGCACAGGCTGCGGTGACGTTTACCAGTCAGAATTTTGGTGCGGGAGAATACCAGAGATGTAAGAAGATATTCCGGATCACAATGATCTTTTCTATTGTGTCATGTGGGATTCTTTCGGGAATTTTTGTTCTGGGAAGAGGTTTCTTTCTGCGTATCTACACAACAGACCCCGCAGTTTTGGAATATGCGGTGCAGAGATTGCTGATCGCAACGACACTCGAGCTGCTGACCTCTTCGTATGAGATCAGCGCGGGAGCGATGAGGGGACTTGGACACTCCCTGCTTCCGGCTATTATTACCTTCGCAGGGTCCTGTGTCCTCAGATTGATATGGATCGCTACGGCGTGCCGTATGGTACATGAGTTCTGGGTACTTATGATCATCTATCCGATCTCATGGGTGGTTACGGGAATCGCCATGCTGACAGCCTATCATTTTGTATGTTCTTTGACATATTCGCGGATGAAGAAATCATCCTCCGGCATCTGACAGCCTACAATATACTGTCCATTATTGTTGGAGCAACGGATCACGTGACCTTCCAGGACATCATGTTGTGGAAGATCGAAGTTGTGAATCTTAATGGAAAGTGCAGCGCCTTTGTGTGAGGCAAAATAATCATTGCCCGTCAGAAAGGCAAAGCCGTTAGCACTGATGTTGTCGAGAGTGCCCTGTATGGTGGTACCATCTTCCTGCAGAGTTATGGTACAGGAATTTTTCAGATCCATACGGGGATATTTCCGGCGATTGTTGATCTTGGGTCTTGACTCGATGGTAATAGTAAAGGAATTCCCGGCATGGGAGGCAACCTTGACGCTATCCCACAGATACAGTACATTTCCGACGGTTACCTTTAACTTGCAGGAAACCGGGGAAGAAAGAGCCGGTGCCTGTGGGATAGAAGCGGTCAGTGTATTGTTGTTCTGCTCGGTGAGCGTGCCGTGATATTCCTTATTATTCAGAGATATACTCAGCTTCATGCCGGGCACAAGATCTTCTGTACCCATAAAGCCGCCAATGCCAAGCTCGCACATCAGAGACTCGATGACGGTTTCAATCGAAGAAATATTGGTTGCGGACTCATCGTATTTGCTCAGCATCCGGTTGTTGATCTCACCGGAATCGGAGATGGATCTTGTCATATCGGTAACGATCTGAGAGACCTCTGTCAGATTGTCTACCAGATGAATGTTGGATGCTTCGACATCCTTCATGGACGCATCAATGACAGAGATGTGTTCGCCAAGCTGTACGGTATCGGAAGCAATCTGTGTTACGTTGGAACCGGCCAGAGTAACTTTATCCAAAGTAAGCTGAATCAGTTCCAGAGTCTGTTCCATCGAAGCAGTCATCTTTTCGGAGGTTTCTTCCAAATGTTCAAGTGCCTGCCGGATCTGTCCGGAGGAAGTCTGAGTTTCGGTACTCAGCGAACGGATCTGCTCTGCGACGACAGCAAAGCCTCTGCCGGCATCACCGGCTCTTGCGGCCTCGATCGAGGCATTCAGGGCAAGCAGATTTGTCTGATTGGAAATATTCTCAATGGTTCCCGTTTCTTTTTTGACCATAGCAAAGTCGTTTTTGAAGTTTTGCAGGGTCGATTCAATTTCATTGGAAAGCTGCGCCATGGTGTTGGCCGTGGTGATCAGACCGTCAAGGTCTGTGGAGCTTACCTGTGCGTGTTCTCCACAGGTTGCTGTCAGAGCTACCATCTGCTCGATCATTTCCGCAACGTGATTTACCTGCTTCTGAATCTCTACGGTCATCTCGTTGGAAGAGGCAGTGCTGTTTTGCAGGTTGGTATTGTTGGACTCCAGCTTGTGAAGGCTTTGCACAACGATACCGGCGCCGTGCGTGTTCTCGGAGGCAAGCTCCTGTACGACGGTGATACCGTCCATAATGGAGTTGCAGGCCTGCTTTACCTGTTCAACGGTTGTTACAACGCGGTGTAAATCCGCACGGATGCTGTCGGTCATGGCACCGTCGGATTCGTTGAGGTGCTTGATGGACATGACGTAGCAGATATAGCAAAGGATAATGCAGGCAAGCTCCAATTGATAGTTCTTCATATCAGAAGCGGAATTATAGCCGAGGATAACATGATAAATGGCACTTTCAACAATGATCAGGGAATTGACAATCCCGCAGATCACCATGAACTTTTTGTTCTTATAAAGAACCAGAAGGCTGGTAACAGGCAGAATATAGGTAAAGGCAATGGGGGAAGCGGTGGTGCTGATCACAAAAGTATAGAAGACACCATACCCGATCACAAGGTTGTATTTGTACACGTCTGTCGAATAACCTTTAACCCGGAGAAAGATTTCTCCACTGATAATGGGAAGCCAGCACAATGCCAGAAAGATAAGATAGTACGGAACGGGATACAGTCCGTTAGCGACATCACTTCCATAATTGGCAGATAGCAGAATCGAGAAAATAAGCCATATTTTTCGCGCCCTTCGATTTGCTTTCTCCTTGAAAACAGATTCATCGTAATTCATAGGTACCTCCTAAAAATACATAGGCGTATCATTTGTAAAATTGTGTACGCTCCAATAATCTATAGCTATATAATAGGATATATTTCGCACAGATTCAATATGATATGAGCGAATTTTGCAGGCTGTAAGGCGAGAATTTTGTAAATAAAATATGAGGAATATTTTACTTACAGGAGTAGGGAAATCAAAATCAGAAGATCGCCCAGAAGCATGTTGGGCGTGACGGTTTCCTTCAAAAAGACGACACCCATGATTCCGGCGACGAGGGGGCTCAGGGCACAGAGGGTGCCGGCTTTTTCTGCGGAAAGTCTGCTCTGGGCAACCGGTTGCAGGGTAAACCCGAAGCCGGTGCAGACAACAGACAAAATTCCGATCATTCCACACTGCGCAAGAGAGGCGGGGAAGGTCAGAGAGCCTGTGATAAGCGTGATGAAAAGGCTGAGACCACCGATTGCAGCAACCTGGAAAAAGCCCATGACAAACGAATCGCCATGCCGGGAAAGGCGGTTGGTGACAATGATGGAAACCGCATATAAAAAGGCTGCGACAAGAAGGATACCCTCACCGCGGGAAAAAGAGATTCCACTTGCGGACAGAGTCAGAAAGGCTACTCCGATCAGGGCAAGTAGTGCGGAGAGCAATGCCTTTTTTTCGGGCCGCCTGCGGGAAATCGCACTTTCGAGCAGGGGAACGATAATGATAGCCAGGTTTTCAAGGAAGGAGGCTGTTGAAGAGTCGGTG
>ERZ808278.1365-NODE-1365-length-10415-cov-6.608012_pt1 | contig 10415 bp, 5 predicted proteins | sample MGYA00521239_ERZ808278 | MGnify/ENA primary metagenome ERZ808278 (study PRJEB31516, sample SAMN03275600) | gut metagenome | biome: mammalia-associated habitat; material: feces | host: Papio cynocephalus | place: Kenya | collected 2012-07-17 ... | reverse complement strand
TGCATGGTGGGCGAGAACAACGTAACCATCGACAGCCTCTTCCGTGCCGGCTACGACGCCATCTTCATGGGCACGGGCACCAGCGTGCCTCAGAACATGGATTCCACCCCAGGAAGCAAGCTCCACGGCGTGAGCCAGAGCACCTACTTCCTGCACAACGTAAACGCCTACAACGAAGGGGCCTTGACCCGCGAGATGGTGCCTCTGAAGGACGGCGAGAAGGTGGGTGTAATCGGCGGTGGAAACGTGGCGATGGACGCTGCCCGCACCGCCATCCGACTGGGTGCCGACGTAACCGTGCTCTATCGCAAGACGCAGGAGGAAATGCCTGCCATCCAGAGCGAGTACGAGGAGGCCGTGAAGGAGGGCGTGAAGTTCGAGTGGAAGACCACCGTGGAGGCGTTCCTCAAGGGCAAGAATGGAAGATTGGGCAGTTGTGTGCTCAATACGCCTGAGGGCGAAAAGGTAGAAAAATTTGATAGAATTTACCTCGCCATCGGTTCGCGTCCAGCCAATCGCATCGTATCTACCACGGCAGGAATCGAGGTGGATGAGAAGGGCTACGTGAAGGTGGTTGACCGTCCGTTCGGAATGACTACTCGCCGTGGAGTTTTCGCCGGAGGCGATGTGGTTCACCGTCCTCAGACCGTGGTCTTGGCGATGAAGGCTGCCAAGGAGGTGGCCCAGGGAATCGCCCAATACGTGGATGCCATCAAGCTGCTTGAGGAGGCGAAACGCATAGAGGAAGAGGGAAATATTTGAAAAACTCCTTTCTGCTTCTCCCCCAAGTGAGACTATATGGAGATGCTCCATGTGGTAGTTAGGTAATGCTCTGTGTGGTAGCTAGATAGTGCTCCGTGTGGTAGCTAGATAGTGCTCCATGTGGTAGCTAGATAGTGCTCCATGTGGCAGCATGAAAATATAAAGGAAAATATTTTATGACTGTGGTTTACACAGCGTGATTATTATTAGGGTTTTAAAGATTGTTTTTGTGTTATTACTACACAAAAAAAATAGATGGGTTGCATGTGAATGTAGCCCATTTATTTTGTCGAATTTTCTGTTTGGTTTTTGTCGAATTTTCTGTTGAGTTTTTGTCGATTTTGTTGAGTTTTTGTCGATTTCTTTATTGTCGAGTTTTCTGCTAAAATGAGGGCGGATTTTTTAGTTCACGTAGTAAATATTTTTTCATCGTGCAGTAAGAATTCTAGCCTCGCTTTCTGGCAAAATGGAGCCGATGGAGACAATGTCGAGTTTTCTGAGAGCCATTGGATAGGGCAGGAAGTACAACTTATTCGAGTGAATGAATGTTAATGAGAATGCAGAATGTGGGCTATTATAGTGAATGAACGTTAATAAAAGCGTGTCATTTGTGTCAAAGTCATTTGTGTCAAAATCGTTTTTGAATATTCTAAATTAAGCACCAATAATAAATATATATATATTTATTATTGGTGGCGGAAATCCGCCCTCGAAAATTCATTTTGACACAAATGACTTTGACACAAATGACACGCTTTGTTTGTGGTGGTGGGAGAGTGTCTGTGTATGTTCAAAAAAATCAAATGGCTAAAATACTTTATCCTCCCAAAATCAAATGGCTAAAATATTTTAAATGACTTTAAAGTTAGTGGCAAAATGCCGAGGTCTGAGTTTTTATTCTTACTTTTGCCTCAGAAAACGTTCGAACCGTGCAAATTAGAAAACGCTCGAACCGTGCAAATTAGAAAACGCTCGAACCGTGCAAATCAGAAAACGTTCGAACCGTGTAAACGTAATGTAAGTATGAAACAAAAGAATAGAATATTATCATGGGCGTTCTTGGCGATGCTCCTGCTTTCGTGGCAGGAGGTCTTTGCCCAGAAGACCTGCGTCATCGCCTCTGCCGAAGACCATGTGCCCCTGCGCGAGGCGCTCATCCACACCAACAACAACCATTGGGCGCGCACCGACTACCGTGGCTACTGGACCATGCGCTACCAGTTTGACTCCGCCACCGTCTCCAAGCCGGGCTTCGTGAAGGCCACCATCCGCTACAAGGAGTTGCCCGACACGGTGTTCCTCCTGCCCGAGGCGAAGCAGATAGGCGAGGTGACCGTGTGGGGTAAGAACCAGGAGCACGTGGAGCAGATGGAGCAGCAGATACAGGACAAGGTGAACTCCCTGCCCACATCGCCAGGCGGCATCGGCTTCGATGCTTTCGGATGGATGGACAAGCAGGGCAGGCGAGACCGCAAGCACAAGGAGCAGGCGCAGAAAATCTTCAAGCAGATGGACAAGAAGGATCCCATCGTCTCCGCCTACGAGCAAGCCACGGGCAAGACTTACGAGCTGAAGAATCCTTTCGACATCAGCGGAAAGGCTGACGGAAAGGCTGACCGGGAGTTCGATGGAAAGGCTGACGGAAAGTTCGATGGAAAGGCTGACGGAAAGGCTAACGGAAAGTTCGATGGAAAGGCTGACGGAAAGGCTGACGGGGAGTTCGATGGAAAGACTGACGGAAATGAGGAAAAGTCCACTCTGGATGCGAAAGAATCGGAAAGCAAATCGACCCCCAATGCAGCGGAATCTTCTGAGAAATCGGCTCTAAGTGTTAAAAACAACGAAAAAGCGGAGGAATCAGAAAAATAATCGCCCTAAAAATCGTTTACCGCATTCTGCTGGTGGTATCTTTGCACCCGAATTTCGACGATGGCGGTGGGGCGAAGAAAATGAATGGCGGTGGGCGAAGAAAATGAATGGCGGTGGGCGAAGAAAATGAATGCAGACAGGGCGAAAACAAGGCTGGGGCAGGGCGAAAAACCATAGGATGGCTCTCCCTTAGGAGCAAAAACAGAAAAAACAGCCCTAAAAGTTTGTGATTTCAGAAAAAGTTAGTACCTTTGTACCCAAAACGATAAAGTCGGAAAGAAAACGACAAAGTCGGAAACAAAGGAAAGTAAATCGAAAAAGTAAAAACGAAAAGGAATAGACAAAATAGACAATGTTTGAGAATTTATCAGATAGACTAGAACGCTCCTTCAAAATCTTGAAGGGTGAGGGTAAGATTACCGAAATCAATGTGGCTGAAACTTTGAAGGATGTGCGCCGTGCACTCCTCGACGCCGATGTGAACTACAAGGTGGCCAAGGAATTCACCAACAAGGTGAAGGAGAAGGCACTCGGCATGAACGTGCTCACAGCCGTGAAGCCAGGGCAGCTGATGGTGAAATTGGTTCACGACGAGCTGGCTGAGCTGATGGGAGGCGAGGAAGCCCCACTGAAATTGGAGGGACACCCAGCCATCATCCTCATGAGCGGTTTGCAGGGCTCGGGTAAGACCACCTTCAGCGGCAAGCTCGCCAATATGCTCAAGACCAAGAAGGGCAAGAAACCATTGCTCGTGGCGTGCGACGTTTACCGTCCTGCCGCTATCCAGCAGCTCCACGTGGTGGGCGAGCAGATAGGCGTGCCAGTGTATAGCGAGCCAGATAACAAGGATGTGCTCAGCATTGCCGACCACGCCATCCAGCAGGCGAAGACCAATGGCAACGACGTGGTCATCGTCGATACAGCCGGTCGTCTCGCCGTCGATGAGCAGATGATGCAGGAAATCAGCAACCTCAAGAACCATCTCCACCCAGACGAGACCCTCTTCGTGGTGGACTCCATGACGGGTCAGGACGCGGTGAACACCGCCAAGGAGTTTAACGACCGCCTCGACTTCAATGGCGTGGTACTCACCAAGCTCGACGGCGACACCCGTGGTGGTGCAGCCCTCAGCATCCGCACCGTGGTAACCAAGCCTATCAAGTTTATCGGTACAGGCGAGAAGATGGAGGCCATCGACGTGTTCCACCCAGCCCGTATGGCCGACCGCATCCTCGGCATGGGTGATGTGGTCTCGCTCGTGGAGCGCGCCCAGGAGCAGTTCGACCTGGAGGAGGCCAAGAAGCTGGAGAAGAAGATCAGAAAGAACCAGTTCGACTTCAACGACTTCTACAACCAGATACAGCAAATCAAGAAGATGGGCAACATCAAGGACCTCGCAGCCATGATTCCTGGCGTGGGCAAGGCCATCCGCGACGTTGACATCCCAGAGGACGCCTTCAAGGGAATCGAGGCCATCATCCAGAGCATGACTCCTAAGGAGCGCTCCAACCCTGGAATCCTCAACACATCCCGCCGCCAGCGCATCGCCAAGGGCTCGGGCACCAACATCCAGGAGGTGAACAAGCTCATCAAGCAGTTCGACCAGACCCGCAAGATGATGCAGATGATGACTGGCAACAAGATGGCCAGCATGATGGCACGCATGAAGGGAATGCCTGGAATGCCTAAGATGCCGGGAATGTAATCTGAAAGTGAAGAGTGAAGTACGAAGAGTGATGAAACAACGTTCTCGACGGACGAAGTGAAAGTCTCGTGCTTTGTTAATTTATAAGGAAAGAATATGCAGTTAATCGACGGAAAGGCGACAGCAGCCGCCATCAAGGAACAGATAGCCCAGGAGGTGAAGGAAATCATCGCCAAGGGCGGCAAGCAGCCACATTTGGTGGCAGTGCTCGTGGGACACGACGGAGGCAGCGAGACCTACGTGAAAAACAAGGTCTTGGCGTGCGAGAAGTGCGGGTTCAAATCCACCCTCATCCGCTATGAGGAAGACGTAACCGAGGAGGAACTCCTGAAGTGCGTGGATAAGCTCAACCGCGACGAGGACGTGGATGGATTCATCGTACAGCTCCCCCTGCCTAAGCACATCGACGAGCAGAAAATCACCATGGCGATAGACTATCGCAAGGACGTGGACGGTTTCCACCCGGTCAACGTGGGCAGAATGGCGCTCGGAATGCCTAGCTTCATCTCGGCCACACCGCTCGGAATCCTCACCCTCTTGCAGCATTACAACATCGAGACCAGCGGCAAGAAATGCGTCATCCTGGGTCGCTCCAACATCGTGGGCAAGCCTATGGCGCAGCTGATGATGCAGAAGCAGTATGGAGACGCCACCGTCACCGTGTGCCACTCGCACTCCAAGAACCTGAAGGAGGAGTGCCGCGAGGCGGACATCATCATCGCCGCCATCGGCCGTCCAGACTTCGTGACAGCCGACATGGTGAAGCCGGGTGCCGTGGTCATCGACGTGGGCACCACCCGAGTGCCAGACGCATCGAAGAAGAGCGGCTTCCGTCTCAATGGCGACGTGAAGTTCTCCGAGGTGGCTGAGAAATGCTCCTTCATCACCCCAGTGCCAGGCGGCGTGGGACCGATGACCATCTGCTCGCTCATGAAGAATACGCTTGCTGCGGGCAAGAAGGAGTACTATCAATAAAAGTAGCGCCCCGAGAAAATAGAATCATTTACTATGAGTATGTGTTTTGCATACTTGATTTTTATAACTCTCTAATTTGATTTGAAGGGCAGGCTGCTGGGAAGCATCCTGCCCTTGCTTTTTTAAGGGTTGCTTCTTTCAAGGAGAAATTCCATCAACAAATTTACGATAAAACGTATTGCAAAACAATTTCAAAGACCATTATACGAAATAATATGGGTGCGTTCGTACAATTTGTGAAAATGCAATGAAATAAAATAATTATATAACAAAACAATTAACGCAATATTTTACGATGATGAAAACCAAATATCTTCTCTTTTCGGCAGCCCTGCTCGCCTTGACGCAAGCTGCTGCAGCTGTAGGCGAGACCGCCGCCGCAGACAAGACCGCCGCCGCAGGTGCAACCGTCACGAAAGTCAAGACCTCCGCGAAAGTCAAGACCTCCGCGAAAGTCAAGACCTCCGCGAAAGTCAAGACCTCCGCGAAAGTCAAGACTCCAGCAGTAGCAGCCCTCGACTCGGACGAGCCAGCCTACACCATCCAGGGCAAGGACTCCACCTGCCAAATCTTCGTTTATTCGCCAGCTCCCAACCAGGGGCTGCACCTGGCTTACCTCACCGCCGACGACCGATGGGTGGATGTGGGGCAGCTCTGCTCTTCCGACTTCGGACCCTGGGGACAGGAGAAGAAGATGTTCAAGCCCTTCGTGGTCAAGGCGAACGACGGCACCTGGAGAGCTCTCTGGAGCGTGAACAAAACCTCGCCACAGTTTGCCGTGGCTTATAGCGAGGACCTCGTCAGCTGGCGTCCGCAAGACTATCCTATCATGAAGGAGAAGGACATCAGCGACGTGGCTGCCTACCAGATGGACGACGGTACCTTCGACATCTACCTGAAGACGGCGAAGGGCAAGCGATACGTTCACGCCGACAAGGACTTCCGCACCTTCGCCGAGGACTCCCTGGAGGCCACGGCCGACGAGATACTCTGGCAGAGAGACACCGCCACCATCGGGGGAAAGCTGATGGAGGGTAACGACTTCGAGATTCCTGCCATCCATCTGGACTACATTCGCTCCTGGTACAAGGCGCTGGCCGAGGAAAACAAGGAAAACAGCCGACAGCTGCCACACGACGAGGCGGAGCTTCAGGCTTACGTGAAGGAGACCAACGAAAAATTGAAGGAGAAGTCGGCCGACGACTCCCAGTTTGCCGACATCCTGCCGCCCGACCCTGGCACCGTGGGCGAGTTGCAGACCCAGCTTCTCATCCATCCCGAGAAGAGCCATCGCATCAGCGACAAGCTCATCGGAATCTTCTTCGAGGACATCAGCCGTGCTGCCGACGGAGGCCTCTCTGCCGAGTTGCTGCAGAACGGCGACTTCGAGTACAACGGCGAGCGCAAGGGCTGGAACGCTACCACCGCTTGGCTGGGGGTTACAGAGCAGGGGGCTTCAGCTTCATCCGGCAACACTTCAGCTTCATCCGGCAATGCTTCGGCTTCATCCGGCAATGCTTCAGCTTCGTCGGTTGATGGCTCTGCCGCAACCATCGCTTCTTTGGGCGGCGTGAGCAAGAACAACCCTCATTACGCCATTCTGGGCTCGCAGCCTATCTACAACCTGGGCTGGGAGGGAATCGCCCTGAAGCGTGGGGCGAGCTACGAGGCGAGCTTCCAGGCTCGCTGCATCGACGGAAAGAAAAAGCAGGTGGTCGTGGCACTCGTCAACGAGGATGGACTGCCCATCGCCCAGGCGAAACTGAAACTGCAGGGCACGGAGTGGACCGAATACAAGGCGCAACTCGCCGTGACCGACAAGTATAAGGGCGAGCTGCCGAGCGAGGCTTCCGACAAGAACGGCAAGCTGGGCAAGAACGTGCGCTTCGCCATCATCCCGAAGGGCGACGACAAGGTGGCCATCGACATGGTGAGCCTGGTGCCTCAGGACACTTACAAGGGTCACGGACTGCGCAAGGACCTGGCGGAGACCATCGCCGAGCTGAAGCCTAAGTTCGTGCGCTTCCCGGGCGGCTGCATGCTCCACGGACAGGGGCTAGACAACATCTACCACTGGAAGGAGAGCGTGGGTCCGCTGAAAGACCGCAAGCCAGCCTACAACATCTGGAACTATCACCAGACCCGCAAACTGGGATTCTATGAGTACTTCCAGTGGTGCGAGGACATGGGCGCGGAGCCGCTGCCAGTGTTGGCGGCAGGAGTGCCTTGCCAGAACTCGAAGGCTAACGCACAGGGCGTGGCAGGACAGCAGGGCGGAATCCCGATGGCTCAGATGCCGCAGTATGTGCAAGACGTGCTCGACCTCGTGGAGTGGGCTAACGGCGACCCGGCCAAGTCGAAGTGGGCGAAGATGAGAGCCGACGCGGGCCATCCTGCTCCTTTCCATCTGAAGATGGTGGGCATCGGAAACGAAGACCTCATCTCCACCGACTTCGAGCAGCGCTACCTGATGATTTGCAAGGCCTTGAAGGAGAAGCATCCCGAGATAGAGGTGGTGGGCACCGTGGGGCCGTTCCACTATCCAAGCAGCGACTACATCGAGGGCTGGAAGATAGCCAAGGAGAACCATCGCTACATCGACGCCGTGGATGAGCACTACTACGAGAAGCCGGGATGGTTTGTCAACCACCAGGACTATTATGATGGCTACGACCGCAAGGCTCCCAAGGTGTATCTGGGCGAGTATGCTGCCAACGGCAATAACGAGCTAGACCGAGCGCTGGCTGAGGGCATCTACCTTTGCAGCGTGGAGCGCAACGGCGACGTGGTGGAGATGGCTTCCTACGCCCCATTGCTCTGCAAGGAGGGCTACCACAACTGGGATCCCGACATGATTTACTTCGACAACTCGGAGCACCTGCGCCTCACCGAGAGCTACAAGGTGCAAAAGATGTTCGGACAGCACTCGGGCGACACTTACATCGCTTCTCAGCTCCTCTTGCCCGACGTATTGAAGAAATATGTGGGCACCAGCGTGGTGAAGGACTCGAAGACGGGCAAGACCTGGCTCAAGGTGGTGAACGGTCTGCCTCGCACCTTGAAACTTCAGGTGAGCGGACTGGGCAACAAGCAGCTAGAGCTGAAGCCTCGCTCTTACGAGGTGTTCGAGCTGTAAAAATAGCGACACGGCACGGATTACATGCGTGTAATCCGTGCCTAATTATATATGGGTACGACTTTTCCATCCGGGCTTCGTTTTTTCCATTACTTCTCCCTTGTTTTCCATTACTTCTCCCTTGTTTTCCTTTACTTCTCCCTTGTTTTCCTTTACTTCTCCCTCTTTTTCCTTTACTTCTCCCTCGTCTTTTTCGTCCTTTCTCTCCGCATAGCCTTGTTTTTTGCCCTTTTCCCCCCTGTTTTCTGTCCAATTTCCCTGATTTTCCCATTTTCCTGTCCGATTTCTCCGATTTTTTATCCTTTTTTGGTTTATAAAGTGTTAAAAAGCATCTTTTTTACAAAAATATTTGGTGGAATGAAGTTTTTTTTGTTCCTTTGCACCCCGAAAACGAAAAGGCAGTAATCTCGAAGATGAGAGGAGAGCCTTGAAAAGTAGATAAACTAAAAAAATATAAACATAAAAAGGTAAAAAGATTCTAGGTCAACAACCAAGAAATTTTAAAGACTAAAGTTATGAAAAAGATTAGCATGTTGTTTGCTGCAGCTTTGGTTGCAGCTTCAGTTTCAGCTCAGAACGCCGCTGATGGCAAGTTTACAGACAATTGGTACGTAGGCGCAGGCATCGGTGCTAACGTGAAGACCACACACACAGCTTGGTTTAAGAACATCAACCCAGACCTCACATTGCGTGCAGGTAAGTGGTTTACTCCAGTATATGGTGCTGCCGTAGAGGGTACCTTCAATTTCCGCAACCGTCCTTATGGTGGCTCAGACACATTCTTCCGTGGCGCTAACGTAGGCTTCCTCGGTACATTGAACGCTACCAACCTCTTCCTCGGCTACACAGGCGAGCCACGCTTGTTCGAGGTAATCCCTGTGGCTGGTTTGGGCGCAGAGTGGTCTTTCGGTCAGGACAAGAACTTGAAGGCGCTCACATCTAAGGTAGGTGTGGATTTCGCATTCAACGTAGGCAAGAGCAAGGCTTGGCAGATCTATGTAGAGCCATCTATGACTTGGGCTTTGCACAACAACTATGCTTGCTCTGGCGTGAAGTTCAACGCTGATAACTCTGGCTTGCAGCTCAACGTAGGTTTCAACTACAAGTTCTTGAACTCTAACGGTACTCACAACTTCGCTGCTGCCAAGGTTGACCAGAGCGAAATCGAGGGCTTGAACGCTAAGGTAAACAGCTTGCGCGACGACTTGAGCGCCAAGGATCAGCAGATTGCTGCCAAGGACCAGCAGATCAACGAGCTTCAGAACCAGCTCAACAAGGCTCCTAAGACCAACACTATCGTAACAGCTGCTCCTACAGCTAACCTCCAGCCTACTGTATTGTTCCGTCAGGGCAAGACTGTGGTTGACGCTAGCCAGATGGGTAACATCGAGTTGATCGCTCAGTATATGAAGAATCATCCAGAGGCTAAGGTCGAGATCAAGGGCTTCGCTTCTCCAGAGGGTAGCAAGGAGGTGAACGACCGCATCGCCAACGCTCGTGCCAATGCTGTGAAGAATGTACTCGTCAACAAGTACAAGATTGCTGCCAACCGCCTTACTACTAAGGGTATGGGTGCTACAGACGGTCTCTTCAAGCAGGTAGAGTTCAACCGTATCGCTACATTCAACGACAACAACGAGAAGTAATCTATATATAAAGAGAAGTATCTCTCCCTAGATATAATCGAGAAGTATCTCTCCCTTATATAATAATGTACCCGTACATTATTATATAGTAATATTGGGGAGCAATACATAAGATTGCTTAAGATTATGATAAAAAGAAGAGGATTCTTTGGGGCTTTGCTCCCTGGGAATCCTCTTTTTCTTTCCCGGGGAATCCTCTTTTTCTTTCCCGGGGAATCTTCTTTTTCTTTCCCGGGGAATCTTCTTTTTCTTTTCCCGGGTGTCATTTGTGTCAAAGTCATTTGTGTCAAAATCGTTTTTACAAAAGCAGATTGTGGCAAGA
>ERZ808278.1364-NODE-1364-length-10418-cov-4.415999_pt1 | contig 10418 bp, 9 predicted proteins | sample MGYA00521239_ERZ808278 | MGnify/ENA primary metagenome ERZ808278 (study PRJEB31516, sample SAMN03275600) | gut metagenome | biome: mammalia-associated habitat; material: feces | host: Papio cynocephalus | place: Kenya | collected 2012-07-17 ... | reverse complement strand
GTAAGCATGCAGACAGGTAGAGATATCTGGACAACCATCTCCACTAGCTTTTTGGTTAGTGCAAGAATCGGTGGGATTGCAGCAATTGTTGCCATTATTATTGGTATTGTTTTAGGAAGTGTAGCAGCACTTACAAGAAATAGATGGCCGGACCGTCTTATCGTATTTTTTTCGACCATTGCAACTTCCATGCCAAGTTTCGTATTAGCAACTATATTATTATATGTATTTTGCATTCAGCTTGGATGGATATCAGTATGGAGTACATCAAATCAAAATTATATTTTACCAGTAATCTCATTAGCCCTTTACCCAATGGCGTACATTACTAGACTTACAAAAACAAGTATGTTAGATGCATTGGGACAGGATTACATTCGTACCGCTAGAGCAAAGGGAGTCTCAGGTTTAAAGGTTATCTTCAAACACGGACTTCGTAATGCATTAATTCCAGTTGTTACTTATGTTGGTCCAATGATCGCTTTTATTCTTACTGGTTCCTTAGTTGTAGAGAACATATTTACAATTGGTGGTCTTGGAGCTAAGTTCATTACAGCCATTACGAACCGAGATTATCCATTAATTATGGCAACGACTTTATTTTTAGCAATTATCATGGTTATCGCGAACCTTTTAACAGATATTGCTTATAAATTAATCGACCCTAGAATTAAATTGGATTAGGAGGAAGTGTTATGTCAAAGGAAAATGAAATGCCTAAAAAGGCGATTCTAAGTTCCCAAATCGATTTAAGCAAATTCGAATTGGCAACGGACGAAGAAAAAAAGCAACAAGACGTTATGAGTGAGTCCACTACCTTCTTTAAAGATGGTATGAGACGATTAAGGAAAAATCCTCTTGCTATGGCAAGTATTGTAGTACTTATATTAATTTTAGCAATTATCATAGTAGCACCGGCTGTAGTACCTTATGAATATTCAGAAATCATTACGGTGAATGGAATTCGTGATAAGTCTGCGAAGAACTTAGCACCATTTGAATATTCAAAAAATGAACAAGCGTATATTGCAAAGGGCGGAAAAGTATTTCCACATATTTTCGGAACTGATGAAATGTGCCGAGATTATTTTATCCGTGTTGTATATGGAACAAGAGTTTCTTTAGGTGTTGGACTGTTTGCAAGTATCCTTGTATTGATTATTGGTTTGTTTTATGGAGCAATTGCTGGCTATTCAGGGGGAAAAGTAGATCTGATTATGATGAGAATCGTAGATATTATTTATTCCCTGCCAGATTTATTAATGATTATCCTTCTTAGTGTTGTACTTAGAGAGGTATTATCAAACCAAATTAAAGGAACCGTATTTGCTTCCTTGGGAAGTAATATGATTTCGCTGTTTATCGTGTTTGGTTTACTATACTGGGTTGGTATGGCAAGACTAGTACGTGGTCAGGTGTTATCCATTAAACATAACGAATATGTACTTGCATCCAAAGCAATTGGAGCAAAACCAACTCGTATTTTAATGAAACACATCATTCCAAACTGTTTATCCGTAATTATTATTTCTACCGCATTACAGATACCTTCTGCAATCTTTACAGAAAGTTATCTAAGCTTTATTGGACTCGGAGTTCAGGCACCAATGCCTTCCCTTGGTTCTTTAGCTAATGCAGCAAGAAGTGGTTTGCAGAGTTATCCATCCAAATTAATGTTTCCTGCGATTACAATTTGTTTAATTGTATTAGCATTTAACTTATTAGGTGATGGACTTCGTGATGCATTCGATCCAAAGCTTAAGAAATAAAGGAGGGTACGTTATGAGTAGCAAATATATTCTGGAAGTAAAAGATCTGGTTACATCATTCCAGACAGAAAGAGGAGAAGTGAGATCTGTTAATGGTGTATCCTTTAACTTAGAACCATCTAAGACACTTGGTATCGTTGGAGAGAGTGGTTCTGGAAAAAGTGTAACAGCCTACTCTATTATGCAGATCCTAGACTCAAACGGATCCATCAAGAGCGGCGAAATCTTGTACAAAGGTGAAGATATTACAAAATGGAATAAAACTCAGATTGAGGCGTTTCGTGGAAAAAAATGTTCAATCATTTTCCAGGACCCAATGACGAGTTTAAATCCTGTTTATACAGTAGGAAATCAATTGATGGAAGCAATTCTTCTTCATACAGACCGTAATAAAGAACAAGCAAAAGCACGTGCAGTGGAAATGCTTACTTTAGTAGGTGTCAATGAACCGGAAAAACGTTTAAAACAGTATCCATTTGAATTATCGGGCGGTATGAGACAGCGTGTTATGATTGCCATGGCACTTGCTTGTGAACCAGATATTCTGATTGCCGATGAGCCAACAACAGCGCTTGATGTTACGATTCAGGCACAGATTCTGGAACTTATGCAGGATTTACAAAAAAAGTTAGGTATGGCTATTATCATCGTAACCCATGATCTTGGTGTCATTGCAGATATGTGCGATGAAATTATCGTCATGTACGGTGGACGTGTCTGTGAACGAGGAACAGCAGAAGATATCTTCTATCATTCCTGTCATGAATATACAAAGGGACTATTGAAATCCATTCCTTCCGCTAATAACACGAAAGAAAGATTAGTTCCAATTGGAGGGACACCAATCAACCTGTTAAATATGCCAGAAGGATGTGCATTCTGCCCACGATGCAACAATGCCATGAAGATTTGCTTGGAACAGAAGCCAGAGGAGATGCGTATCAGTGATACTCAGTTAGCTAGTTGCTGGTTAAATGTGAAAGCGCAAATGGAAGCAAGTAAAGGAGGCGCTTAAAATGAGTAAATCAGATGAGAAATATTTAGTAGAAGTCAAAAACTTAAAGCAGCACTTTCCAATTCATGCAGGTTTCGGAAAGACGATTCCATTAAAAGCAGTTGATGATGTGTCTTTTGCTATTAAGCCAGGAGAAACATTAGGATTAGTTGGGGAATCCGGATGCGGAAAAACAACTGTGGGACGTACTCTTTTAAGATTATATAAACCAACTTCTGGAGAAGTTTATTTTAACAATGAGCTAGTGACAGACAAAAATATGAGAAGTTTAAGAAAAGAGATGCAGATGGTATTTCAGGACCCATATTCTTCTCTTAACCCTCGTATGACAGTAGAAGATATTATCGGAGAACCTCTTGATGTGCATAAATTATATGCCAACAAGAAAGAACGCCGCGATAAAATCTTAGACTTAATGCAATTAGTTGGATTAAATGCAGAGCATGCAAGAAGATATGCCCATGAATTCTCTGGTGGGCAGAGACAGAGAATCGGAATTGCCCGTGCTCTAGCGGTAAATCCAAAGTTCATCGTATGTGATGAGCCAGTATCCGCACTTGATGTATCCATTCAGGCGCAGGTAATCAATATGTTTGAAGATTTACAACAGAAATTAGGGGTTGCGTATTTATTTATCGCTCATGATTTGCTTGTTGTCCATCATATATCTGACCGTATTGCGGTTATGTATCTTGGTAAAATAGTTGAGATTGCAGATGCAGATGAGTTATATGAAAACCCAATGCATCCATATACACAGTCTTTATTAAGTGCGATTCCAATGCCAGATCCAAAATCAGCAAAGGAACGTAAACGTATCGTTTTGGAAGGCGATGTGCCAAGTCCAATGAATGTACCTAGTGGATGTGCATTCCGTACACGTTGCCGTTATGCTACGGAAGAATGTGCACAGAAATGTCCAACACTTACAGATAGAGGAAATGGACACTTCGTATCCTGTTTTAGAGAAAATTAAAAGTTTTGGTACTTCGTATGAAAAAATGCGGTGTATGCTGCATTCTTTTAATACTTGTATAAAAAAGAATAAGGAGAGAGAGTTATGAAAAAAAGATTTTTATCACTTGCATTAGCAACATGCTTATTCGCAACCATGTTAACTGGCTGTGGAAATAAAAGCAATTCCAATTCTGGCAATGATGAGCCAGCTGTAACAAAAGAAGCATCAAAAACAGATAAAAGCACACTTCGTATTAACTTAGCTTCTGAACCAAAATACCTTGATCCAGCTTTGAATAGCACTGTTGATGGGGGCTGCTTAGCAGTAAACTCATTTGTAGGTTTGTTTACATCAGATGCAGATGGAAAGGTAGTTCCAGCTTTAGCAGAATCTTATCAATTAAGCGATGATAAATTAACATATACATTTAAGTTAAAAGATGGCTTAAAATGGAGTGATGGTTCTGAACTTACAGCAGCAGATTTTGAATATTCATGGAAACGTGCTGCAGATCCAAAAACAGCAGCAGATTATAGTTACTTATTTGATGTATTTGCAAAAGACAAAGATGGTGTTATTGATGTAAAAGCTGATGGCAATACATTGACAGCAAAGGTTAAAGTTCCTTGTACATTTTTCCTTGACCTAGTTGCTTTCCCAACATTCTTGCCAGTACCACAAAAAGCTGTTGAAGCAGCAGATCCAGACGGTAAAAATCCAGGTGCATGGGCACAGGAAGCTGGATTTGTATCCAATGGCGCTTATACACTAAAATCTTGGAAACACAACGAAAACATGGTATATGTGAAAAACCCTAATTACTATGACGCAGAAAATGTTACAGTAGAAAAATTAGAGTTCATGTTATCTGCTGATCAAACTGCAACTTATGCAGCATACAAAGCTGGTGACTTAGACTTTATTGATGCTGTCCCTAATGATGAAACTTCAAGTCTTTTGAACGATAAAGAGTTCCATGTTGCAGACCAGTTAGGTACTTACTTTGTTATATTTAACGTAAACGCAGATCTTTTCAAAGGCAAGACAGCAAAAGAAGCAGCTACAATCCGTGAGGCATTGAGCTTATTAATCGACCGTGATTACATTATCGAAAATATCGGTCAGACTGGTCAGAAAATGGCTACAAGTTTTGTTCCTGAAGGAATGGCTGATGGTAACGGTGGAATTTTCAAATCTGATGAATATGATTACCCAGACAAGGAATCCAATGGATACTTTAGTAAAGAATATGATGCAGATGCAGCAATTAAGAAAGCGGTTGAATTATTATCAAGTGTTGGTTATAAATTCGATGACAACAATAAATTAGACCCATCTACACCAATCACATTTGAGTATGTAATCAATGAAGATACAGGACATCAGGCTATTGCAGAAGCAATTCAGCAGGACTGGGCAAACATTGGTGTTGAATGTACAATTCAGACATCTGAATGGAGTACATTCGTACAAGATCGTAAAGCAGGTAAGTTTACAGTAGCAAGAAATGGCTGGAATGCAGACTTCAATGATCCAATCAATATGCTTGATATGTGGACATCTACTTCAAACAACAATGATGCACAGTTAGGTAAAAATCCTGAAAACAAGGCAACACCAGAATGGACAGAGTACGATGCTTTAATTGAGAAAATTAACAATGAAACAGACTTCGCAAAACGTACAACAATGTTACACCAGGCTGAAGATATGTTAATGTCAACATGGGCTATTTGTCCAATTTACTATTACAATGATGTTTACATGATGAAGAGCAATGTAAGCAATGTTTATGTAACACCATTTGCAATGAAATACTTTATGTATGCAAAAATCAGCTAGTTAGATTAATACTAAATAGTGAATAAAATAAGATATCTTATAACATGGAAGTTGTGTTATAAGATATCTTTTTATGTGTGATTTTGTTGACAAATGTGATGAAAAGGAGTAGTATTGAAATAGAACATATGTTCTTTTTCGAGAATTGTATCAACATATTGTAAAATAGTAATAATATGATATAATAAAAAGAGTTTTGGGTTTGAAAGAATGTGAGGTGGAACAATGGATTATCAAGAGAGAAATTTTATTAACGAATTAACAGAAGCTGTCATAGATCATTATGGCATTCAGATTCCTGTTGAAGATGTGGATGAAGTTGTTTCGAAGATAGGTGGAGAGATTTCTACTGATTATAATCCTGAGACATTGGGAGACGGCTGTATCAGAAAAAACGGAGACAGCTTTATTATAACATTATCACCATTTCAGCCTGATAATAGAAGAAATTTTACAGTAGCTCATGAGCTAGGACACCTGTTTCTTCACATGGGATATGATATAGATGAAGAATTATGGCAGAGACAAGATGTAGAACCTTATAATCGTTATGGTAATACAGAGATGGAATATCAAGCTAACGAATTTGCTGCAGCATTGCTTATGCCAAAGAAGGAATATAAACGGATTATGGATAGGTACACAATAGATAATGTTGTGGAGACATCCAAAGTAGCAGAATATTTTCATGTTTCAGTTGGTGCAGCATCCAACCGAGGAAAGTGGCTAGGGTACTTAGAATGGTAAAAAGTAAGAATGGATTTGATAATAGCAAGCCATTACAGAGGTTTTCGGAGAGTCTTGTGAAGCAGAAACAAGATATGGGAAGCCGAAGAGAAGAACAAGACAACTCAAGGTGGGTTGAATTGTTCTTTTCTTTTGATGTAGTGAATTCATCTGTATATAAAACAATTAACTATTTTGGATGGTCCAGTGTATTATCTTTGTTGTTTCATAAAATTCAGAAACACACGAAAAGTCTGATTCCAGAAGCAGAACTTTGGAGGGTACTGGGAGATGAAGTGATCTTTGTGGCTCGTGTAGAAGACGAGAGCGACATACATATATTTGTGGAAAAGGTATTTGAAATCTTAATTAAGATGATAGGTCAGATAAAAAGCGGAAAATTCTTTGAAGAACTTTCGTCTGACTGTGCTCAACGAGATGTGGATTTAATGAAACTTCAGAATGTGATCTCGCTAAAGGGAGCTGCATGGATTGCAATCATTACCAAGGATGGTAATAAAGAGTTAAAACCTTATGATAATATATTTGAAAAATATAGGGCAAAGGATGATTACGAGATAAATGAATATTTAGGAAATGACATAGATACAGGATTTCGAATTAAGAATAAAACTGAGGATAGGCGTCTTGTAGTGAGTTATGAACTGGCTTACCTCCTTTCATCAAGAACTGACAGTCTATCTTGCTTAAATATAGTTGCATATGATACGTTGAGAGGAATATGGGATGGAGACTTATATCCAATTATCTGGTATCATAATCCCAAGATTTATCACAGCATTGAGTTTCGAGATAGTTTTTATTATAGTGAACGTGAACAAAGTGAAATTGTTAGACGGTATCTGGACAATGAACCAAAGTTTAAATTAGATGAGTTTTTGTACAAAGAGGTAAAAAGGGCGCTAGACAAAATAAAGTTGGATCGAAATTTAACGGAAAAGCTAGAAACAATACGAGAACACATTGTATCAAAAGACCAAATTAATAAAGGATTTAGTCCTTCATTTTTGCTTCAGCTTCATTGTGTGGCTGTTTGCTACCGCCAGATTGATAATCGAATATTAATTATGAAAAGAAGTAAGGAAAGAGATAAGTTCCCGAATAAGTGGGATTTTGGTTGTGCAAAAGCAAATAAGGGGACAAGTTTATCGGAACAGATTGAGAAAGAATACAAAAGTGATTTAGGCATTGATATTGAAGTGGTACTAGATGATTCAAGAGAAGACAGGCAGCCTATTCCAATTGCACTATATCAGATACCAGAGGATGAGTGTCATACACATAAAGGAATTATTACTATTGCGATTATAAATGATAGTAGTAAAATATGTCTTGATAAGAGAAAGTACTCTGAATCTCGCTGGATTGCAGAGAGTGAGGTTGAAAATTTTGTAGAATCAGCAATACCAGATTTTAAAAATACATTAAAAAAAGTGTTTAAGGCTATTAAGGAAATTAATTAAAGGAGTAAAATCATGCAGGAAAGAGATAAGGTACTAGCGTTGCTTAAAGATACGCTGGTAAGGGTGAATTCGTGGCTTACTTTTGCCGAGACAAAGAATGCAGCACTATTAGGGTTTAACGTGGCATTAATTGCTTTTGCATATAAGTTAAAGGTAGATAAAGAAAGCAAATTGCTTTTGAGTATTGTATTTGTAGTTTGCCTTGGAATTGTGCTCCTTGCATTTTTGAGTTTGTGTCCAAAACTATTAAAATATAGACCTCCAAAAACGCGACTTACAGACAGCGATAAGCAAAAAAGTAATCTTTTGTTTTTTGGAGATATAAAGAGATTTACAGAATGTGATTATGTAAAGGAAGTATACAAACGCTATTTAGATAAGGAGATTCGGATGAATGAAATCAGTCGTTTGGAACTGGATATAGCACAGGAAATTATTGTAAATGCCTACATAGCATACAGAAAATACGAATTATTTAGGATAGCTTGTTTTGCAGAGTTAGTATCGGTTGGACTATTGATGAAAATTATAATGTAACATGTGATGAACTTAAAAACGTTACAATGAAAGCAGTAGTTAGGCATACTATAACTTTACAGAAAAGCACAATTCAGAGGTGATGAAGTGAATAAATTTGACATAACAGATAATGATTTTAACCCTACTGTTTTATTTGCATCAAAAAGTAAATTAGTTGGGGATGGTAAATATCATCAGCACGATTATGCAGAACTGACTTGTATATTATCCGGCAAGGGCAAATATCATATAGAAGGAAAGGATTACGAGGTGCAGGCTGGCGATGTGATTATGTGTAATCCCGGCATTAAACATCAAAGTATGGAAGCCAATGAGAAGGAACCAATTGTTGAATTTGTGACAGGATTTATGGATTTTCATTTTATAGGAATGCCTGAAAATGCAATCATCTTAAAAGATGGTGGTTATGTTCTTCGAATGTCTCTAGAAAGCAGACAGGATATAATTAAGCGATGTTATGAGATGGTTGCAGAGTATGAGTCTAATAACTTGGGAAAATATTTTATGCTGAAAGCACAGCTCATGCAGATTATTCTGGTTATTTTAAGAGAAATGCAGCCTGTTACGGAAAAACAGAAATCTTGCCGGTTTGAGTCATATAATAAAAATTATGTTGTGAAGAAAATTATTAGTTACTTAAATGAAAATTACGCTTGTAAAATTTCCTTAGATCAGATCGCACAAAATTTATATTTGAGTCCTGTCTATATATCTAAGCTTTTTAAAGAACAGACAGGGGAATCGCCAATTAATTATTTGATAAAAATTAGACTGGATAAGGCGAAGGAAATGCTTGAAAATGAATCTCATGGAAGTATTCGAAGTGTTGCAAACCAAGTAGGATATGAGGATGTCTACCACTTTAGCAAGCTTTTTAAGAAGTATTATGGAATTTCTCCCTTGAATTATAGTAAGAAAATAGTATTGGACTCCCAAAGGGATGAAAAATAGACAAAAAAGTTACGCGAAAAAGTTATTAATTGTGCATTAAAAAAGCTAATTTTGTGATAAACTAAATATGTTAAATTAGAGATTCGGAAAATAAGGTGTATAGCATGAACCAGTATGATGCCATTTTTGTGAGAAAGTCTGTAAAAAGTTTTAAAACAGATTCTATAAGTGATAGAAATATTAGTCAAATACTTAATTTTGCTAATTATATAACTGACATGTCAGGCAGGAATTCCGTTAATTTTGAGATATGGTCTTGTCAGGATAAGGCGAAAGCGATGGATTATCATTTTTCTGTAAAGGCTCCATATTATTTTGTGTTGTCTGCAGAGGATGAAGAAGATAGTTTCGTTAGTCTTGGTTTTGTCTTAGAACAAGTTGCCTTGTATCTTGTTACCAAGAATTTAGGAAGCTCCTTCGCAGGGTTGCGTAAAGAAAAAAAAGTGAATTCGGATAAATCAAGTAAGATAATGGCTTTCTTAGCATTTGGAATTACAGAGGATGACCAAACATATGCAAGGAAACAACGTTTACTTCCGTTGGAACATATATGTGTGTTTAAGGATAAAGCAGAACAAAATATTAGAGAAATGATTCATGCTGCTGCATTGGCACCATCCAGGATGAACAGTCAGCCATGGCGTTTTGTTGTGGTTAAAAATCGAATTCATGTATTCTGTAAAAGAGAACGAAAAGCGTTTAAAACAGCGTTAGCTGACTGGTATCATGAATTTGATATTGGGATGATGCTTGCACACTTGTTAATTGCTGGTGAGGAACTTTGGTATAATACAGAGATTGTGAAAAGCGAGAATATTGCAGAGAGAGAACTTAAAAATAATATTTATATGTTTACTGTAGTTTTAACTGAACAGCAGTCAGCATTTGAAAAAGAAAAGGATTCTAAATGATGAGCCAAGTGAAAAGCTAATTTTTACTTGGCTTTTAAGATGTCATAAAAAGTTACGTTAAATGTAGCAAAAGTTTAAAAAGAAACATGATTAGGTTGAATTTTTACATGTTGATGTAGAAAACAAATAATTGATGTAGAATGACATTGTAAGAAACAAATTCACATTGTTTTCTTTCATTTGATTTATTTGGGTTTTGATTTGTTTATGTTTATTTGTTTA
>ERZ808278.1362-NODE-1362-length-10430-cov-3.658024_pt1 | contig 10430 bp, 7 predicted proteins | sample MGYA00521239_ERZ808278 | MGnify/ENA primary metagenome ERZ808278 (study PRJEB31516, sample SAMN03275600) | gut metagenome | biome: mammalia-associated habitat; material: feces | host: Papio cynocephalus | place: Kenya | collected 2012-07-17 ... | reverse complement strand
GATATGTACAAAGCGTTTTTGGGATCGCTCTCGCCGGGGAGCGAGTTTACCTCTCCCGTAATGACCTTATCGCTGTCGGATTTGACTTCGGGAATTTTGTCCGAACCCTTTTTACATCCCGCGAAAAGGAAGAGCGAAATGACGGTCATAACCGCCAGCGCCCATATAAGCACTTTCTTCTTCATAATATGTACTCCTTAAAGCTGTCTTGATTTACGCCCGAAGCGCGGCTTAAGCATTGTAAGCACCTGCGCAAGTTTCTGCGCCGCCCTTCAGTTCACCACGAACTCCTGTTCGTTTTTACACCCGAATTGTAATCCGATTTGAAAAAAATATCAAGCGAATGAGCAAAAAATCCCCTCTCTCCTTATTCTACGGGTCTCTATATAGTAGAGAAAGCCATTCTCTTATTCGGAGAATTGCAAATAAAGCTTGACATAAGTCGATTATCGGTGGTATAATCTCGGTATGGATTCCCAGATAGAAAAAAATATTGCAAAGAACATAAAAGAGATGCGGCTTGAAAGCGGAATGAAACAATCGGAGCTAGGCGAGAAAATTTCGTATTCCGACAAGACAATCTCCAAGTGGGAGAACGGTTCGTCCGTGCCCGACATCACCGCGCTCTGCGCCGTTGCCGAGCTTTTTGGCGTTAAGGTGGACGACCTCGTGAAAGAGAACGCCGCCGAAATTCTCAAAAAGAAAAGCGAACCGCAAAAGCCTAAAAACGACTCAAACGACATTGCCATGCTCTGCTTGTCCGTCCTTTCGGTGTTCACGATAGCCGTTATTATTTACGTCGGCTTTATGATAATCAAAACCGAAAAGCTCTGGCAGGTGTTTATATGGGCGGTGCCTGTTTCGGCGTTTGTCTGCCTTAAATACAACAAGGTGCACGGCAATATCAAGTGGGTAAACACCGTTTTGTTGTCGCTTATAGACTGGGGGCTTATCGTCGCGTCCTACCTCCAGCTTATTTCGTACAACCTCTGGCCGATATTTTTCATCGGCATACCCCTGCAGGCGATGATAATTATATCCACGCTGTTCCAGAGCGGCGGAAAGAAAAAGTCGTTCATCTCCCTTTCGATTTTCAAATCCCCCGACGAACGGAACGACAAAAACGATTAAATTTAATACTCGCGATAGCGATTTAAAGGTATAAAAACAGAATTTAAGGACAAAAATAACTTATGTCAAGGAAAAAATGAGTGAAAATTATTTCACCAAAGATATATTCCACCGTCAAACGTATACCATATGTTCGGGTTATAATAGCGGTGTAATCTGAAGGGGGTGTTACAAAAGCTCGCTCAGGTTACGAAGCACAAAAACAATATCAGCCCACCCCAAGTTTTTTCTTGTTTTTATAAATCATTCTCCATTATAGCCCGAAGCCGCAGATTTTTTCTGCGGCTTCGGGTTTTATTGGGCAAACCCAACATTTTATTCGGCAAAACTCAGATTTTTGGCAAAACTCGATTTTTCGGCAAAACCGAAGCTTAACGTTTGATTTTTTATTAAAAAACGGGTATAATACTTGGCGAAGCAATATTTATTAAAGGAGGACGGTATGCGGGAGATAATTATAGATTGTCTTTTGGACAGCTTAAAAATGCTGCCTATAATATTTCTGACCTATATAATCATCGAAATTATCGAACGCAAAGCCGAATTTGCGAAAAACGGCAAGCTTTTAACGGGAAAAGCCGCGCCCGTGTTCGGTTCCCTTTTCGGGGCGTTTCCGCAGTGCGGAATATCGGTGATGTCGGCAAAATTATATGAAAAAGGGCTTATAGGCGTGGGAACACTGCTAGCCGTATTCATTTCGACAAGCGACGAAGCCTTTTCGATACTTATTTCGAGCCCGAAACGGATAACTCTTATCCCTCTGCTTATTATAAAAATACTGCTTGCGATCGCAATAGGCGAAATCGCGAACGCGATTTTCAAAAAGAAAACGATTCCCGAGGACGAAGATTTCGAGCACGAGGAAATTTGCGCGCATTGCCACAACCACGGCACGGAAGAAACGGAGGGCGAGAAAAGGTCGCAGGTGATTTTAAAGAGATATCTGCTTATCCCTCTTCTCCACTCTCTTCAGACGTTCGCGTACGTTCTCGGCGTAACGCTCGTTTTCGGAATTTTATTCGCCGAAGGCGGAATAATCGGAGCAGAAAAGCTATCGGGATTTTTAAACGGTTCGGAATTTTTCGCACCCTTTATCACGGCTTTGGTAGGTCTCATCCCGAACTGCGCTTCGTCGGCAGTCATAACGAGCGCGTATATAAACGGCGCGATCTCCTTCGGCGCAATGACCGCAGGGCTAATATCCAACGCAGGCGTAGGTCTTGCAATACTCTTAAAAAACACAAAACAACTCAAACGGAATCTCTTAATAATACTTTCGCTCTATCTGATCGGCGCCCTCTCGGGTATAATAATCGCCCTGATTTACTGATTTTAAGATGAGCGAAGGTGTCGGAATAGGACAAAAAAGGTTACGTTTCTGTCTTTTCGGATAGAAACGCAACCTTTTTTTAATTTTCTTTATGATACTTATGTTTGCTTATTCGTAGTCGGGATAGAAATAACCGCCGGCTATTTTGCCTCTCGTTGCTAACTGACCGTTTAAGTTGTATAACGTAACTATGCCGTCCTTTTCTTCCCACGTGTAAACCACGAATACATACTCTGTTTTGCTGCCGTCCGCGTATATCTGCCCCATAGCCATATAGCACAATCCGTTATCGTTAAACGTGCCGGATATGTAAGATTCCTCGTCCGTATCTTCATAAAAACGATATACGACGTTGCTCTCTACGACAATCGTAAGCATGTTGTCCTCGCCGATCGCATACTTCGTGCCGCCTACATAAACGAATTTTCCGTCTGCGGAGAAGGTTATTATAACCGTCTTTTGGAGATAATCGTCCTCATCGTAAATATCGGCAAGCGAGAACCCGTTTTTGGTGTACACCTTGACAGTGCACAAACCTTCCTCTGTGTAAGCCGAATAAATCTCGGGATTTTCTTCGATCATTTCAGCCGTAAATCTCGTCGCTATATCGCCGTTTAACATATACAACGTGTAATCATACCAGTCGTACAGATCCACGCGGTAAAGGTTTAACTCCTCGTTTACGCAAACGTACGTACCCCACTGGATATCGTTCAAGCAGGCGTAGCCGTTTTTATACAACCTGAGCGTTTCCGCCCTTGAAATCTTGTACGTCGTATACTCCACTCCCTCAACGTCGGGAATAAGGCAAACGGAGAACTCTCCGACAAAGCCCTTGTAAGAAGCGACAAGTTCGATATATCCCGGGGTTCCGAAATCGACGTCCTCGTTCGGGGCAAGAACAAGATCCGCAAAATAGAACTCGCCGATACTGAGGGTATAGCCGCAAATATTCTTGTTGATCAAAAATCTTGCGTCGGCAAGGCGTTCGAGCACCTGCTCCCTGGTTCCGACAACAACGCTTACGGAATTATAGGAATTGAAGAAGTATTCCACGTCGCTCTCGGTGTATTTAACGAGGTTGAAGAAATTGGTGCCCTGATCGCGATATTTAAGCTTTACACGATAGTCCTGACCGCTTTCGGCGCCGTCAACGTCGAACGCGACGAGCGAATCCTCCCCGCTTCCTCTGCCTGCAGCGTAGAACATATCTTTAGTAACAGGCAAGCAGAAATATCCTCGGTTTGCCGATACGTAAATGAAGTAGTCGCTTAAATCGCCGTCCTTCATATAAATATTGGAATTAACTCCGCTATTTAAATTGTTTATGTCGTAAGAGGTTATGTGATAAACCTCGCTCGAATCGATTTCCTGCGGAGTGACGTATATTATGCAGGTCTTTCCGTAATAGGATATCGTCAATTTGAACACGCCGCTATTTGCAACCGCTTGTTCCGCTTCCGCGGCGTCATACGAAATCATATCGCGGGTGACCTTCACGTACTCGTGCGTATCGTTGTTTCTGTGAACGTTTAAATACAGATAATCGATATTTTCTACTACTTTACCGTCCTTTACGTCCCATATCAAAGACCCGCTGAAGAACGGTTCTATACTCTCGGCTCTCGAATCGTCGGGGTCGATTACTTTAATCTCGCCCGTCCAGACCATTCCGTCGTATACGATAGTTATATCATAGGTTCCCGTCGCGCTGTTATCGAACGTGCCTTCGATCATATCGGGCGTTACCTCGATAGTATCGGAACCCGCCTGAAGGTAAACGACGAAGAGCTTTAATTTTTCGCCGAGCTCTATCGTGTCATTTTCGAGATACATATACGATATTTCGTACGGATCGCGCACGTTTACCGTAATCGTTCTGACAAGCCCTTCTATCTCGACGGTAACGGTCTGCTTACCGAGAACGTTCGGATCAAACGTGCCCCGAACGATCATTTCCTCGGTTACCGTAACGTATTTTCTCGAGCCGTCAGAGTAAACGATTTCAAGAGACAACGAATCGCCGAGAATCGTGAAATAATCGTCGTAATATTCGATATACGCGGGCTTTTTAACATCCGTAAGCGTAACCGAAACGTCGTATTCGATATTGAGATACTTGAATTTGACATTGAAAGTCTTTTCGGAAAGTCCGCTTGCGCCGAAATCGAAATCGGGATCGAATCCGCCGTTATCGGTAATATCGCCGTACAACTTAACGACAACGCCCGTATCGCGCGTGTAGTTGCAGTCGTACACGTAATCGATATCTTTCAGACTGCTTACCGAGCCCTTCCGATACACCTTTTCGTCGGTCACCACGCCGTAAACGATGAACGGGTGGAAGGTGAGCTCTACTTCGCTAGTGAAGTTCAGATAAGTCAAAGTAAACTTTTCCGTTCTCGTATCGAAGCCCTGAGCCGAGGAATCGACGATCTCGTTAAATCTTCTCGCGTCGGCTTCGCTCATAACCGCGGAAGCGTGTGTGCCAACCTCGTTGCCGTCGCGATATTTTATGATAAAGGGCATCATTCCGCTGTTATGAAAACCGACGTAAAAATCGGTTTTTACGTAAACCTTGCTTACCACATTGTAAGTATCGGTTCTTTCGTAGCCGCAATACTTACAAACGCCCTTCTGAACGGGAACGTTGTTTTCTGTGATATACGAGAACTCGTATTTATGCTGTTCGGACTCCAGATATCCGCAATCGCGGCACTCCTTGATATGATACCAATCGCTCGGGCGCACATAAATATATTCGCCGTGGCGGTTCGCCTGACGGAATATATCGTTGTAGCTGAGAACGTTCATATTCTCGTCCAGATATTTGCGACAGTCGTTACAGTAATAATACGAAACGAGTATATCGTCGTCGAGGCACTTAGCCTGCTTCGCGGGCGTAAGCTTGCCGACGTTATGATGAGCGGGGATCGTGAGATCGTCTATTTCCTTATAATTAAGGTCGAACTTTTTGTTACAATGCGAGCACAAATAATACCCTTGCGTGCCGTCCGTATCGCAGGTTGCGCGAACCTCGCTTACCCAATAAGTATCGAAAAGATGTACCGTTTTGGGTATCACGATCGTGCCGCCGATCTGATATCTGTCCTCGTCGAAGTAATACAGGCATTTTTTGCACTGATAGTGCCCGATATAGCCGTCCTCGGTTTCGGTCGCTTCGAGTTCTTCTACCCAGTCGCCGAGGTCGTGCCCTGTCGGTCTTATGTACAGGTCGTTATATCCTATCGGATTTTTTTCGGCGTCTAAAAGCATATAACAGCCGCTGTTTTCGCACATATAGTGTTCCTTGCGACCTTCAAGCTCGCACTCCGGCTCTTCCCTGTCAAAATGCATATATTTGTGACCTGTAGGCTGAAGAACGAGGTCCTCGTCGGTAACGGTCGTGAAGTAATCGTCAGGATCGAAGCGATCTCCGCATACCGAACAAATATAATACCCGTCAACGCCCGTTTCCGTGCAGGAAGGATACACGATGTTGACGTATTTGCCCGCGGTATGCCCGTTTCTTACTATTATGCCCGCTTCGATAATACGATCCAGCGCGTCTGTTTTCGCGCCGCATCTTTCGCACTCGTAGTGCGCGACGAAACCGTCCTCGAGGCAGGTTGCGTTCTTTCCCGGAATGATCTCCTCGGTCGTGTGGAGATGTCCCAAAGCGGAAATATACACTTCGGCGATCTCAGCGCCGTTTTTGTCGTAATCTTTGTTGCAGTTGCGGCAATGATAATGCCCTGTAAGCCCCTGATCGGTGCAAGACGGCTCGATCGCGCTTATCCAACTGCCGAAAGCGTGATTTTTGGCGGGAATCACAAGGCTGTCGAAATCGGTGACTTCCGCGCCGAACACGTCGAAATACTTTTTGCATTCCGAGCATTGTCCGTATGCCCGACGTCCGCTTTCGGTGCAAGTCGCGCTTATTTCCGCAACCATAGTGAGATTATGGTCCGCAAATAATATAACGTCCGTTTCGTTGCCGTTTTTATCGAAATTCTTTTTGCAGCGAGTGCACGATTTGTGCGCCTTAACGCCGTTTTTTTCGCAGGTAGCGGGTATTTCCTCCTCCCACTCGCCGAAAAGGTGTCCGAGCGCGGCGATAGAAATATCGTCCTCGTCAATTTCGGCTTTGTTTTCGTCGAACATCGTCGAGCAGTTTTCGCAAACGTAAATCGCGATACGCCCCACCCTTTCGCAGGTCGGTTCGATGCGGGCGTAAAACTTAAGCTTATGCACCGCGTGAATGGTCAGATCCTCGATAACGTTATAATTTTCGTCGAAATATTTCGAGCAATGGCTGCACGTATAGTGCCCTTTAACGCCATCCGCGTCGCAGGTCGCGTGAACTTCCTCCACCCACGCGCCGAAGCTGTGCCCGCTTGCAGGAATAACCAAAGAATCGAGCTTATTACCGTCCGCGTCGAAATGCAAGCCGCAAACGGTGCAATCTTTATGCGCTTTAACGCCGTTTTCGTCAGCCGTGGCAGGCACTTCGGGGATCCATTCGCCGTAAGTATGCCCCGTCGCCGCGATAGCTTCCTCTTCGGTCCGATCGCAGCCGCTGCATTTACGGGTTTTAACCCCGTCCGTCTCGCAGGTAGCTTGCTTTACGACAGTCCATTCGCCGAACGAATGCGTATGCTTTTTTCCGCAGCTTGCAAAAACGCAAACGGCAACCGAAAGCAAAGCCAGTGCCAATAAAATGTTTGTCAGCCTTTTTTTCATTTCCTTCTCGCAGCCTATCGGGAATAGCTTAAACGTCGCTCCCCGTCGGCATATAATACCGCTTGAATTTAGTCGGCAAAAGCCGAACTACGGTATTATTTTGTTATTTTATTTTTCTAACCTAAAATTTGTTAATCAAAAAGCCGATTGATCTCCGCCGTTTTGATAATCAAAGCTTTAAATAGCCTTAAAATTATAATACCATAAACGAAACAATAATTCAAGTCAAATTGTCTGATTTTATGCCTTATTTAAAAAAAGATTCCGCACAAAGCCGATCGGCTTCGTGCGGAATATAAACCCACAGAAAGTTTTTGCGATTTGTCATTGATATTTTCTGCAAAAATGCGGTAGGTTGTTTTTCCTTTACAGTGCGGTGCCTTTTTTCGGAACGAAGAATTTGCTCATATCCGCGTGCTCGATTTCGAGAAGCTTTATTTTCTTGTCGATACCGCCCGCATATCCCGTGAGATTTCCGTTTGCGCCAACCACACGATGGCAAGGAATGATAATCGCGATTTCGTTGTGCCCGACGGCTCCGCCGACCGCCTGCGCGGACATTTTTGCTATCCCCGTTTCCTTTGCGAGCCGCTTGGAAATATCGCCGTAAGTAATGGTTTTTCCGTAAGGAATCTGCAAAAGAATTTCCCAGACTTTTTGACGGAACGGCGAGCCGACAGGATGAAGCGGAGGCATAAAATCGGGCTCTTTTCCGCCGAAATAGATATCGAGCCACCTCACAGCCTCGGCAAGTATCGGCGTTCCCGATTCCGTGTGCTCCTCGGGGAGATTATTTGCAAAATACTTTTCCCCCTCGAGCCAAAGTCCCGTCAGTCCGATATCGTCCGCCGCCAGCAGCAGCTCCCCGATCGGCGAATCATAATATTGAATATAAATCATCGTTATTATACCTTTTATTAACTTTGAAGTTATTTACTTTAAAGTTAATTATACACTGCTTTAATCAAAAGTCAATATGTTTTATTGATTTTATGTATTTATTTAATCGTCGGGTATGTAAAATCGGAAATCTCCGCTTATGCACATTTTGCTTTGTACGGCGCAAAAATGTTTTCAAAATTTATATCGGTCGGTTTCATTCCGCCGCCTCCAAAGCGGCAATATCTCCCGACTGAATGGCGGAAATGTTTCGCTTTATTTTTTCATCGTCCCAATCCCACCAGCGCAAAGTCAGAAGCTTTTCAATCGTTTCATCGTCAAACCGCTTACGTATCGGTTTTGCGGGCACTCCGCCTACTATCGTGTAAGGCGGAACGTCCTTGGTTACTAACGCGCGCGTGCCGATAATCGCGCCGTCGCCGATTTTCACGCCCGACATAATTACCGCTTCGTAACCTATCCACACGTCGTTTCCGATTACTGTATCGCCTTTATTATCCCACGCGTCGCGGATATTATTAGCGTCAAGATCCCATTCGTCGAAGAAAATCGGGAACGTATAGGTTGACAGCGACTTCATAGAATGATTTCCGCTCGTGAACAAAAACTTTGCCCCGCAGGCAATCGAACAAAACTTCCCGATTTTCAGTTTATCGCCGTTAATCGGATAATGATATAAAACGTTATTCTTCTCGAAATCGCGCGGGTCGTGAACGAAATCGTTGTAAATAGTATAGTCGCCGACCTCGATGTTCGGCTTTGTTATAACGTCTTTAAGATGAACGATCTGTTTATCGTTCGGACGGGGATAAATTTTATTTTTCATTTTAGCACCTCTTTTCCCGTATGCGGCGAATGTCGCGTCTGTTTGTCCTTTTGTTTCGGAAGCGGCAATTCGTCGTACATCGCCTTAAACAGCTTTGTAAGGAACTCTTTGCCGTCAATTTCGTCTACGAGCAGCATTTCTTTCGCTCCGTCATAAGGAGGTACGCAAGCGGCGGCGGGCATAAGCTCCAAAGCAGATTTCGTTCTCTTCACAAGCAATCTGTCATCATATATTCCGCCAACGATTTTGCCGCGATAATAGACGATATACTCTCCCATCATCGGTCTGTAAGAAATATCGTCCAGATCCGATAACCGTTCTAAAATGAAATCAAGGTACTCTTTATCGGATGCCATTGTTTTCTCCTTCTCAGAACAACTGCCCAGGCAATTTCAGCTTTTCTTTTTTCGGGAACGTGGCTTCAAACCGTTCGAAGGCTTCGGGATCCTTTTCGCAGACAAAATACCCTTCGGGGTCTTTATAAGTGCCCGATATGCCGTCAAGGAAACCGGGGGTCAACTCTTTGATGAGAAAATAATCTGCTTCCGGGTCGTCCGCATAGCGCACGCCTTTTGTTTTGGCGGGCACAAAGCCGGACTTTCCGTAAAACAGAATATTGCCCGTAATCGCAAGCGCGCCGACGCCCATTTCCTCGGCTTTTTCCATTGAATAATCAAGCAAGCGTTTTCCGTAACCCTGCCTTTTATATTTCGGCGCAATGCCGATAGGTCCGAAAGTCATAATCGGCACCTTTCTTCCGTCGTCGCAATCGATTTCCGACCGCACGTAGATGACCTGCCCTATAAGCTCACCGTTTAATTCCATTACGAAATCGAGTTCGGGCACAAACGCAGGGTCGTCGCGATAGCAGTGCAATACGTAATGTTCCATACATCCGGGGCGATAAACGTTCCAGAACGCCTCGCGGGTTAAATTTTCAACTTTTTTGTAATCTTCTTTTGTTTCGTTTCTGATAATAATATTTTCTGTCATTGTTATTTTTCCTTTAATTTATAATTGATTTTATCGGTATCCGTGCAAAAAAGATGAATACCGAGTGTGTCATATTTCCTCACTTTTGAATCAACTTTTCAAAAGAATTGGCATTTAATATAGTATTCGATATAAATTTTCCTTTATAAAAGTTAGCCCAATTATTAAATATGCAAGATGCGTTTTTCGCCTTTTCCAAAGAATCGATTTTGATGAAGTTAATCGTAATATTACTTTCTTTTGCATATTCCGATAATTCTTTTACTTCATATTCTACATAAGGACACTCGTTACTATAATAAATTGTAAAGTCCTGACTGTCTATTTTCATATTTTTGGCGTTGTCATTAAATTTAGGGGTTTCACCACCGTCAAATCGAAGTGCCAATAATTCATAGTCGCCTATTACATCAACGACTTCAAAGCCATAGTGAATAAAAAACTCTTTTTCGCCGATAAAAGGCTTTTTCTTTTTAGAAGTTAAAGTACAAATACCGCTCATACCTT
>ERZ808278.1360-NODE-1360-length-10442-cov-84.453451_pt1 | contig 10442 bp, 7 predicted proteins | sample MGYA00521239_ERZ808278 | MGnify/ENA primary metagenome ERZ808278 (study PRJEB31516, sample SAMN03275600) | gut metagenome | biome: mammalia-associated habitat; material: feces | host: Papio cynocephalus | place: Kenya | collected 2012-07-17 ... | reverse complement strand
TAAGCATTTCATAGAACGACAAAGCACCTTCGTTGGTGTTGTAGTTCTTGGCTATGTTGTTATACTCATTCAAAAGTTCACGGAAGGTAGAAGTCTTGCCCTCCAAAGCCTGAGCGATAGCTTGTGCAATCTTAGGGAATCTATCCCTAGCATTCTCATCGAAAGCACTATTCTGTTTCAACAAGTCCTCCACGCTCATCTTGCTACGTCTAGCCTCGTAGAGCAACTGCACCGCTTGGTCTAGCTCGTCACGCAAAGAGTAATCGCCGAGCTTCAAGTTATCCATGATGGCACGAATACCATTGATGGCAGCGTTCTTGATCTTGCTATCCACTCCAAGCATACGGATGGTCTCTGGCTTGAACACAGAGCCAAGCAAGAGGTTCTTCACATACTCCTTGCCCTGCGCCGACAGTCTATCTGGACCATCCATGAAGCCAGCCACCTCGTTCTGTCCGATGACACCTTTACTTACTAACGTCTTCACCAAGTCATTTATTGCCTTGGAATTGTTAAAGAATGCGTCCAAGCTACCATTTCCCTCAATATCAGCTACAATGGCACCCACCTCGTCGCTAGTCAAGGTCTTAGCCTTAGCCACCGCTTGCTCGGTGTTGCTCTGGGTTTTCTTCTCGTTTCTGTTGAACATGGAGAAGGTAGCCGTATCATAAGGCAATCTTTCATCAGTTACCATCACAAGACGTGGATGCTCGATTCCACTCTGCTCAATCTGCTCCTTGGTGAAGCCATAGTTCTGGGCATTGTCCATTAAGTCCTCGATGTATTCAGCATCCGTACCGTTCTTCGCAGCCTTCTGTCCTGCCATGGTTCTTCCGTTGCCATCATACACGATGCCCTCGTCAGATACCGTTGGCACCTGAGTAATCGCCTGTCCGCTGTACTTCTGAGCCATCTGGTCGGTGGTCTGCTGAGCCGCCTTGTCGTGCTCATAGTCTCTATCATTTATAGTTCTTCCCTCTGCATCCACAGGGAAGCCCTCTGACTTCTTATAGTCATTCATTGCATCGTGCGAAGGAGTCAAGCTTTCGGCAGGAACAATCTCATAGTGTCCGCTAATCTTGTCGCCGTTAGGCAGACGCTTGCTTACGTGGTTGCCTTGCAATCTCGGCGCATTTTGGAACTTCTTGGCTACCTCGCCGCTAGCCTCGTTGGCGCCCTCCACCTTTGCCTCGGTAGGTTTGCCCATGGTCTCAGCCACAGCCTTGGCAGTCATCGCCTTCTTGATGTTCTGCGCCTGTTCAAGCTGTTTCTTTGCAGCCTCGATGGTCTTAGCCTTCACTTGCTCCTGTTCCAAGATGTCGTTAGGCTCGGCGGTGTAGTCCACTTTCATCTTCTCGGCATCCTTCAAAGCCTTCTCAGCTTTCTTAATCTGCCCATCAACCACCTTCTCGGCGTTCTCTCCGAAGTCCTGCGTAAGAATCTCCGCCGCCTGTTCTGGCTTCATCGCCCCATAGTCAGGTGTAGGTCTTCCCTTGCTGTCCTTGGTCATAGGCACATCGGTGCCATCTGCAAACTTTCTGGTCTGCTGAGGCTGCTCTTGTGGTGCTAAGCCCTCTTTTGTGGTATTATTTTTCGCCGTTATGGTACTGGCTTCTGGCGAAGTGGTATCAACTTGTGGTGCTTTCTCGCTTCCGTTTGATTCCGAATTTTGATTCTGATTGATTCCGATTGATTCCGATTGATTCTGATTTTCAGACTTTCCTGCATCCTGCATCGCCTGTTCCTGAGCAGCCTCATTGTAAGGCTGAGAGTTAATCATCTGCAATCGCTGACGATACTCGTTGGCGAAATCCTCAGGCTTCTGAGTCTGCATGAATGTCACATCATCCGTCTTCAAGTACACCATTTCCTTGGTGTTAGGGTCGAAGCAGATAAGCATGTCGCCCACATCTTCCTTCGCACGACCAGTGGTAGGGTCGAAAGCCACATCGCCAGAGCCAACAATCAAGACTCTGCCATCGCTGTCCTGCACATAAACCACCTGTTCGCCGTTCATCTTCTGACCGTTCAGCTCACCCTTGTAGCTCCAATCCTGCACGACACCGCTCACCACTTCCTCAATCTTCTGCTTGGTAGCCTCCTGCATACCCTGCACTCTAGCGTTCGCATTGATATAATGGGCAAATGGTTCCAGCTGCTCCTGCGTCAGTCCGTTCTGAACCATCCAGTCGTAAATCTGAGGGTTGGTAAGCCCCTGACTCTGTAGCTTCTTGAAGTTCTGGCTGAACACATCGTTGTCTCGCATCAGCACGTCCATTTCAGCCTCAGCCTGTCTCAGTCCGTTCAACTCCTGCTTCACCGCCTCGCCGTTAGGCTGCTCGGTGCCAAGGTTGTTGTCGGATGCCACGTCTTTTCCTTCCATATGGCTCTGTTCTGGGTGGGAATCACCTTCCTTAAATACAGCTCCCTCGAATGCACGGCGAAGCTGCACGCAAGCATTCTGCTCTGCATCGGTTCGCTTCAACACATCCTTATTTTGGAAGGCGTTAACAAGCTGTTCTCTCGTCATACCGTTCTGCTGAGCCACCGCATCCACGATTCTTCCAGTCTCTCCGTTATTAGCCGCATAGTCCACAAACTCCTTGTAGATGGCAGAATCATGGTCTTGCATTCCAGCAGCCAAAGTTCTATTTACGTGATAGTCCAAAGGCTTACTCTCATCGAATCCCTTGCTCAACAAGAATTGTTTCTGCAACTCTCGGTCAGAGGTGTCAGCATTCACCGACAGGGCAAAGCTATTGTCCATGCGAGCGTTCTCCTTCAAGATGGCATCGTTGTAAAGCGCATTCTCTCGCTCATCGGCAGTATTGTAGCTACGCTTAGAGAGCAAGGTGCCGTCAGCTGCATACTCGCTGACATATTTTTTATATCCTGCCTTATCACCTCCCACCTTTTCGAAGGTAAAGGTATGATAATCGCCCATTGGTCTAGATGAAGGCATCACACCCATCACCATAGCCGAATATTTAGCCTTGGCGTCCCATGAAACGTTAGGGTCAGCCATAATCTTCTGATAGGAAGCCTTTAAGCCGCCCAAATCTCTCACGCTATTCAAATTTCCTGAAACCATGATAGCATCCTTGTCATCGCTAGATAACTGCCACATGCTGTTTTTCTCGGCATCAGAAGTAACAAATTCGCCAAACTTTCTGATGATTGCGTCCGAAATGCTTTCTTTCTTACCATCCTCTCCACGCATACGACTCAGCTTAGGCGCATGGGTCAGCTTCAAAGCCACCACGTTAGCAACATCTTCCAAAGTGCCAGCTACACTAAGGTCAAACTTTCCATTCTCAATGAGGTTAGCCACCTGACCGCCTACGTGCATACCGATACCCTCCGAAACAACTTTGAATCCCTCATAGCCAATCTTCTTAAAGGCATTCTTTACTGTCTTTCCTAAAGAAGGTTCTCGCCAAGTGGCACCGATTCCATATCCCAAGCCACCGACAGCGCCGCCGATAGCACCCATTGTGGCAAAGCTAGCACCCTCGGACAGACCGCCTTTCAATGCCAATTTCAAGTTGGTGCCTATGGAGTTATCTTCACCTGTAGACATGTTCTGAGCCACGCTGTTTGTCGAGCCGTAGAGAATACCTGTCACCCCTTGGCTTACCGCACCACTCTTAGCCATATAGACCGCACGTTGCAACTTGCTCATGTTGGCAAGTCGTGCTGCCTGTGCCACGCCATTTCCAAGAACACGTCCTGTAACCATGGCACCTACCTTGCCAGTCAAATTGAATGCAGGAGCATCAGCCATGAAACCAACCGCACCCCTTGCAGCCTTGTCGACAATACCCGGTTGATAGTTCGGATTCTGACCTTCTTCGGTCATGGCATCAGCCTCTTGCTGCATCTGTCTCTGATTCTTCGATGTGGTAAGACCAGTGAGCAAGGTACCTGTGAGCGAATTGAGAATACCGCTAGCGATATAGTCAGAAGAACCCTTTGCCATCATACGGTTAAGCTGAGTCTTGTTGAATTGGTCGCTAGCCTTCTGTATGAGGGCAGGAGCAAGATGCTGCGTTATGTATTGCTCAGGATCAACACCAAGTCTGGCTGCATCATCCATCACCCTCTTCTTAATCTTTGGGTCAGAGAAGGTGGCTTCGATGTTGCGTTGGATATTTCCAGTGATATTCTCCAACTGCTTCTGTGAATCCATCTGCTGTTGATAAGCACGTTCGCCCACATAATAGTCGGCACCTCCAGTGCCATGCGTGTAAGGACCGCCAGCCGCCGACAAAGCTGCCAAACCTCTAGCGTGGGCGCTCTTGAACTCATCACCGATAACCTTATCAAGGTAGCTACCCAAATCAGAGTTAACCAACTTGTTAACGCTAGCATCCATTTCGTTCTCCCACTGTCCTTGCGTCTTGACGATGCTCTGGTCGGCAGGTGTGCCAGTCTTCACGATAGGTTGGTTTCGTCTTCTCTGCTCAGTGTTAACGATGGTGTCAGCCGCCTTTCGAGCCGCTTGCTTCTGCGCCTTCTGTCTGGTAGTAACCATCTGTTGGGTAGCATTCGGCGAAATGTAGTCGATATGCTGCTGTCTCTGCTCATCGTCTTGGTCGTATAAACCCTGAACGAAAGCCGAGCGAGGCTGTTGTTGTTTAGCTCGCTGAGGTTTTTGCACATAAGATGTTGACTGCTGAGGCTTTCTATATCCCTGCGACATTGCCATTTGCGCCGCAGTCTGATGCTTGCTAGACTGTTGCTTAGACTGCGAGGTATCAACTTTAGACTGAGGATTGGTAGCGTGAAGTCCCAATCTCTGTGCAAACTCCTCATAAGATTTACTAGACACCGCACCATCGGCATGGAGCGCATCGTAAAGCTTCTTGCGGTTCTGATAGCCCTGCTTGCCACTGGCATAGACAAAGTTTCTGAAATTCGCCCTGCTTCCCGATACTGCTCCGTCTGCTTTCAGCGCATTATATAATTGGTCAAATTTATCTCCACTCATATATTATATATTATAAATGTTTTACAATCCAAGTGCTTTCGTGTTCTTGTACCCATTCTTGCTCTTGCCACCCGAAACGCCGCCTCCCACAGGCTTCGATGCTGTCTTCTTAGGTGCTGCCTTCTGTTGTGCCTTTGGCTGAGGCTTAGGCGTGCTCACCGTGCTGGTCTCGCCATACATATAATGGTTCTTCAACATAGAACGGAAGGCATCGCCCTTCTTGCCAGGCATATTGGCAGCATAAGCAATCCAATAGTTCTGCAAGTCGTTGGCAAGTTGTGTATTACCCATACTCTGGTACATTTTGTAGGCATCGAGATTCTTCTTGTTGATATATCCGTTCTGGATAAGATGTTGTGTAATCTGTTTCTTCTCGATGCTGTTCAAGTCCTTCTTTCGGTTCAAATGCCCAGAAGGAGAAGAAAGATTGGTGAGAGAGCCACCCTTACCGCCTCCACCACCGCTGCCACCAGTGGCAATAGAGTGGGCGAGCCTTGCCCTAGCGATTCCGTTTCGTTCCTGAGCCAGAGCGATACGAGCCGCACTTTGCCCCTCGGCAACTGCATTGTGTCGCTTGGTCTCATCAAACTTCTTACCTGCCAAGTCGTGATTGAACTTGTCGTTGTCGAGCTGTCTCTGCAATCCTGCCTCCTTGTATCTCTGATTGAAGTCATCGCTCTTCGCTGCACGGTCGGCTGCTTGCTGCTTCAAGTTGAGGTTAAGTTGCTTATACGCCCTGTCAGCCTCAGCCGCCCTTTCCTTCAAGCTCAGGTTCGCTTGCTTGTACGCCGCATCCGCATCGAGCGCAGCCTGTTTCTGTCTCTGCGCCTTTCTGTTCTGGTACCCCTGTTCAAGCATACTAGTAGGGTCGTTGAACTGTTGCAGAGGCGCACCCTTGGCAGTATTCACGATATTGCCCATGTGACGGATGGCATCGGCAAGAGTGGCCACCATCTCCATGTTTCTAGTCCGTCTTGCATCATACTCGTCATCGGTCTCACCCTCACGCTTCCCCGGTCTCTTCTTAGGTATCAATCCCTTCAACCATCCGAAGAAACCGCCGTCCCTCTGGTTTGGGTCAGCCTGAAACTGAGCCGTCTGCGAACCATCATCCTTCAATCCACTGCCATTCAATGCAGCCGAAAGCGAATCATACTGGCTAGGGTCATACGGACCACCCTTGTAACCCACATCGCTGTACTGCTCATTCGGGTTCCACTGTGCTCCCTGACCGCTCTCTGGTCGCATCCCCTCGAAGTTAGTCTGAGGTTGCTGGGTAGTCTCAGACGCATCCTTCATGTAAGGTGTAGCCACTGGACCAACCGTAGGATTGGCATTCCCATAACCATTCTGAGGTTCGAACTGTTGAGGCTGTTGCATCTGAGTAAAGTCGGTAGGCTGTGCCGCTCCCGTCTGAACAGGTTGAGCATCATACTTTCCTACCGCTTGGTTCCCGCCTCCGAAGAAATTCATCCCCATGTTCGGGTTCACCGTAGCCACAGGTGGAGGCGTTCCTGTACCGTTTCCCTGCATGGCTGGAGGCATCTGCCCTCCGTTCTTCAATGCGAATCGCTGAGCCGCCATCTGCTGGACCATTGCGCTAGGTCCAGTGATGGCAATAGAAGGTTGCCCATTCCCTTGTGGGTCGGGCAAACCTACCTTCCTGTTCCTAATTGGTGTATTTGGTGTTGGCATAACTTACAATATAGTTTTCATAATGACTGTAACATCACCTGTCGTAGCTGGAGGCACCATCCTGTCGTTGATGCCATTATAACCCATGCTTCCTGCCTTATTGGCAGCGTCAGCGACTGCGTTGTCGTGCTTCTTTCCGCTAGCGATTTCGTCAATCTCCCTCTTGGTCTCACTATTGCAAGTTGTATGGAATCCATACTTCTGATAGTTCTTGCAGCGTTCAAGCATTGCTTTGTCGAAACTACCGGCATTATAGGCTACAACATACAAACGAGACAACTCTTTGACGAGATTATTAGCTTCTACGCCATAGTCACGGTACTCCTTTGAGGCATTGCGTACCCATACAAGCATCTTCTTTGTCTCTTTCAGTTCCTTGCCCAAGTCCTCGATAACCTCGTCCTTCTCCTGAATGATGGCATCCTTCTCTACCAAGGCGTGCTCTGCACTCTTCAAAGCATGAGCGTTCACGTTGTTCACCACGATGCCAGCCAGCTTCTTCTTCAACTGACGCAACTCATCATGGGCATCGGCGAGCATGTTGGCATACTTGTTTGCCTTCTTCTCCAAGTCCTGATTCTCATAGAACACCTTGATCTTGTCTTTAAGATGCTTCGAGCTCTCCTTGCGAAGCTCCTCAATCTCCTTATTCTTCTTGCGAATGATTTTATTCTTCTTGCCAAGAGCCTCGGTAAGAGACTGAATGTGTTCCTTCTGTCTCTCCATTTTGCAGTTCAAACTAGCCTCCATGGATGCCATCTCATCTTTCTGGTTGTTGATGTAATCCTTTAACTGCTCAATTTTTTTCGCCTGCTCTTTAAGCTTATCTTCTTGTTTCATAGCCTATCCAAATATTACAATGATTAATACTCCAGCAAAAGCACCAAGAGCATCAGCCTTGATGTCCTCACCGTCAAAATACTCTCCGTGCTTGGCATCGTAAACCTCCTTCAAGATGCCTATCACCAAGGTAAGCATCCACGAGCACCACACCGCATGACCCTGACCCATGCCAAGCTTCATGCAAGCCAAACACACAAACAACACAATCAGGCAACAAGTCTCAAAGTGCAACACCTTGTCTTCGCCGCCTACCTTGCTGATTATCTCTTTGAATCTGTTCATATATCTATATTTTAAAGTCCTTTAACATACCCAGAAAAAATAAGGGGTGGGGAAAATCGAAAATCGCATTCTGGACAAATGGGGGGGTGGGGGTGATGGACATTTTTATCTATGTATTTATCTACTATAATTTGCGACGGTGGTCAAAGGGGGTGGGGGTCTTGGGGTCGATTCGTCTTGCTCCTTATCTTGCCTCGGTCGCTCGTCCGCTCACCTTTTGGCTGCTACCACCTGCTCCCTCGGTTTATCGCCTTGCCAACCGCTTTCTCCAGTGGATTGGAAGGTAATCCGTTCTCACCTTGCATCTGCTTGGCGAACTCGGCAGAATTCATCTTCTGTGCGTTCGTTCCATCGAAAACGCTTGGCTGTGTTACATTTATGTTATCATTTCCGCTTGTGCTTACACCTAAACCGCTCTTATTCAGCCCTTTACCTCCTTCGAGTTGTGACCCCAATTGGTTCACACCAGCCTGCATCAACGCATTTGACATGTTTTGCGCAGCTTGTGTCGTGGCTTGTGCCTTGTTCTCCTCAATCTGTTGTCTCTCTCGGCTCAACTGGCTCACGTTCTGCTGATGTTGGTCTGAAACCTGCTGCTTGCGTGCAGTGTCCTGCGCCGCCACGTTGGCTATCGTGTCACCCATCGCCTTGTTAGCAGCTTCCTTTGCCATCGCAGTGGAAGCTGCGGTTCCACCACCAACCGCAGCGGCACCATCAGCCTTGCGTACGTAGTTGTCCTGCACCTCTTGCGCCTTTCTCATGAGGTTTTGACCTGCTTTCGTGTCGAGGTAGTCTGTGTTATATTCCTTGTCGTACCAAGCCTTCTCAGCGTTGGTGCGGTATCTATTCTCGGCTTGTGCCCTTCTAGCTGCCTTCTTAGCCTTGTTGGCACCAAAGAGGGAAGACGCAACACTGCCAGCCAACATCGCAGCGGTGGCAATCCACTGCTTTTCGTTGCCCATAATTGGTGAATTTCCAATCATTCGGGGTATTCTCTGTAAAATTTCGCTCATAATTGCAATTATTTAATGATTTGGGGGCAAATATATAATATTTGAAGTCCGCTTATTCCGTGTTTCCGTGTCGTGATTTTTTACCATTAGCCCCCATTAGTGTGTTAGTCGGAGCGATTTTGTTCCCAAAAGTATAAATTTGTGTTCTCAAAAGTATAAACGAGGACGCTTATATGTAAAGATAATGTACTTTTGTAAAGAAAATACAAGTAACTGATTATTAAGATTTTAGTCCCAATCTTTCCCGAGGCAATATAAGGCAAAGATGTAAAGATATTTCCGAATTGTCTTAATTTCGTGTTTTTCACTCGAAATAGGCTGTTTGCATATAATAGGTACGCACGTGCGCAAAGCTGTCTTTAAGAAGATTTAACCTTGCGTTCCTCCCATTCTTGATTGCTTTTGCAGTTAAGTCAAGTCATTTTCAGCGATTTTTGCGATTTTCGGGCAATTGGTCGGGTTTTCTCGCAAATTCGCGAGTTTTGAGCCCTTTTAATCCCATTTTTAGCCCATCTAGAGCCGATTTTGCCCTATTTTAGGGGCTTTCCCGATTTTGTGCAGGATTTATCACCAATCTAGAAACAATGGTCTAGAGAGGATATTTCGAGGGGGATTGAAATAATAATGTGCTCTCTTGGATAAGTCCGATACAAGTCCGATGTAAGTCCGATGAAATGTGTCTTGGAGTATATGGAGGTATATTCAGGGGAGAGAGTGAAGAGAACCTTGGGGAGATAAGGGGGCAGCGCCCCCAGCGGCTGGCGCCGCTCCCCACGCCCGAGGGGGCTTGCGCCCTCACTCTGTACAGAAGTGGCAAGGTTCGAACCCTTGTTGTTCTGCCTTATACAATGGCATCTTGTCGGTCATATCTTCGTGAACCCCTTTGCAGTAATAGTCAAAGTGATAGTAATTCGTTTCAGAATCCGCCCAAACCTCCATTTCCTCATACTCTCTATGATACTCTTCTTTCTGTTCTTCTGCCTTTCGCTCAACGTCTTCATTTACGCTATGAAAGAAAGTATGCTTGAATGAATACGCCAGTACAACACCAACAAAGCAAGCACCGAGCAAGCCCAACAATATATCTTTCAACTTCTTCATTTCATTATAATTTTTAGTTCGTCAACTTGCTTAAAGAACTCGTCCAGAGTGTCGGCAGTATAATGAATACCTTTGTAGCGTATATAACTGGCAAAGTCAGTTTGTTCCTCAAACAATTCTGCAACTTTACAGCCTATAGCATCCGCAAACTTTTGAGCGGTAGAAACCCTCATATCGTTTTTGTCGCTAAGTAATCGGTTTACCGACACTCTGTTTATATCCAGCCTTTTGGCAATCTCTTCTTGAGTTATGCCGTATCGTTTCATTACTTCTTTTATTCTCATATCTTAATACGTTACATTATTATAAGTGCAAAGATACGAAGAAAAATTCAAATGTAACATAAATACGTTAAAGTCTTAACAAGTTTTAAACAGATATACGTTACTATTGTAATTTAGCTAAGAAACGTTAAAGAGTTACATTTTCTTCTCTAAATATTTGGCAATGTAACATAAATACGTTACTTTTGCACTCGAAATCAAGTTACAACGAGATTTCAAAGAGGAACGATGGCA
>ERZ808278.1359-NODE-1359-length-10464-cov-3.404073_pt1 | contig 10464 bp, 6 predicted proteins | sample MGYA00521239_ERZ808278 | MGnify/ENA primary metagenome ERZ808278 (study PRJEB31516, sample SAMN03275600) | gut metagenome | biome: mammalia-associated habitat; material: feces | host: Papio cynocephalus | place: Kenya | collected 2012-07-17 ... | reverse complement strand
CAATTGCGTGATGGCCGTCTTGCTGCCGGAATTCAAAACCGCCGATGCCGCAGAGGCTGCATTGCTGCGCCTTAAAGCATTGGATGATGTATTGGAAGAGGCATATTCGGATGCGGAAAAAACTTCGGATTCAGATTTTCGCTTGCTTTGTGACGCCCTTATTCGCGATGATGCGCTTTGCACTCTCATTGAGGATACCTATGATTTTATTATGGCACGTCCTAATCCGTTCGGTTGGCTGCATGAGGCGGTTGAAGCATACGGAAGCAGCTTTGAAACGTTTTCCGAGAAGGCGGCGGAGAGTCTGATTGCTTCCGCAAAAAGGAACATCTCAACGTTTTATGATATGGCGAATGAGCTTTATCATTGTTTTGTAAACGAAAATAACCCCGAATTTGAAGTGTATACGAAACTGCTTCAAACGGATATGGGATTTTATGATGAGCTGATGCAGCTGAAAGCTTATTCCGATTGGCACTGTAAAATTGCGGCATGTGCTTTTGCAAAAATTCCGTCAAGAAAAGGCGGCGCGCCTGCGGAGCTGAAGGAATATCGCGAAAAAGTCAAAAGTCAATTCAAAAAAATAAGCGAGGCTTTTTGCTACTCATATGACGTTGAACGTGAAAATGCAGCGCGGATTTATCCTTGCCTAAAAAGTCTTGAAGCGATCGTTCGACGGTTTGCGGAGCATTATTCCGAATTAAAGCGTGAAAATGCGCTTATAGATTTCAATGATATGGAACAGCTTGCATATACCGTGCTTAAAAACGATGAAATTACCGCTGAATATAAGGAAAAGTTCAAGTACATTTTTGTTGATGAATATCAGGATACCAACAGCATCCAGGACGCAATAATTGCTGCTGTTTCAAACGGTCATAACTTGTTTATGGTCGGAGACGTCAAGCAGAGCATATATCGCTTTCGCCAGGCCGAACCGGAAAATTTCTTGGCGAAATATCAAAGCTATGATGGAACGGTTGGAAAAAGAATTGATTTGAATGCAAATTTCAGAAGCATGACGTCAGTTTTGAATGCAGCGAACAGTCTGTTTTCAAAAATCATGCTCGGCGATGTCGGTGAAATTGATTATTCCGACAATGCCGAATTGCGAATGGGTGCGGAAACTGCAAACGGCAGCGCGGAAATCTGCTTAATTGACCTTTCGGATGAGAACGGCGAAAACGAGAATGAGGCCGAATCGGAAAATAACTCCGCAAAGGAAAACGATGAGCCGGAAGCCATAGAGGCCGAGGCACGCTGTGTTGCTGATAAAATACGCCGAGTAATTGAAAACGTTGAGGTATTTGATAAGGAAATCAATCGAGTGCGAAAGCCGATGTTTTCTGATTTTGCGGTCTTGATGCGGCGAACGAAGGGTCTTGCTTTGCAATTTGTAAACGCAATGACGGAACAGGGCATTCCATGCGCGGCTGAGCTTGGAGATGGGTATTTTGACGCAATTGAGGTACAGATATTCTTAAATTTACTAAGAATTATAGACAATCGAAGGCAGGATATTCCGCTTTTAAGCGTTATGCGCTCCCCTATCGGCGGGTTCACTGAGGACGAGTATATACATATTCGAACCGATTTCGGCGGTGAAGAGTTCATCGACAGGCTCACGGAGGCCGCTCAAAGCTTTCGAAACGGCACTAATAATGCGAAATACTGCCGCAAGGCAGATTATTTCCTGGGAAATGTTGACAGATGGCATGAAATGAGCCGCTTTTTAAGCGTTGATGAATTGATAGGCACTCTTCTGGATGAGACATTTTATTATGTTTATGTCGGTGCGCTGCGCGGCGGCGCGGTTCGGCAGGCAAATCTTGATTTATTGCTTGAAAAGGCACAAGCTTTCGTTGCAAACGGCAAAAGCGGGCTCCATGGATTTGTAACGCTGATGGATAGTCTCCGGGATAATGTCAGCATGGGTGCGGCTCAGCCTTCCGCAGTTGATGCGGTTCGCGTAATGAGCATACACAAGAGCAAAGGTTTGGAGTTTCCGATTGTTTTTATTTGCGGAACAACGTCGGAATTCAGCAAAAAAAGCCATAAAGCCGATGCTGTTTTCGACAGAGAACTTGGAATCGGCTTCCGTATGCGCGGCAAAAACCCTCTCACTCCCCTGCTGCGCCGCGCAATTATGATGCGTGAGGATGACAGATTGGTTTCTGAGGAAATGCGGAATCTGTATGTTGCAATGACGCGCCCGAGAGAGAGACTTTACATCATCGGATCAAACAAAAAAATGGCGGACTTGTTGAAGAAATTTGCTGCGCCTTTGTCAAAATCCCGCATAATGAATTCCAAATGCTATCTCGATTGGATGCTCGGAGCATATTTTCCGCTTGGTATCAACCTTGATAATGCGGGTTCGGCGGGTGTAAAATGCGTAATTGGAGCGGATAAGCTTTTATTGCGATGCATAAAAAAAACACCGAATTCAACTGATGAAACCCGAATGAGCAAGACTGAATATATCAAATGGAGTGAAGAAGCACGCAGCACCGATTGCAGTGCCGTGAGCCGCAGGCTTGAGTATCGCTATCCGTTTGAAGACGATACCAAGCAAAAAAGCAAGCGCAGCGTCACGGAAATAATTAAAGGCGAAAAACGTTCGATTGATTATGATTTTTCGCCGTCTGTCCCGCTTTTTTTGCAGCCTGAACACGTGCTGACCGGAGCAGAGAGAGGAACTGCAACGCATATATTCCTTCAAATGTTCCCGCTCGGAATACGAACCGAGGCGGAAATAAATATTGTTCTCAAAAGACTCTCGGCGGATGGCGTTTTGTCCGAACAACAGGCGAAATCTGTAAATATGTTTGCAATAAAACGTTTTCTGCAAAGTGGGTTGTATGAACGAATGTCTGCCGCCGCAAATGACGCCGATGCACTGATAAAGCGCGAACTTGAGTTTACGTTATTGCTGGACGTCAATAAAAATAACGTTGTGGTGCAGGGAATAATCGATTGCTGCTTCACAGAAAATAATGAGTGGATCATTGTTGACTACAAAACGACAAGCACGCGTGACAGGAACCCGCAGGAGGTTGCGGATTCATACCGTATGCAGCTGCAAATTTACGCGGATGCATTGCAAAAACTGTCCGGGTTGCCGGTGAAAGAGACTTGGGTATATCTGTTGAGTGCGGGCGAGGCGTTCCGCGTGAGTCGGGAACAGGCATAAAGAAATTGGCGGCTGCGCTGACGCAAACGCGGATTACATGGGAAGTTTTTTTATAAAAAAACATGCCGATTTGTTGACAACACGGAAAAAAATCCTTATAATAGAATAAATTGGTATGTGTTTTCGCAAGGTTTGCCTTGCACATACAGACTCAGGAGGCAGAAACATGGCAGAAGTTGTACAGCTTACTCTGGCAGGCAAAAAAGCTCTCGAAGAAAAGCTTGAATATTTAAAAAATGTACGCAGAGCGGAAATAACCGAGGAGATCGCTGTTGCGCGTTCATTCGGCGACTTAAGCGAAAATGCGGAATACGACGCTGCGAAAGACGCACAGGCTCATAACGAACTCGAAATTATGGAGCTTGAAGCGATGCTCAAAAACGTTGTGATCATTGATGAAACTCACAACGACGGCAAAACAGTCACAATGGGTTCAATCGTTCGCATTAAATTCGTTGATTTGGGGTTTGAAGATGAATTTAAGATTGTCGGTTCTGCTGAAGCGGATATCGACGCAAAACCCAAGAGCATTTCAAACGACTCCCCTGTCGGCGCTGCGCTTTTGGGAAAATCGATTGACGAAATCACCAATGTTGAGGCTCCCGGCGGTCTTATGAAGGTTAAAATTGTCTCAATCAGGAGATAACATTTAACAGATAGGCTCACGTTATGAGGATGGAGAATTAGTATAAATGGAAGAAAATAACATAATAAACACAGAGGAAAACAACACTGTAAACGCTGAAGAACTCCACGAGCTGCTTCAAATTCGCCGCGATAAGCTTGCGGCGCTTCAGGCTGCCGGAAAAAACCCGTTTGACATTGTGAAATTCGACCAAACCGATTTCAGCACGGACATAAAGACAAACTACGAGGCATATGAGGGCAAAAAAGTCTCTGTTGCCGGCCGAATGATGTCAAAACGTGTTATGGGTAAGGCAAGTTTTGCAGGGCTTCGCGATGCGAAAGGCGATATTCAAGCCTATGTTCGCCGCGATGATATCGGCGAAGAATCATATTCCGATTTTAAAGCATATGATATCGGCGATATGCTCGGCATTACCGGAATTGTTTTCAAAACAAAAACAGGTGAAATCTCCATTCATGCGGAAACTGTCACTCTGCTTTCGAAATCATTAAGGCCTCTTCCGGAAAAATTCCATGGCCTTCGTGATACTGATTTGCGCTATCGCATGCGCTACGTTGACCTTATCATGAATCCCGAGGTTCGCACAACTTTCATTAAGCGCAGCCGAATTATTTCCGAAATTCGCAGATACCTGGACGAGCGCGGATTTTTGGAAGTTGAGACCCCTATTATCAACACCGTTGCAAGCGGTGCGAATGCGCGTCCCTTCATAAGCCATTACAATGCGCTTGACTTGGACGTTTTTATGCGCATTGCAACCGAGCTTCCGCTCAAAATGTGCATCGTCGGCGGCTTGGAAAAGGTTTATGAGATAGGCCACCAGTTCCGCAACGAGGGCATGGATGCGACGCATAATCCTGAATATACAAGCATGGAGCTTTATCAGGCTTACACCGATTATCACGGAATGATGGAACTTGCCGAAAATCTGCTCTCCCACTGCGCGAAAACGATTCTCGGTACTATAAAAATTACATATCAGGGCAAAGAAATTGACCTCACTCCCCCCTTCCGCCGTCAAACCATGAATGACGCGGTTCTGGAGCATACCGGTGTTGATTTCTATGCATGCAGGGACGGCGCGGAGGCAATTGAAAAAGCAAAATCCCTCGGTCTCGAAATTGAGGATAAAACTGCACCCATCGGCAAAGTCCTTTTTGCGGCTTTTGATGAATTTGTTGAGAGCAAGCTCATCCAGCCCACGTTTATTATTGACTATCCCGTTGAGGTTTCTCCGCTTACAAAGCGCAAACCTGATAATCCCGGGATCGTTGAACGCTTTGAGCTTTTCATTGCCGGTGCAGAGTATTGCAACGCTTTCAGCGAGCTGAACGACCCCATCGACCAGCGTGCGCGTTTCGAACAGCAGGCGCAGGAAAAAGCAAAAGGTGACGATGAGGCAATGCCCATTGATGAAAACTTCATTGCTGCACTCGAATACGGAATGCCCCCCACCGGCGGCATCGGTTTCGGCATCGACAGGATCATCATGCTCCTGACCGATTCCCCCACCATCAGGGACGTTCTGCTCTTCCCCACCATGAAGCCCATTGACTGATTCGACGCACGCCGCGCCGAGCAGCCCAAAGCAATTCCGCAACAGTTGATTGAATCAATAAATCCCGCCCGAGGCAAAAGCTTCAGGCGGGATTTGTGCATTGACTATCGGTTTACTTGCAATTGATATTTACTTGCAATTGATAGGTGATTGACGTCAAGGCGTCAATGCGCTCTGTTCCTCTTCCGATTATTGTAGCATTCCGAACAGTATTTTTTCAGTTCTCCCCTAATGGGATCGGGCTCGCGTTTGCGCTGTTTACAAACCGGACAAAGCAGCTGCGGGTCAATCTGAACTTTAGGCTGTTCGGTTGCAGTATTTGTTCTTCCGGCCGGCGGTGCAACGTTTCGAGGGACTGCATCATCGGAAACGGGCAGCAAAATGCCGTATCCGACATTTGTTTTTGCACCGACGCCGAAATAACACAGCAACATTCGGAACAGTTCCTGTTTATTCTCTGCGGAAATTTCTATGCCGCTTGGGAGCGTTGCATGATGCAGAATGAAACGGAATTCGAAGGTCACTCCGGGCAGAATCTTGATGATATGTATTGGATTCGGATTCTTCATCAGGTTTTTGTCCAAAGGGTAATGCGGCGTTATATAGTCCGCACCGAGAATGCTGCCGTCTTTGCTGCCTTTGGCAAGCACGGCATCAAGGAAGATATCGCTGCCTTCGAAAATATCCTTATCAAGCTCTTCTATGTCTTTATCACAAACGCTTTCGTTTTTGAGTATCAGCCTAAGAAAATCAATGACAGCGGGGCGGCGGTCCGCAAATGAACTTCGGAGAATGCCCTTAACACCTGATGAAGGGAGATAGGGCTGACCTGTGACATAGGAAAAAGAGAAGCCGCATTTAATGTCCGACGATACAGCTCCGGAACCGTGCGGATTGCCCGTTCCGATGAGCAAACCCGGGTAATCTGTTTTTAACCGGAATTTTTTGAAACTTTCGCCGAAATGCCTTTCAAGCTCTTGGCAGGCGGAAAAATCGGCGTCCGTGAATTTCTGCGAAAAGATAGTTTTATTTTTCTCTTTAACGTCCTTCTCAAATCTTTCCGAATTACCCGGGGTGAGCTGTTCATAATACAGCTTGTTAAATATAAGGTTGATGTTATTCACTTTCACCGTCACCTTTCTCGGCATTGTTCGAATTCTTTTCGGGCAGGAGTTTGTAAAAATTCATTGCAAGCTTCAGCGCAACAGAAGCGTTAATGAACTTTTCACGCACCTCCGACTGATCCTGACTGCACAACCACTTGAAAATCTCATCCGGTGTCAATATCTCTCCGTTGGAGATGATAAAATACATCGCCCGCAAAAGCTTCGGCCTGTCTGCAACGGCTTTACCCTGCTGGGAAAAGAACGCGACAGCGGACTTGATGCTGCCCATGGTGACGGCTGCACCAAAGTTGGAGATCTGGCTTCGATAGGTGCGCTGAACACATCTAACCCCGTTTTGTATTTCCGAAATGCCGCATTCATTTATTGCATTGTAAGCTATATTTAACCATGAGTCTACCACACGCTTATTCATTCCGCGCCTCCGTTCTGTGCCGCAGGCATGGGGATGATGCTGCACTTTGTGAATCCTCTGCCGATGGAAGCGTTTCCGCCGAACTGAATGATGTTGTGTCGGGCGAAATCAAGCTCAAGATTCGTTTCGGGCGAAAGAATCAGGGTGAAAAAAACGCTCTTTGCAGGCACAACCTCTTCATACCAAAGGTTATTTTCATCTCCGACTTTGTTTCTTGCCGTAACAGGAAGCGGATAGCGGCTTGGAGCGAGCTCTTTTGCAATTGCAAACCTTTCACCGAGGAACAGCCGGAGCTTTGGAAATTTATCCTCTTCGGCGGCGGAAAGAAAGCCGGTCGGCTCACCTTCAACTTTTATTTTAGCTTCGTTGCTGAAATTTGCTGTAACGAGAAAATTATTTTTCCCAAAATTCGGAAAAGGCAGCTCATGGATTCCGAACGGATTGCAGTTGAAACAATCCAAAAGATAAAGCATGTCGTTTAATGCGGGAACGGTCGTAACAAGCACACTCGGATAAACCGAATTTGCAAGCCGAAGCGGACGCGCAACGAATTTTGCGTCAAAAAACTTGTACAGTCCTCCGCCGTCCGCAGTGTCCTTTGTTGACGGTTTGCCGAAAATCTTTTCAATGTTATCTTTATCAAGATGTTCGGAAAAATACTCGCGCATCGCGCCCTTAATGCCGGATGAATGAACGGTTGGGTTGTCGTTCAAATCCTTTTGAACCTCGTTATCAATAATGTTATAGTTGCTTTCACCCGAGTCAACATGAAGGTCGGTCAGGCATTCCATCTTCAGAAGTGTGGTGTTCATACGTTATTTTCCTTTCTTTTTCCGATTATTGCAATATTCATGCCGATTTTTGCGAGGTTTGCCGTGCACGGAGCATTGGCTTCCGGGTCCGCTCCGCTGTCGGATTCGATGCAGGCTTTAAGAGCCGCCGCATCGCTTGATTTAAAGATACTCCCTGCGGAAATGAGGTGATATACGTTCGTGCCTTTGCTGACTTTACCTTTCAGCGATACGCTGTATGCACGGTGATCGCGCATTGCGAGTGCGGTAAAGAAACAGTGTGCATAAACGTCGGCTGTAAGTGAAGAGTCACCGCGCAGATAAACCGTGTCAGGATAAATCAGCTCCGCAAGTGCATCGTTAATTGAATCCTCCTCTTCCGTAAAACGGGCGGTAAAGGCTGTTCTTCCCTGCCCCATGAACACGACCATGCTGTTCGGCGGAGTCACATCATCGCGCAGCGTTACATAAACGGAAAAAGCAAAACCGTCTTGCAGCTGATAACATTCGCGCTTGAAGAAAGCGGATTTGTATTGCTTCTTTGAAATGCCGATGCGCTGAACTTTTTGAAAAAGCCAATGGGCGGGAATTTGGCTGCCGCTGTCAACATACATATAGCTGTTCGCGAGTCCGTTTTTGACTTTGAAAGACTTACAGAAACCGCGTCGGATGCCGCTGTCACTGCCGTCAACCGAAAACGCGAACTCATCAAAAATAAAATCATCGGGCGAGAACGGTGCATAAGGGAAGCTTTTTCCGTTATCGGGGTCGGCGGAGTAAACAAAATCCTTGAATTCGTCCGAATCGGAAATGCAGTGATCTCTCGGCGTCGGAACAAGTGCTTCAGCCTTTTTTGTGTCATAAATGAAGAGCGGAGACAGCTTTTCGATTGCACCGAAATCCTGTTCGGAGTTTGAACCGATGTCGAAACCACATTTGCCGATGAGATTATCAACGGCAGTTTGCTCATTGTCACTCAGACTGTATTTTCGGTCGGGCTTGAAAAGCCGACGCCCCTCGTATTCAAAATTGTACAGCAGAGCATATCGCAATGCTCCGAGCAGTGTTGATTGCGACGGCGTTTGTTCGCTTGATATAAAGCTTCTGCCCTTATCACCGAACGAAAAAGTTTTTTCATTGCCGAAAAAGTATGCTCCATGCGGAACAAAATCAGCACGATAAGTTTTGCTCAATCTCTTTCCCTCCTTTTTCAATGTAAAATTTTGCAATGCGGAGAACAAACTCCATTGCGCGAACCGCATTTGCTGCCGCATCGGACGCTTTACCGGCACTGTGTTCGGCTTCTTCGAAAACACGAATATCGGAGTTTGCAGTCAATCGACTGTAAAATGCGGGAAGCGTTTTGTAAAGGTAGTCCGAATACTTGCCGTCAACATGTATCGACGAATCGAACATATTGCGGAACAATTCCCGAACGGTTTCAAAGTCGGCTGCGGTCGTCAGCTTGTTGAAACCGATGAACAGCGGAGCAAAGGAACAGAATGCGTAAATCACCGAATGCAGCAAGCCTTCGTCAAAGCTTTTGGGCATGTCATCAAGAAAGTTCGTGAATGCAGTCAGTCCGTCGATGCCCTTCAGAACGAGGCACTCACTCTGCCCGGAATGCTTCTGAAGCCGCACGGCAACGCAGTTTTTGCCGCATCTGTTCTTTGCGTAATCGAACAGCAAGTCGGCTGAATCATCAAGAGCTTCATAAAGCGGAAATTTGCTGTAGCATATGCTTATGCCGAGCGACAGGGACGGCACGGGGATTGGCTCTTCGCCGGGTTTCTTTTCGGCATTTGCTGCTTTAATTGCATCGATATAGGTTTTAAACGATTTTTGGAACAAATCCTTTGCATCCTTTGCAAAATGAAACACGGTTGAGCCGAGCGAGCTTTCGGCAGGCAACAGCGCAAGCAGGTCGTCGCCTCCGGAATAAATTGTAACACCGTCGTAACTGTGAACAAGCTTGGCCATTTCGCCGCAATACAGAACACAGACCCTTGAAAAATCGCGCAGTTCATCTGCTTTAAGCGAGGCAATGATTTTGGAAACAGCATCTGCATCGCTGCGAACGACGGCATAGTAATCGTGTTTTTTCAGTTGTTCGCGAACTTTTCCGTCTTTTGATGTGTCCGCAATGTCCTCAGTGCTTCGAATGCTTGTGCGATCTTCGTTGAGCAGCGGCCAATTTTTAAACCCTTGCGTAAGCGGCAGCTCGCGTATGCTGCGGTTGCTGACAGCCTTAACGATCTCGTTGCAGCTTTCAACTCGAATTATCGGTTGAAAAAGCTCAAGGCTGTCCAACGCAAGCCCGCTTTTAAGAATTGGGTTTTCGCCTTTCTCCTCGTCAACGTCGAATGCAGCGCAGGCGATAAGAAGGTAACGACAGAGATAATCATCCCCTTCCTTGAACCCGAAGGTATCGGCAAGCGAACGGATTACGGAATTCCTTAAAGCGGAGAAATCCGTTACATCAAAATTCTTCGCGCGGAAAATGATATGGTCGGGAAATCTTCCCACTCCGTCCGAAACAATGACGTCCGCGGCAGCCGCATCATCCCCTGTACCCGCAGCGTTTTTATGGTAGTACGGAACGATAATGTCCTCTTCGGAAATGCTGAACTCCGAATGTTCCAAAAGATATTCGCATATCGACTTGGAAAGATAGGAGAACATGAAACTCGCGGCCCAAAGTGCGCCGGTGGATTCGGCAAGGCCGATGGTTTTG
>ERZ808278.1358-NODE-1358-length-10468-cov-3.304043_pt1 | contig 10468 bp, 12 predicted proteins | sample MGYA00521239_ERZ808278 | MGnify/ENA primary metagenome ERZ808278 (study PRJEB31516, sample SAMN03275600) | gut metagenome | biome: mammalia-associated habitat; material: feces | host: Papio cynocephalus | place: Kenya | collected 2012-07-17 ... | reverse complement strand
GAATATAAATAATATACAGTAACTGGATCTTTTTGAGACAATCTCCATGAACGTCTAGATGCTTGTCTTAATGTATATAAGTTATAGCCTACTTGATAGAATATAACAGTAGTAAAATCTATTAAGTCTAAACCAGTTTCTACTAATTTAGGATTACATATCAATACGTCTAATCCTTTATTGTCTATTAAGTTTCTAATAGTAGATTCTCTTTTTTCTGACTTAACACTTGCTTTTAATTCATATGCATTATATCCATTATCTTCTAGGTACTCAACTAATCTTTTGCCAGTATCAGTTTTATTAACAGAATTATAATATACTAAACATCTTTCACCTTTAGCTACATGAGTTTCTACTATTCTTAATAACTCTTCTTCTTTGTTCCTTATTTCAGATTTAAGATGTGTAGGTGAAAATCTAACTTCTTCTGTGTCTGGATCTGGTATAGGTCTTGCACAGTGAGGAGAGTCTAGATAATCCATCATTTCTCTTACTATAGTCGGTACTATTTTAAGTGATGGTTTTATTTCATTTCTAGGATCTCTTGCGTCTCTTATTAAGTTAGCCATAAATGTTTCATATTCATTATAGCCATTTATTATATCTGGATCTGGTGTTACTGCTACCGGTATTTCTGTATAACTTGGAAGTTCATCTTTCATATCTTTTAATGATATAAATACTGTACTGTTAAATAGATAATCTGTAAATATTAATGGAGATACGCCCGGAAGTTTCTTTTTAGTTGCTCTTCCTAATGTATTATATGTATATGATACAACGCCATATTTATTTACAAATGCTCCAACATCATCATAATTAAATCCACTTTTCTTCATTAGACTTGGAAACATTTTGTATAAAATATAATAAATAGAATCGGCAAAACCATTTATTAATGTACCAGTCATACCTATATTCTTTTTACAAGATTGAAGTACATAATGGAATGCTTGACCTTGTATTGAATCTTTAGACGATAATTCATGTATTTCATCTAATAATCCATAGTCAAATACTCCTTTCATATATCGTTTAATATATTTGGCTATACAATATTTTCTTGAGCCTCTGTATGATACTATATAATCTCCATATTCATCTACATTATCCGATTGTTTTATAAGAGCTGCTAATAAGTTCTTATCTTTTTTAACAAGTTTATCTTTTTCAAGCAATTCATTTTTAAGAGGTTCAATATGATCTTTCCATAGCCATCCTTCTTTACCTAGTTTAATCCATTTACAATCTTCTTCATCTCTATTAAGAGTAGTCCATAATTTGCTATGACAATGTGGGCATTCAAGATTATATGGATGTGTTGTAAGAAAATCTATAGGTGTTAATGGTTCTCTATGTATTTTCTTATCTTTTTTAATTTCTCTATATAATGCTTTACCACAATCAGGGCATATAAATCTACCTAATTTAGTATGAATGTATTTTTCTGTATCTTTATTCTTTATTGCTGTTGTGTTTTTCCATATAGCCGCTGGTCTTTTTTCATACGATAATTTAGCTGTTTCTTTTGACATAATAACAAACATGTTTTCTGTTCTATATGGATTCATTAATTTGGGTTTTAATTCTAATAGTTCTTCTAGGTTATGAATTATATATCCTTTACTATTTGGAATGTATAACTCAGACTCACGTTTCCATTTTTCTACTATATGAGTAGGACACATTACCAAAGCATTAAATCCTGTTCCCATATTAGCGTGATGAATGAAACACGATGAACCACCCATTATAGTTTTACCTGCACCACATTCGCCTACTAATAAAGCATTGGAGTTCTTCTTCCAGTTATTAGCTACTGCTTGTTCAACTGCTCTTTGAGCTTCATATTTTTCTATGCCTTTATTATGAATGAAATCATCTATAATTTGTGCATGTAAATCATATTTATCTTTTCCAGGTGTAAATTTAGGTGTAAAGTTTTCTTGAATTTTCTCTGCTAAAGATTCACCAAAGAAATCTAAATAATCATTAAGCCCAGAACAACTATCTAAGAATATAGATGGTTCATTAGAGCCATTAATATTAAATGTTTTATTTTCTAGATTTTCAGATATCATACCTTTTAAATCATTATGATTTATAGATACGCTATGTACTTCTATATCATCATTGTCATAGAAATAAGTATCGTTATCTATTTTTGTAATAGTACATCCATTGTAATACGATGGTCTATTTCTCATTGTAGTGATTAATTCTGGCATCCATTCTCTTAAACATGGTATAGGAGAATAATTTTCTAATAATTCATATACTTTATCTTGAAGAAATTCTATTTCTTCTGCATCATTATTTTTGTCTCTAAACAAATATACAAAAAAACCATAATCATTTACTGTTGGTTTTTTATAATATATAACATGTACATAATCATTTTTACCCATTTTCTTTTGAATGCATTCAAATGTATTGACTTTAGAATGTACAGTTGCTGTTCTATTCCAGTTATTATTATTTTTAAATCTTATATAACAAGATTGTTTACCATTAATTGATTCAGTTAATTTATCAACGCTTGATTTATATCCTATTGCTGATATAAATACTAGATTATCATTATTGTCTGCAATTAATTTATCAACCATTATGTGATTGATATTATCAAACGTTACTTTTCTTGGCATTATATCCCTCCTAACTTATTTCTTTAAATAATCCATCTGCTCCAAAAGCATTTATCTGAACTCTATTAGATATCTTATCTACTCTGTCTTCATTATTAGTCATACTACCTTGTAAATGTTCTACGTATTTAATAGTTCTACCTTTGATAATATGGCATCTATCTCCAGGTTCTTCAACTATACCATCTAGTTTACCTGAAGTTAATATTAATCCTACTTGTCCTATATTAAATGGAAGCAACGGTTGAGTATCTGTTAATATCTTATGGGTATTTATTTGTTTAAAGAAATCATCATAAAGACCATCTTCAGAAATTATCTTAGCCATGTCACTAGCTCTAATAGTTCCGCCTCTAAATAATTCTATTTCTTTAGCATCTTCTGGTAAATAATAAGTACAGGCTGGTTCTGTTCCTATATCAGAATATTTTATTTCTTTTAGTTCTACATATGTTTCTTCATAATCTATATTAGTTAATTTTCTTCCCATTATAGTTATGTTGTATGTTTTACTATCAGACTCTGGTTTAAATATAGTTATGTCATTAAAATTTTTAGCCCAGAACAACATGATTTCGTATGAGAATCTAGAAAATGGTATAGTATAAATCATTACACCATTAGGTCTTAAATATCTATAATTATCTCTTAATGCTGTTATTTCTTTAGAAGGTAATGCATATAAATCACCTTTCATTTTATGAACCATAGATACTTTAGGTTGAACATTTACAATATCAAATACTGAATTTGATATTCTCATATTCTTTTTTATAGAATCGTCGTTTAATGATTCATCATCTTCTTGTATTAATTTTGTATATATGTTTTGATTAAACTCAGAAGACAAATCATGTATTTTTGTAAATTCTTCTTCTGCAATACCATATATATCAATATCGTTAAATATATCTTTGATATATGTGTCCTCATCTCTTATAAATATACAAGGATTTAAATATTTTATATTTCTATTATTATTTAACTTAATATTGTTAGATATTGCATTAATTTTATATGGCTGTATACCAGCTATATCTTTTCTTGATGTGCTTATGTGTTTATTATATTCACCATTATATGGATATTCATAATCATCAACTTGTAGATAATAACTATTATCCATTATTGATTTTATCAATGATATACAGTTCAATAATAAAGTATTGCTAGTACATTCTCTGATTGCGTTTTCTTGATCTACAATTTTAGAATATATATCTTTATTAAGATACTCTAAAGAATCATCAAATTCTTTTACAAGTCTTTTCATTCTATCGATATACATCAATATTTTCTCTTGGTGAGCCTCAAATGCTATGCTTTCTTTGTCTATTTTAATTCTCTTATTTGCATAATTGTTTATATTATTCATTATGCTAATCAAGTTATATGAAACATAAGATAACACGTTATCACTCCTTTCTATTAATAAAAAGAGGCTACTCTATTGTAGCCTCTAATAATTTACAACTATTGTTACTTCTATTACTTTCTTGTAATTCGGCTTTAATATTTACTAATGCATCTTTCTTTAGTACTTTCTTATACTTTGAATATATGTTAGCAAACACAACTGAATCGAATATTCCGTTACCTGTTTCGATTTTTACAAAAGCCATTTGATTATTATTTTTATCTTTCTTTTTAGATACGGATTTTATATAGCCAGTGATTTCAAATTGTTGTCTTATTTTTATCTTATCCATATCTATTTTTGGTAAATTATTCATTCTATTATGAACGAAGTTCATATTGAATAATATATATTCTATTTCTTCTTGAGAAGCATATAATTCTATTTCGCTCTTGCCTATTTTAATCATAGGAGTCATATCTTTTTCTTTACGAAGCGTATAATATTCTTCAAAAGTGTCAACTCTATCTCCTAAAGCACCACATGCTATCAATGATAACACTGATGGCTTTCTACATAAACTTTTTTCTGTCTTTTCAAATATTTGTGATACGTAAGATTCATTATTATTAAAAGGCATACATCTTTCTTTAATATGATTATATGTATCATAAGAGAATGAAGGTAATGCGCAGAATCCTATTCTTATCTTATCGTTTTCTACTGTAAATTCCCATTTAGATTTATTCATATCTACTGGTAAGAATTTAATTCCTAATCTAATACAATCTTCCATTATTTCTTCTAATTTTTCTTTGTGCTTATTTAAATCTGTCTTATTAATATAAGTATTGCTTAATAAACATGCAAAGAATTCTAATGGATAATAAGTTTTATAAAATGCAGTCGCATAACAGATAGTCGCATACGCTAATGCATGAGATTTATTGAAACTATATTTACCACTATCTAATATTAGTTGGAAGATTCGTTCGAATATTTCATCTGTCATTTTACCTTTGACTAAATCATGAAGTTGATCTTTATATGAAGCTATTTTTTCAAACTTTTTCTTGGCACTTGCCTTCATTAAATCATATCCAAGATGTAAAGGTAGTCCCATATTATGACAACAATTCATCAATTGTTCTTGATAGATCATTATTCCATTAGTATCTTTAACAGCTTCATCATACATTGGATGTATCAATTCTACTTCTTCTTTACCTTCTAATATTCTCATATATTTCTCATCAAGTTTAGATGATATACAAGGTCCTCGAACTAATGCTAAACAGTCTGCTAATTCATTTAATGTTTTAGGTTTTAATCTAGGCATTCTTCTTTTATAAGTATTACTGCCTATTTGGAACAAGCCTGTAGTATTTGTTGAACCTATATTTTTCCATATATTAAGATCATCAAATTCATCGTTTTCTATGTCGAATTTAACTCCTGTTGTTTTTTCTAATTTATCTAATAATGATAGAGTACTTAACCCTAAGTAATCATATTTTACTAACATTTGAGTTTCTGCACTATGTAAATCTAATGCAGTAGCATTGATATATTCATTATTAGATTTTATAAGTGGTGCAACATCTACTATTTTAGTATTAGCTATAATTATTCCTGCGGCATGAATACCAGCATGATCTGGTAATCCTTCTAATTCTTGTGCTATACTAAATAGTTCAGGATATATTTCTTGATATTCTCTAAGTTCAGAAACATATTCTAAGGATTCTTCGATACTTAAATCAGTCTTTTTATCTTCACCACCATCATCTAAGTCTACATAATACACTGTAGGTATTAATTTAGATATAGTATTAACTAATGATGGTTCTAAACCTAGAAGTCTTCCTGCTGCTTTTACGGCTGATTTAGATTTTCTCATACCTAAAGTAGAAACACAACAACAATTTTCTGCACCATATTTAGTTATAGTATAGTTAAATAATATATCTCTACCTTCACTACTTATGTCTAAATCAACATCTGGTATAGATCCTTTCCTATGTATAGATAAAAATCTTTCAAATAATAATCCATATTTAATTGGATCTATTTGAGTTATACCACATAGATAAGCAACAAGAGAGCCAGCGGCGCTACCACGCCCTGGCCCTGTTTTAATGCCTTTGCTTTTAGCATATTGAATTATGTCTCTCATTATTAAGAAATAAGAAACAAATCCTAAATGGTCAATTACATCTAATTCATAATCCAATCTACTCACATATTCATTAGGATTTTTAACTTTTAATATTAGTTTGTTTAATTTTTGATAACATATATGTTCTAAATAGTCTCTAGTTGTATATCCATCTGGGCATTTAAACGTAGGAAGATTCAATTCTTTTCTTTCTAATATTAAATTCTCGCACTTGTCACCTATTTCATTTGTATTATTTATCGCTTCTAGTATTGTATCGTCTTTATTTACAAAACTATTATACAATTCTTCTTTGGTCATTAGATAATAACATTTATCTGCATATATACTATCGTCTTCATTTTCTGGCGCCTTTAGATTTCTTCCATCCCTTACATGGAAATCATGTGCTTTCCAATCTTCTTTGTTAAGATAGTGTATATCATTAGATACCACTAGTTTTATATCATGTTCTTTTGCTATTTCTGTTAATTTATCATTTACTAATAATTGTTCTGGAAAAAGACCCGGTTGTATTTCTAAATATAAATCATCATTGAATATATTTTTAAGTTCTAATATATGTTCTAAAGCTTCTTCATTTCTTTCTTGTATTATAAGTTGAGAAGCATAACCTCCTACACATGCAGTAGTGCATATTAAATCTTCACTATGTTCCTTTATATAATTTAAATCTACTCTAGGTTTATAATACATACCTTCAACAGATGCTATAGAAACTATTTTTAATAAGTTTTTTAATCCATTGTTGTTCTTTGCTAACAAAATCATATGATACATGTCTTTATGTTCTTTGTCTTTAAGTGTCATATCTTCACATAGGTATATTTCACAACCTATTATAGGTTTGACATCGTTATTTATACATTCATAATAAAAATTGTACATATTTGCTAAAGAACCATGATCTGTCATGCACAATGTATTTAAGTTTAATTCTTTTGCTTTTTTAACTAAATCACTTGTCTTTAATATACTATCTCTTAAACTTCCTTCTGCGGTATGTACATGAATTGGTACATAGCTTTTAGATATAGTCATCTTCCATGTCCTCTATAATAGTTTCGGCGTTAATGTCAATATTTAATAAGGGTATACTTACTTCACCATATTCTTCTAATTGACAATCAACGCATTTTCCTTTTTTATCATTATCCCATATAAAAGATGTACATAGATCTTCTATTTTATCAAACCCTACCACAGAAGGTATATTGCTTTTCTTACAATGACATTCTTTTATTTTAGACCCTGCTGGTGTTCCACAACAAGCTGAGTTATATATGCAGAATGTAAAATCACAATATAATTTATTATCTTTATTGTCGTTTCTTTTTTCGTCTTTTATCAAAATTCGTCCTCCTAAAATTCTTCACTGTCTATATTATATTTTTGTTTTAATATTTCTCTTATGATACTACGATGACATTCTAAATCATTCTTCTCATAACATATAAGACATACATCTTGTGTCTCATTTAATTCTTTTACTTGTTCTAGCGCGTCCTGAAACATTGTATTAGTATTAGCATGTTCAATAAACATTTCTCTATATTGTTTCCAATCAATGCTACCATCTTTATATTTAGATAATATTAATTCTGATGGAGCTAATTGCGGCCACCATTCCATGCCATACTTCTCTACGTTCATAGTATTTCTAGGTTTCCATCTTATAACAAGTATTTTTTTCATATCTTGTGGTAGTTTCTTTACATTAGCTAAATAACTTGTATATATCATTTAAACACCTCCTAGAAAGCCAAGTCCTTTTTATTATACTCTTTTTGAATTATTTTAATAAGTTCATCGCAATTATGCTCAGCAGATTCTTTAGTTCTACCATAGCCATAAGCCTCAACGTCTATAAAGTCATAGCATATTACAGCTGTAGTTGCACGATATTCACTATCTATTCTCTTTACAGACTTTATAGTACAATTGGTATCATTCCATGGACTATTTAAACACAGTGCAAAATATTCCATAGTATCTCTTGTAATTAATACACCATCTCTATCATAATACATTCCATCAGATCGTGTATATATTTTGGTTATTTCATCACCTACATTTAATCTACCTATTAACTTCATATTATACCTCTCTTAATTTAAAACAGCTTAATCTTTTTCTTAAGTCGTTTTGATTTGTTGTCCATTCTTGTCCTGTAGTTAAATTATGAACATCTAGCCATACTGCATGTCTATTGTAGTGATATGCTGTTGCATTATATGCAATTTTTATTCTATCGTTTTCTTTTAAATCACAAAAGCCATTGGCCGTTGTCTTGTTGCGTATCTTTTCTACTTCATATATTTTGCTTTCTAATATTATTGTCATGTTATATCTCCTTATAAAAAGAAAGACGCAGAATTAACTGCGTCTTATACATTTATTTTCCCATTTTTTATATGCGTCCATATACATTTCGTCTTTGTCTCCATTATATGTGAACTCATAATACATACCGTCAAACAACGTAGTGCTTAATAATGCTTTATTATTCTGTAATGTTTTACAACACCAAACCATAAATACATTATCTGCTGTTATTTGTTTATTGTCTGATTTGTCTAAATGGTCATTGGTATATTTAACTACTTCATCTTTACACCAATCTAAAAATTCTTTTTCGTTCATATTATTCTCCTTTATTAAGATATTCTGATACTTCCTCTAATGATTTAAAATATTTACCACCATTCTTTTGAACCATTAGACCAGTTCTTTCCAGAGATTTCATTTGGCCTTTGTCAAACTGTAAACTTGCGTCTTCTTCTAACACACAGAATAAAGTTTTATCAGGTCTTTTATTACTATCATCTATAACCTCGGCTATACTATATACTCCTGTCATTAATGGAGTTATAACGTATAGACAATAGTCACATATTTCTCTTTGTCTTAACTCTTCTAAATAACATTCTTCAGTCCAATCATCTACAACTGGATTAAAGTAATCTATTTTTAGCATTGGTATTAATTTATCTCTCCAAGTAGATTCATTACAAGTTCCACCTAGAAATACTTTCTTGTCGTCTTTACCCGTATAGCCTTTGCCACCACAGAAACAACAAGTTTCTCTTTGGAGTCCTAATTTACCTGTGCCTTCACAGTGTTTACATGTTACTTTCATTGTTGCTCTCCTAATTTAAATCTATATTTTCGATAGTTGCTCTTTCTTCTAATACACCTCTATATGCTTTCATATATACTAATTGAGTATATAATAAATCATATGAACAATTAGGAACAAAATCTAATGTATTATTTTTGTATCCTTCTAACATTTTTTCTAATCCTTTTATTCTATTATCTAGCTGATAGTATTCAGCTTTTGTTCTATCTTTAAAGTCTTTGCTTGTCATTAAATCCACAGTATCTTTTAATTCCATAATACCCTCCTATTCATCATCACAATCTTTTAACAAATCTTCTATGTTATTATTCAAATAGTTAGTTAACTTTTTATAGTTTTTCGTATTAGTTTCTTCTGAGAATCCTCTAAAGCTACATTTCACAGGATACATTCTTATAAATTCATTATTATCATCTGTTTCTACGACTATTGCCATACCAAACAAATGTAATTGTTGGTTTATCCACCATAAAGCTCCTGAATTTCTAAATTCTTCTATAGACATTTCTTTTATCATATGTGCCTCCTATTTTATAGAACTACCTGCTTTTAATTTCTTATAGAATCCACATAGAGTATAGAAATCATATAGTTCTAATTTCTTTCCGTTGACAGATCTTATATTAAAATCTCTTTTTATGTTTTTAACTAGTTGTCCTTTCATATATACCTCCTAATGTTATATTTATTTACTTCCTGTGCTGCCGAATCCTCCACGATCTTCATTATCTAGATGTTCAGTTTCATTAAATTTAACTTCTTTCATTCTTTCCATTAATCTGAACTGACATATTTTATCGCCTTTTTGTATATGTGTTACTTCACCATTTCTAGGTACTAAACAATATACTGGCATTCTCCATATATCTTTGTCTCCACAATAAGTATGATCTATAATTCCCATACTATTTGTTTGGATAATACCCCATTTTTTAAATGTACTACTTCTTGGTAACAAATGAGCTTCATATTCTGATGGGAATTCCATAGCGAATCCTAAAGAAACTAATGCTGAATCTCCTTGTTTTAATACTACATTTTCAGCAGCATATAAATCTATCCAGTCGCCTTTTTCTATTGCTTTAAGTTTTGTAGAGCCATCTAAATATTTTATTTTTACTTCTATCATTTACAATTCT
>ERZ808278.1357-NODE-1357-length-10475-cov-3.737908_pt1 | contig 10475 bp, 9 predicted proteins | sample MGYA00521239_ERZ808278 | MGnify/ENA primary metagenome ERZ808278 (study PRJEB31516, sample SAMN03275600) | gut metagenome | biome: mammalia-associated habitat; material: feces | host: Papio cynocephalus | place: Kenya | collected 2012-07-17 ... | reverse complement strand
GTCCGGCCCTATCCCCCCGGTTTTTTTTTGGGGCGTTGGCGTAGGCTCTTCTAATTAAATCGGGGTCGTTTAGCAAACCCGCCACAATATTTGCACGCTGTTTACCTGCAATCAATTCCAGTATTGCAGCTCTGTCAAGGTCATTAATTCCCTGCCACTTATCAGCAATACCAAGAATAATTTCATACGGCGTTTTATAGGAATTCGTAAGCTTGTCTACAATATCAAATCCGCCAGTGCCATCAATATTGGTCAGCGCCAAGATTTTATCACGCAGATTAGAAACACTGGAGGCCATGCCGTCAGTATCTTCTCCGGCAGCTTCCAATTCAACCTTGGTGCCACGCAATCTCAACGAAAGTGTTTTCAGTGCGTTACCAACACTTGCAGGGTCTTGAACAAAGGTATTTGCCGCTGCTGTCAAAGCAAGAGACTCGTTAATGTCACTTCCTGCCGCATACAAAGCAGCGGAAGAACGGGTGAGAGAATCAGCCGCATCCGCAGTACTAATTGCATAGTTGTTACCTACGGCGTTCAAGGCATCAATAATCTGCATTGTGTCTTTTGCTTCGTATTTATATGACTGCATTGCAGAAATCAGAGCATTTGTAGCATCACTAACATTGTCAAACTCAGACACGTTCATCAGAATGGCGGTATTTTTAGCCATCATCTGAGCGTCATTCATACTCAAACCAAGTCTAGCCCAGTCTGCGGTAGAGTTAATGTAATCGGCGGGCAACGCACCTACGCTTCTAGTTTGAGACGGAACGCTAGATAAAAACTCTTGATAAGTTGCGTTGGTTTCATCCGTTACTTTTTTCAGTTCGGTCATAGCCGAATCTACTTCTTTGATATAACTTAACCCAGTTTTAAATTGCTGCCAAAATTCAGACACACCTAAGTTTGCAAAGAAATACCGAATCTTAGTATGCAGCGCATTAAAAGCGTTCTCTAGTACGCTAGTAAAACCTTTCGCTTCGCCTTTTGTCTGAACAATTTTGGACTTACTTGCATCCAGTGTGGCATTGAAATGAGAAAGAGACCCATCGGTGTTTTTAATAGAATAGCTTAACGAGGTGAAGTCCTTATTAAATTCCCCAATTTTAGCTTGTCCGTGAGACAGAGTCCCAACTGCCTCTTTTAACGCCTGCATTCTACCGGTTGCAGTATCTAAATCAAATCCAGAATTAACAGAGGTTGCGTTAAGGGCAGAATCAGATAATTTTTGAGACTTAGAAATAATGTTGTTAATACTCTTTTCAATATCCGCAACATCTTTTTTAGCCACCTCAAAATTAACAAGGTCGTCCTTAGAAGAATTCTTGCCGTTAGTTAATTTGTCACGAGCTGACTTTAAGCGCTCAAACGCATTCTCCAAATCCAAAAGCTTATTTTGCAATAGGGTAGAGTTAGAAAAATCTTCTTTGATTGTGGATTGCAAAGAGCGTAGCTTCGCTTCGGCTTTTATTACAGTAGACTCATTGAACCTGTTATTGTTCGCCTGCTCTGTATTGTAAATTTTTTGCAGCGCCGATGCCTGTTCCCGTAGAGATGCAAGAGACTTATCATTCATTCGGCTTAGATCTTTTTCCATAGCCGAAATCTCACGCTGAATATCTTGATAAAGCTTTTTCGCCTCACGCAAATTATCAGACAGGTCATCTGTCCCAAGCAACGGGTCTATATTCAGAGCCTTATATTGCTTTTCTACAACAGACTTGATTGACTTGACATCCAATTTATTTGCGCCAAAATAAGACTCTTTAAACGCAGAAACATCCACCTCGACCTTTTTCAATGCGTCTTTGTCTTGTGATTTGTAGGCATCCTCAATCCGAGATTTGTACCCTTTTAAAAGTTCCTGATTGCTCTCGTTGCTGTTTGCGATTAACGAATCCAGATCTTTTGCCAAAGAATCATAGGTGTTTTTTAACTCTAAAGCTTCCTTCCTTGCCGCCTCAATCTTTTCAATCTGTTGCTCAAATGCTTCCTCGACTTTTTTCAAGCCTTGAATATCGCTCACAGATTCAATTTGTTTTTGATACTCCAACAGTTCTTTTTTGTGTTCATTAGATACACTAGGGTCGTCTATGTTCTGTTGGATTTTACTGGAGACAGATTTTTTTGCTTGCTCAAGTTCTTTTAAAGCTGCTTTTTCTTCCTCAATCGCACTTGTTTCGGCTTTCCACACAGATTCCCATTCGGAAAGCTCTGTAAGGTTAGAAGTTTGTTGCAGAGACTTTTTTAATTCCTCAGTACGGTTTACATAGTTTGGATTCTGGTCTGCAAACTCTTGAACCTTTGCCAAATAGCTTTGCTGTAACTCTGCCAGTGTGGTCAGATTTTCAGCCTCATTTTGTTTTTGTTTGGTTAGCTTTTCGTTTAGCCCAATTGTAACATCCGAGATGCGACCGGTCTTATCAAGAGTTAAGCTGTAGTTTGACCAAGCTTGTTCCGCAGTCTGAATTACACCCGAAACCTGAACCACGCCAGACTTTAATTCCTGTAACTTTTGAACCTCAATATTATTCATATTTCCGCCAAAAGCGTGTTCTCTCATAGACCCCTTGACAATACTCTCAATTCCAGAAACATTTCCGGAGAGTTGCAATTTTTCAGTAGGGGAGAGCGCTCTTGGTTGCCTTGGAGGTTCTGCTTGTGTAGTTTGTTTTACAGTAGTTTTTAAATCTCCACGCAATCCATCTACGGAACCACGAATCGCAGCAAGTGTGCTTTCTTTGGCATAATCATCCGGGAATTTGATATTTAGAGGTGCGGTTTCCACTGTGGAAGACTTGGACTTCGCATCCACGACTGGAGTCTCAATCTGTTTTTCTACAGGTTTGGCTGACTGAGTATTAGTATTAGATTTTTCTTGTTTAAAGTCATTTGCCGCTGATTGGAAGGTATTAACTGCTCCATCAAAATTAGATACAGAACTATCAAATTTTGTCGAGTCGAGTTCGACCTTAATATCGCCTGCGAGAGCAGAAATAGCTCTTGTATTGCCGTCAGCGGATTCTACAACGGTAGGTTTTGCAACAGTATTGTTTTGAGTGGACGCATCGCTTTTTGTGACATCTTCAATTGATTCACTTATTTTACTCCTCGCAGCACTCAAATCCACCTTGATGTCCTTAAAAAAATCAGTAATCGAATCTGTTACCTCTTTAATCGATTCGCTGCCTTCCAATCCAGAAAGAAGTTGCTGTAAAGGTTTTTCTATCTCAGTTTCATCTTTCCCGGATATAGCCAAAACACGCTCTCTAATTTTTTTCTGTACATCGTTTCTTTTGTTAAAATACCTGTCTGTATCTGCCGAGCCTGATTCGTCAGCTTGCCAATACTTGGAGTCAGCATCAACAAATTGAGATGCTAACTCATGAAATTCTTGTTTAACAAAATCGCCGTCGTCTATAGTTTTAATTGATTGAGCTGTTTTGTTAATTGCTTCGGTCGCTGTATTAGCAGCGTTAATTAAATCAATAAACTGATTAGTAATATCCGTAAAATCGACATCTCCACGAAAGTCTGTATCGAGTAAAATATTCTCAACCTTATCGTTTAACCCTTCGGTATTACCTTTGACTTTTTTAGACACCAACCCCGTAATATTCTCGATGGATTTATCCACCTGCTCGTCATTTCCGGCATTAAGTGCTCTGGCATATTCTTCAATGTGCTGTCTAAGTTGCAATACATCATTGTCTACATCTCTAAAAGTTCTCTTTAGCTGGTCGAACTTAGACAAATCCAAAGGAGCGGAGAAAAGGTTCGTCCATTGCGTATCAATTCCTTGCAACGCAGTTCGCATAAGGTTCATAATAGAGGTAACATCACCAGTTTTGCCACCCACATCTTTTAGGTTAATTAACGATGCCGAGCCACCAGTTTTTTCAGATAAAGTATTGATTCTCTGCGCTAACTCTCTACGATTATCTGCCTTGCTTTCTATACGACCCTTTTGCATTAAGTCGATTTGGTCGTTAATCGCCTTGTACTCAGCTTTATACTCGTTAAAAAAATTATCTATAATATCAAGGGCTTTTTTGAAAGCAGCGTTTAAATTTGTAAGTTCATCTTTTCCGAATATGTTCTCGAATAAAGAGCCATCCTTTGTTTTAAAATCATTGAGCCGCTTATCTACCTCTTGGATGTAATCAGCTAGTTGCTCAAAAACTTTAAAATCTCGCTTTTTTCCGGCTTCATCTAACATTTTGTCGATGTCGCCGCACACTTTCTTAACTTGTCCCGGTGCTTTCGCCGCATTAAATTCAAGTTCAACTGTAAACTTTTTTCTTATATTATTCGCCATTATCCCACCACCTTACCAACGACTTAAAATTGCAGTCATGATTGCATCGTTTACATAATCGCTAATTTTATCTACCTGCTCGTCAAGCAGTTTACTCATAATACTTTCTTGTGTGATTCCAGTATTAACAGGAGCATATTGGTGATTCGCTGTAGTTCTTGGGTGAATACCTAACATAAAATTTTCCATAATCCAGTTGGAATCCGGAATACCATTATTTGCAGACATAGAAAAACCACTAGAATTCCTACTAATCCATGTGTCTCCGGACTGGTGCAACTTGGAATTACTGTGATACAACCCCTTTAATCTGCCAGCATCATACTCCACACCAACCGCAATACTCCAATTAGACCCCTTAGATCTATCCTCATAAAACGGCAGAATCGCCTTCTTCAAAGAATGACTTCTTTTATAAATACTTGGAGAATACTGTCCATAATACCCTTCCTGCAAACCCTTTTTTAATGCGCCTTTATAAAGTTCCAGTCGAGCCTTTTTTGCCGCCGTCACCATCGCTTCTTTTGCAATATTCTCAGCATCCTTCACGCATTCTTCGATAAATGCAGAAAAATCTCTAGCCACATTACTCATCTCCTAAATTAGATAACTGCTTTAATAAATCCTGTACGCTAATACCGGAAGCCTCCATATAAGCACGAGCGCTGCTTACAACAACACCCATCAACTCGGAAATCTTTTCCTCGATAATTCCTGCCTTGGATTCCAGAGAGTTAGACTCCAGCACATATTTTTCCTGCAATTCAACAAAGCCATGAATCTCATCGAACTCCATCTGGAATGTGTCAACAACAGCTCTCAATACGCCTGCCGCACACAATTCGTCATAAGCCTCATAAATATTTTCTGGAATTTCAAGATTGGTATAGGCTTTAATTGTAAACATCACAAGTGCTACAAATTTTGCCACTGGGTCAACCTTGTAAATGCCATCCTCACGCTTCAAAGACGCATTCACAATCTCACCGACCAACTTCTTTTTTTCTAAAATCGGCTTGTATGTAACAACCTCTAAATCAGCAGTTAACTTTTTCAGCAGTTGCTCATCGCTCATCTTCTTTACTCGAATGTCGCTCATCATAGTTACAAATTCATTAATTTTCATAGTTATAAAACCCCTTTTTATTATTTATTGAGTGCGGGAATTACCCCGTCACGAATTAACATTGATACGTTTATTAAAATAGCCTCTGCACGATCCTCATCAGCATCAACCGCCAACAATTCCCTGCAAAGACTAATTGCTTTTTCTTTAAGTGCCGCACGTTTTGCACCATATTCCTGAATCCCTACATGAGACCGCCAAGCCGACGGCATAACTAATTCAATGGGATATTCTTGGATGTGGCACCAAAACTTAATACCGCCCGCTAACCAACATAAGCTTTTTAGCGTGGATACGTTTGTCATTTTTGCGGTATCCTCAAGAAACACTTTGTCCGGCTCATAAAGCTTAATCACCTGACAAATCTTTTTGGTCATAATGGTTGTGCGATGCTCTATATCCTTATCCTTCTTCAAGTCAATACTTCCAGAATCAACATAGGCACCGTCTTTAAATACGCTCCAACCGGTACACGTTGTACTAGCATCCAGCGCAACTGTAATCATTTTATACACCTCCATACTAGTAGCCTCTTTTTATATGTACTGACCCAAAATACACATAAAAAGAAGCTACCAGCGTCTCCACTGATAGCTTCACAGAATTTAATTTTTCTCGATTTGTTTGATATTCAGAATGTTAGAAAGATGTTGAATTGCACGATAAGCATAGTAAACTGACGCTGCAGTAGTCAAAGTCTTCGGTTCGAGACCTGCACCGGTAAGGTCAATGCCACTATATTCCCATGCAAAGCCAAGTCCAATAATAGAACCGGCTATAATTACAATCTTAGCTAACCCTCTGCCAAACTCCTTCCAATTCCATGTAAGCTTTTCGGCACCAATTTTGTCATAGATTCCCATTGCCCAGTTAATGACAACAAAAATACCCAAAATCAGAACAGCCCAACATAATTCGAGCATAAAAAAACACCTCCTTACGCCTTGAACAAAGTCAGCGTGAGTCGGTTTGAGTTCTCGTCAATATGTTGATTTAATGACTGGAACGCATATCCAGTGTACTCAAGGGTTTCGTCAGCAGTAACAATTTTAATATTGTTATACAAAGCCTCATCCACCGCAGAAATAACGGCAAATTTTACATCTTCGGCAAAAACAATATCAATTCGATTACTGTCTGCGTTCGTATCCTCAGCTTTACTTTTCATTAAATTAACATGGGATAACTCAAAATTAGTTTGATCGTTAAGAACCAATTTCATAATTTTTCTCCTCCTCAGATAATTTTAATAAACTTTCATATTCTTCCTCTGAAATAATGTTTAGCGCCCATTCTTTTGGGCAGTGCATTTTCATGCGTTTGTCCATTCCTTTAAGGCGATAGTAAGTATTCCAGTAATAAACATTTGCCAATGCACGAGCTTTGTGCATCTCGCAGATATAAGTAGCACGTTTGTCCGGAGTTCCAAACACCTGATAATTGTAAGCCGAACACCACGAACAACCCTCAGCAATAGGGCAGTAGAAGCACTCATCAGTAGACTGTGTTCGTCGATTCACGCACTGCAAGCAATGAATGCAATCTCGCTCGCACTGTTGCTGCGCCATACCAACATCCACATGACCAATTCGTAACGGCTTTTGGTCTGTACCAAGAGAGGATTCCATATATCGAATACATGGGTACAAATAACCGTCTGGGTCACAAGATAACATTACACCATTCCCGCCACAGTTTGCGCTTACAATTCCGCCAGCAATATAGCTATGATTGGTGTCAACTGTAATATTGTAAACTATTTGAGATGGGGCAGTTTGTTTATTTAATCCTCGCTTAAACTCGAATCCAGTCTCAGAATCATAGGTACAAATCTGGTCTTGTGAGATTAAATCGTTGACGGGATACTTGTCAAAAACACCCTGTTTCTTGGCGAACAGTTTGTGGTCGTTAGTACATATCAAAGAGGGAAGACTGTCTCCGAATATTCGTACACAATTATCCGCAAAATGAGACATGGTATTTATAACCGGATGCACAGTACCATCGTGGGTATACACCAAATCCCCAATCTGAATATCTTCAATTGGTTTGTAACCATCTACCGTTAAGATTGGTGTACCAGCGCCCCAACACCAGTTTTCTAAGTCATCCTCTTCTTTTGGGTGAAAGAAATCTTGCTCAAACAGACTCAAGTAGGTACTATCAACAATATCCTTTTCCAAAAATCCATCAGCCACACGCTTGAGTTGCTTATAAAATTCAACAGCGTGCTCCTGAGTCCAGCCTTCTTCATACACGCAGTTGGCGTTAATATCCTCGTATCCCAAATCAACCATGTGCATAATTGCATCGTATACATATTGCAAGTTGCCCGGAGCAATCGTAATCTTGCTGCCCATGTAATATCCACGACTCATCCAGTCTTGAGCCGCAGCAACCGCCAAATCATAAGATCCTTGACCGTTATGAAACACACGACAGCTATCATGCAGCTCCTTATTACCGTCAATCGTTACCGAAAAAGACAGGTTATCACGATGCTTATGCAAGAACTTTTGCACACGCTCATCAAAATACAGCACACCGTTAGAGCAAATAGAGAACATATGTTTCGTTGCCCACGGGTGCATCTTTTCTGCAAGTTGTGCTTCCAAGTAATCACAAATCTGGTCAATCAAATCTACTTCCAAAAATGGTTCTCCGCCAATAAACTCAACAATCAGGGCAGGGGAGATAGTTGGGTTGATGTAAGTGGACATTCCTTTGTCACCAGAAATTAACAGGTCGATAAATTTCTTTGCAGTTTCAAAAGACATTCGCCGCTTGCCCTTATTAATCTGGTAGCAATAAGTGCAATTGTGTACCAAGAAATCGTTGGCGATATAGGTGTGCAATTCTGTTTCTAGGTTGTACACGGGAATAACATCGTCTGATAAAGGTTTATTAAATGAGATTTTTTCCTCAAAAACACAGTTTTTATCACGTCTATATCTCCAAATCGTATCTGTGTCAGTTAATGCCTCTGCTCTTTTCCATTTTTTTCTGCCATCTAAAAAAGGATGCTCATCTGTACAAACAATCTCGGAACCATCTACGGCACGAATCTTTCTAACTTTATCATGACGATAAAAAGTATGCGTCACCTTGGTAGGCTTCAGTTTTAATTGTTTGTTCGGCTCTGTATGTTCATCAAAAGCCATAACAACATCTCCGACTTTAACATCCTCAATATTCTTGTAGGAAAAATCAGACATTAAAATCTTCGTTCCTGCAACAAAACACGCAAGATTGCAATCGTCCGTGACTTGGAAAGTCACCGGTCTACTCAAAATGCGTTCATCTGACTCGACATCTCCTAACTCAGGAAATAGCCGTGCAATCATATCTTGGTATTGCTCGAACTTTCTCATTACAAATTACTCCTTAATTGCCATTTCTCCGGTTGAGAAGTCTACCTCCCAAACAGCAGTTGTACTATTTTTGTATTTTTCTGGAACGTATTTTGCGCCAACGCTAGATTTTGCTAACTCCAACTCCGCAGTCAATTCAGAAAGCTGCTTGCTGTAAGTTTTAAAAGCAGGACTATTTAACACGGAATCATTGCCATCTAAGGCGTGATTCTCCAAAAGTGTAATAATTACACGATTTCGAGCGTCAACCTCAAAACTCAGTCTTTGTAAATAATCCAAATCGGCCTCATCTAATTTAATTCTTTCAATTTCTTTCATAACTTTTTATCTCCTTTTATCTTTAAAATCTACGCCAACGCATTGGCACCGCCAAAACAACCACCGGAGCAACTACCAAAACAGGTGGTAGAACAAGTAGAAGAGCAGCTTGCGGAACATCCCGCCGAACAATTGGAAGAACATCCGGTGCAACCAGACCCACAAGAGGTGGAGCATCCGGTGCAACTCGTGCAACTATCAGAACAGGAGCCGTAACAAGACGAACAGTTAGAACAACCGGTACAACCCGTGCAAGCACTTGCACAACTATTACCACAGCCGGAACAGCTAGAGCAGCCATTACATCCCAAACAAGCGCTTTCGCAATTTCCGCCACAACTTCCGCCGCATGACGAGCAACCGTAACAATTTCCAGTACAGCTTCCAGCGCATAATCCTCCGCAATTTTCGCAACCGCCACCACAACTTCCGGCACAACAACTAGCACAGTTAGTTTGACATGACGACCCACATCCCCCTGTACATCCTGTGCATCCGCCGTTGCAACTTCCGCCACATCCTCCATAGCAAGCTGTGCTACAGCCTCCAGTACATCCCCCTGTGCATCCTGTGCCACAACCACTTACACAGCCAGAACAACCAGAACATCCACCCTTACAATTAGAACCGCAATTGCTCATACAAGAACCTCGACATCCTCCAGTTGTAGCCTTGCTTGAACCATAACAGTTAGAGCCGCATCCAGAACATTGTCCTCCGCAATTTGCACCGCATCCACCAGAGCATCCATAGCAACCTCCGGTGCATCGCCCCATGCAACCTGTGCAATTTTGTCCACATCCGTTTGAGCAGCTTCCTGTACAACCACCATTACAACCTCCGCCACAACCGCCAGTACAGCTTGACCCACAACTATTTTTGCAACCGCCGGTACATCCACTATCACATCCATTGGTGCAAGTGGTTCGACACCCCGATTCACAACTAGAAATACAAGTACCGGTGCATCCACCAGTACATCCACCTGTGCAACCAGTACAGCTTCCGCAAGAACTAGAACAATTAGAGCCACAACTGCTGGTACATCCTGAGTAACATCCACTAGAACAACTGTTTCCGCAGGCCTCGGAGCAATTTCCTCCACAAGTCGTACTACAAGAACTTGTGCATCCGCCGCAAGAACTGCCACAAGCGGTATTACAGTTAGAGCCGCAACTTCCAAAACAGTTTCCGCCACAACCGGAGCATGATCCGCCACAAGTACCAACACATAATCCCGTACAAGCACCACGACAACCACTTTCGGTGTCACTTGCAGATTTCGCATTTAAGTCGTCAATAGCAGTTAACAATTCACTTTCAAATGAATCTGGTATTTTAG
>ERZ808278.1356-NODE-1356-length-10475-cov-3.964395_pt1 | contig 10475 bp, 15 predicted proteins | sample MGYA00521239_ERZ808278 | MGnify/ENA primary metagenome ERZ808278 (study PRJEB31516, sample SAMN03275600) | gut metagenome | biome: mammalia-associated habitat; material: feces | host: Papio cynocephalus | place: Kenya | collected 2012-07-17 ... | reverse complement strand
GTACGCAATGCGTTCCTCGGCGCTCTCCATGTCCTTCAGCTTTGAGGTCGGGTTGTTCACGACGCCAATTGTAGCACATTTCGCGGAGGCGTGACGGATGGCGGAGAAGAAGATCAGGATCCACCTCGCGGCGTCCGCCGACCTCGCCGCGCTCCGCACGACGAACGCGGAACTCGCGAAGATCGCCATGTCCGTGGGGCGCGCGAACGACGCCACGCGCCAGGGGACGCTCGCCTCCGCGCGCGAATGGGCGACGCTCGGCGACGCGGCGGACAGGGCCGGGAACCGCGCCGTCCTCACCGCCAGGCAGATCGAGGAGGCGTGGCGCAGGGCCGTGTCCGGCATGTCGCCCAAGCCGGCCGAGGATGGCTTCAAGCGGCTCGCGGAGGTCGCCAAGGGCGCGGCGCGCGGCATCGGCGGCGCGTTCTCCGGCGTGTTCGAAATGATCATGCAGGGCGGCATCTGGGGCGCCGCCACGATGGCCGTCACGGCGGCGTTCAAGTGGGCGTGGGGCAAGATCCGCGAGGACGCGGAACGGGAGGCGAAACGAACGGAACGCGCCTGGAAGGACGGACTCGCGTCCATCAGGGACGGCGCGGCGGAGATCGACGCGGCCTACTCCAAGTCGATGTCGTCCATCGACAAGTCGATCTCGCGCTTCGACGCGATGACGAACAGCGTGAAGGAGCTGACGAAGGCGGAAGTCGAGCTCGCGAAGCAGCGCGCCATTGCCAACGGCATGAGCCGCGAGGACGCCTCCCGCGCCGCCGCCGACCTCTCCGCGCGGGTGGACGAGGAGGCCGAGGAGAAGCGCCTGAGGCACCTCATCGAGATGGAGCGCAGGCGCGTGGACGCGGCGGACGAGGCCGAGGCGGCGACCGTCGAGCGGAAGCTGGAGGCCACGAAGAAGAAGGAGGCCGCCGAGGCGGAGTACGCGCGGAAGCGCGAGGAGTACGTCCGCAGGAACGCGGCGACGCTGGGCTACGCCATGAACGGCATGGGCGCGGGCGTGACGGCATACGCCCTCTCCGAGAAGGAGGTCGCGGAGAACCGCGCCCGCGCCGCCCTGGACTTCGAGGAATCGGACGAGGCCGGGGCCCTGCGCGGAAAGGTGAAGGAGGCCGGGGACGCCCTGAAGGCCATCACCACCGACGAGAAGGCCCTTTCGGTCGCGGACGACGCGCGGCGGAAGATCAGGGAGGCCGAGAACGCCCTCGCGAAGCTCGACCTCCGCCGCGCCGCGCGCGAACAGGCCGCGCTCAACGACGACCGTGACGCGGCGGAGAAGGCCGCGAAGGAGCGCGCCGATGCAGAGGCCCGCGCCGCAGAGGCCGCGCGCGCCGCCGAGGTCAAGGCCGCCGAGGACGCCGCGCGCGAACGCGACCGCCTCGACCGCGAGCTGCACCGCAGGCGCATGGACGACCTCCGCGCCGAGATCGCGGAGCAGCAGAAGGTCGCCGCCCCGCTCCGGGCCGCCGCATCCGCCGCGCGGGGCGCGTTCGACCGCGCGTTCGCCATGTACCGCGACCCGTCGCGCGCCGCCGCCGAGATCGGCGAGGAGAAGGCCTACGCCCGCGACCTCGACCGCCTCCACGCGGACGCCCGCCGCTACGGCGGCTCGTGGCGCATCGACGAGCTCGCGCGCCTCATGGCCTCCGGCGACGCGGAGGGGCAGACCGCCGCGCTCGCGGAGTGGCGCAAGTCGCGCGGCTTCACGCCGCAGGTCGAGGCGATGGTGCGCGCGTCTGCGGCGGAGCGCGCGAAGACGACGGCGGAGGACGAGCTGCGGAAGATCGAGGCCAACACGGCGGGCCTCGCCGACAAGCTCGACAGCCTCCTCGCCATGAAGGGAGGGGAGTAGCATGGCCGCGCTTCCGGACTACTTCTGCGGCAGGGTGGAGCAGCGCGAGTACTCGCAGGTCCACGACTTCGAGTTCGGCACGTACTCGAACGGGATCGGCGGCACGGGGGCGTACCGCAACCTCGTCACGGCGCGCGTCGTCGAGCAGACGTTCCGCTTCGAGGGCGTGCCGGCCGCGCTCGCGGAATCGACGGGCTCCGTCACGGTCTCGGACGTCGGCGGCGCGTCCTACACGTTCGCGCCCAAGTCGTCCATAACGGACGGCTCGACGGGCTCGCGCGTCTTCGAGGTCGAGAGCGTGAGCGTCCAGCGCGCGCGCACGTCCCCGCACATGAGGGCGCTCGCCGTCACGCGGCGCGCCACGCGCTACTACCTCAACGGCGCGAGGATCGCGCTCTCGAACGAGCCCGCCTGGGCGGACGGCTACTTCTGAGCAAGGAGGATTCGCAGTGTTCCACGTCAAGGACGACTTCAGGGCGGGCGCGCCGGTCACGCAGGTCGGCGCGGCCTGGTTCAACAAGGTCGGCTCGTTCCTCAACAACCTCGTCGGCGGGCGCGGCGTGCGCATCGTCAAGAACGAGAGCGGCCCGTCGTACGTCGAGCTGGAGGACGCCGATTCGGGCGGGTCCGGCACGGTGAAGTCCGTGGACGGCCACGGGCCTGACGCCGACGGCGCGGTGTCGTTCGGCCTCGCGGGGGGCAAGTGGCTGAAGACGGACGCCGCCGGGCACATCGCCACGGCGGACGAGGAGCCGGTAACCGTTGGTTCGCAGTACACCCCGGTCTCGGGGACGCTGGACGTCGTGGTGGACGTCAAGTGGACGGGCACGCAGCTGCAGAAGGTCGTGCAGGAGTGGACGTTCGAGAACGGGGTGCTGGTCTCGACCGGTTCGGACACGACGGGCGTCGTCGACACGCCGGTCATGGTAACGTGGAGCTAGGACATGGCCGCACCGCATCTTCTCAGGAACAACACGCGCCCCGTCCATCTCCGCGGGATCGACGGCGCCTTGGGGAACCACCTCCTCGTCATCCGCCAGCCGGGGGATTTCACGGACCTCGAAATGCACTGCCGCCCGTCCGACGAGCGGTTCGTCCAGGCGACCGCATGGGGGAACTCCTCGTACTACTCCACCAACCTTGCCGCGAGGATCGCACAGGACGCGAACGCCATAGCGGACGGCCTCCGGGCCCGGGTGAACGCCCTCTCCGGTTCGGACTGGACAGCCGGGCACAAGGCCTTCTGCACGTACTTCGCGCGGCAGGGATGCCCCGCAAGGTGCATGTGGAGGCCGTCGGACGTGACGGCCGACATGCAGCAGCGTTATCTGGAGTTCGGGACCACGCGGCACCTCCTCAAGTACGACCTCTCCTTCCTCCCCCTCGGCAAGTTCTCGTCCGTCCGCGTCTGCCTGAGGATCGCCAATCCGTCGTTTGTCCTTTGGGACGGGGCGAACTGCCTCGGCTTCGACTACGCGCACAACGGATCGTCCGACCTGTGCTATCGGTTCATGTCCTCCGTCCAGCCCCCTTCCGCCCTCGAACAGGGGAACGTCGGCGCGGTCGCGCTCTGCCAGGTCGGCAACAAGGGGAACGTCTCGAATCGGGGGGCGGTCGTCGGGAACGGGAAGCTCGACGTGTACGGCCTGGCGACCGCCGCCGGAAGCCTCTACGACAGGACGAACATTCGGTACTACTACGACAAGACGCAGTGGACCGTCGACCACGAGGTGACGGACGCGAACGTCCTCTCCGACCTGAAGGCGGCGGCGGGGGCCGGCCGGTACGTCTGGCTCATGTACGGCGGGAGGATCTGCAACGGGATCTCGTCGGCCGCGGGGACCTACGGGATGGCCATGGGGGCCACGTCGGCCGCATACGCGACGAGGGTGGAGCTCGTCTTCAAGATTTCCGGGAAGAAGTGGAACAGGACATGAGGAGGATCAGGCAATGGCAGTATCGGACGCCGATTCGGCGACATTCACGAAGACCGTGGACCTCGATTGGTTCTATACGGGCGCTTCGGGTGACAAGACGGAGTACAATCCCGACACCTACCGGCGGCACGTCGAGGTGTCCGGAGGAGGAGAAACGACATGAGACTGACTGTCAAGGTTGACGAAGCGCACCTCGGCTGGCCGCTGCGGGCGGTCTGGGCGGGCGCGCTGTCCTCGCTCACGCTGTACGTCGAGGACGTGCCGCCGGGCTTCGCGGCGGTGGAGGTCCAGTTCGGCGCGCCGGGCCGGGCCGCGCCGTTCCGCGCCGAGGGCGTGCCGGAGCGGTGCGGCGTCTGGCGCGTCTACGCGATGCCGTGGTGCTTCCCGGAGGCGGCGGACGGCCTGGAGTACCAGGTGGTCGGCACCGACGCGGAGGGGGCCCGCGCGTGGCTCGGCACGGGCACGCTGACCGTGCGCGCGAACAACGCGCAGGGCTCCGCCGACGCGCCCGCGATCATCCCGGCGGACACCTACGTCCGCAACCCCGTGACGGGCCTCTACCACAAGCTCACCGCCGAGGTGAACGAACACGGCGAGGTCACGGTCGCCGTCGAGGAGGAGGGAGTCGAACGATGAAGAAGCTTCTTGCATGGACCGCGCTCGCGGCGCTGGCCACGGCGCACGCCGCCCCCGCGCGCACGGCGACGGAGGGCTACGTGGACCGCGCCGTCGCGGCCGCGACGAACGGGCTCGTCACCGCCGCCCAGGTCGAGCCGGACGCGGCGCACCCCGGCAGGGCGAAGGCAGCCACGGCGGCGGAGGCCGCCTCCTACGCGAACTTCGCGACCGTCGCGGGGTCCATCGACTGGGGCAACGTCGAGAACAGGCCGGCGATCCCGACCGTCCCGGCGAACGTCGGCGCGTTCGAGAACGACATGGGCTACGTGACGGAGGCCGTCACCAACGGGCTCGCGGCGCGGGCCGAGGTCGCGGAGGCGAAGGACGCCGCCGACGAGGCGTACACCGCCGCCGGGCAGATGGTGGATGCCGTCAACAGCCTCGCCGGGACCCTGGGCGCGCATACGCGCGACACTGCGAACCCCCACAAGGTGACGGCGGCTCAGGTCGGCGCGTACACGAAGGCCGAGGCGGACGCGAAGGTCGCCGCCGCCGTGGCGGCCAAGGCGGACGCGGCCACGGTCACGAACGCCGTGCGGGAGGTGGTCCGCGAGACGGGCGGCCTCTACTGGGACGAGGAGCTGCAGGTCACGTGGAAGGCGACGTTCGAGGGCGGGTACCTGTACTACACTCCAATCACCAACGTGAACGTCACGGGGAGGAGCGAATAGGATGAAGAAGACGACCGCAGTCATTCTCGCGGCCCTCGCGGCCATCTGTCCCGTGCCGTCGGCGCAGGCCGGCGCGCGGGGCCGCGAACGCGCGCTCATGGTCGACGAACACGGCGCGCTCAACTCGACGAACGCCGTCTCGACGGTCGCGGACCTCGCCGCCGCCGCCGCGTCCGCCCTCGTCGCGGACGCCAAGGCCGACGCCGCGAGGGACGCGACGGACGCGGGCACGAACATGATAGCGGGCGTCTCCGCCGCCATCGCGTCCTCGGAGCTCGTCGTGTACGTCAAGGGCCGCGTCTCGTCCTTCGAGGCGGGCACGCTCTTCGGGCCGGACGACAAAATCGGCATCTATAACTTCAAGGTGCAGGCCAACGCGGACGGCACGACCACGGCGAAGACGTGGTGGTTCTCGACCGTCCCCATCGGGAGTTCCGACGTGTACCTCAAATGGGCGGACTCCCTCACCAACAAGGTCTTCGTGGCCGTGGACGCCGATTCGAACGTGCCGCTCGGCACGCAGACGGTGGGATCGAACACCTACCAGAACGCCTATTTGATGACAAAGACGTTCGACACGCTCCCGCAGTCGTTCTTCCGCGTCGGGCTGGAGCCTGACGCGCCGCAGGGCGACGGGGCCCTGCTGGACATCAAGGGCGTGACGGGCGGCTATACGGGAACCGTCGTCGCGGGCGAGACGCTGGTCGTCTCCAACGGCGTGGTCGTCGGAAAGGGGGCGGAATGATGGGGACGTGGTATCTCGGCGCGGTTGACTGCGCGTGGCAGATGGCCCTTGCGCACGCGGACGCGGTGCGCACGGTCTGGCGGTACGCGCTCGTCGCGTCCGTCATGGCCGCCGCCCTCTGCGTCGCCGTCTGGGCGGCCGTCCGCATGGCGCGCGGCAGGGTGCGCGGGCGCGCAAACGCGGCCGTCCTCGCGTTCCTCGCGCTCGCGGCGGTCGCATGGGGCGGCACGAAGGTCGTCACGGAGGAGGGAATCAACCTGACGGAGTGCAGGGTGGATTCGAGGCGCGTCATCCTCAAATGGGAGACGGCGGACGAACGCATCAAGCCCGGCGCGCGGTTCATGGTCCAGGCGCAGCGGGAGGGCGAATGGGCGCGCTGGGAGACGGTCGAGACGACGACGGCCTCGAACGCCGTCATCCCCCGCTTCACGGTGGACCGCACGCACCGCTGGCGCATCGCGGTGGACCTCGGCGAGGTGCAGGGCGAAGAAGAAGGAGGCACGGAATGAGGCGCATCCTCACGTCCGCCGCCCTCCTTGCGTCCGCCCCCTGTTCCGTGGCGGCGGCGCAAGCCGCCGCGCCGACGGACGGGACGGCGACGAACCTCTACGTCGTCTCGAACGTCGAAATCCGCCCCGGCTGGTGGCGCGACCAGGTGATGGAGCGGGACGGCACCAACCTCGTGGACCGGACGGGCTCCGTCGCGTCGCGGGCGGACGCGGCGGCAGTCGACACGGTTGCGGACGGCGCGGCGGAGGTCGCGGACGCGGCGAAGGACGCCATGCTCGCGGCGGTCGCGGGCCTCGCGTCCGTGACGGGCCAGATCCCCCCGCGCGCCCAGCACGCCGTCCTCTGCGTCCGCCCGGACCCTGCCGCGCGCCCCGCGCTCACGTTCATCCTCACGAACGCAACGGTCTCGGCGGACGGCAGGACGCTCTCCTTCGTCGCGGCGGCGAACCGCCTCCTTGCCTCCCGCCCCTCGATGACGCTCTCGTTCGGCGACGGCGTGGACGACGACGAGACGGCCAAGGTGGAGTGGACGGGCGACTGGGACGCCGGGAGCGCGACGCACGCGGGGTCGGTGGAGATCCCCGCGAAGTACCGGGGGCGTCCGGCGTGCCTCTTCGGGAACGTCGCGCTCGGCGACGGCGCGGGGCTCTTCGACTTCGGCTCGCTCGTCGTGGCCATAGGGACGAAGACGGCGTGGGACGGGACCGTCACCAACGCGCTGGACGGCGCGGAGATCAAGGTGGAGAACGGATTCTTCAAGGCGAACGCAAACGCGAACGGAGGGAACAAGTGAAGACGACTGCGAAGTGGACTGTGTGCGCCGCGCTGCTCGCGGCGGCGGTTGCATGGGCGGCGGCGGGCGCGACGGACGCGGCCGCGCGCAGCCGCGTGGAGGACATCGCGAACGCGAAGACGAACAGGACGCTGCTCGTCAATGCCCGGCTGGGGCCGCACGTCGGCGCGCGGCAGACGGCCACCGCCATCCGGCAGATGGTCCCGAAGACCGTCTACAGCCGGAAGCGCATCATCGGCATGGACGCGGAAAGCGTGCCGGGCTCCGTCGTCTACACCTACGCGCAGGGCGGGAGCGTCTGGTGCGAGACGAACGCGCTGAAGGCAATCGAGTTCAAGGCGACGCGGAACCGCTACTCGAAGCTGAAGATCGTCGTGGCGGCCAAGGCGGCGGGCAAGTGGGACGCGCTGAAGGCCGGGATCGCGGCGGCGGACCTCGCGGACGAATGGGCCGCGTGCCAGTACATCGAGGACGGCGACCCGTCCTTCGTCGCGGCGACCAACGCGGTGGTCGCGGCTGGCGTCGCCACGGCGGAGGAGATCGCCGCGTTCCTTCGGTTGGCCATCGACAACTAGGAGGAGGCCGGCATGTGTACCGAGGAGAAGTTCCACGCGCTGGCGCGCAAGGTCGAGAACATCGACAACCGCCTGAAGGTCGTCGAGACGACGATCACGGAGGGATTCTCCGGGTTGAAGGCCGAGCTCGTCCGCCTCTATGACGAACGGGCGAAGTGGTCGGCGTGGCTCCGCGACAACCTCGGACGCGCGCTCAAGTGGGCCGGGGCCATCATCCTCGCGGCCTGCGGAATCAACCAGGTCTCCTCCGTCGTCAAGCTGTTCATGGGGTGAGACCGTCATGGGGTCGGCGCGGCGAAGTAGGAATCGAAGAATCTCAGGAAGAATCGCATAATTCTTCAAACGGCTTCCGGCAATCCAGCCGGGGAAAACAAGGAGTAGAGGCATGAAGAAACTGGTCAAGTGGTTCGTGAAGAAGTACGTCACGAACGAGGCGGTCAAGAACGCCGTCCACGGCATGAACGCATCCTTCGCCGCGAAGGTGAAGGTCGAGGGCAAGGAGAAGGTCCTTGACGCCGCCAACGACGTCTCCCGGTGCGTCGCGGTGCGCCTGGAGGGCTTCGCCGACGACGGCCGAATCGACGAGGCGGAGCTGGACGCGATCAACGCCCAGGACGACGCCGTCATCGACAAGTACCTGTCGGACGGACAGATCGCGGCGCTCGTCGACAAGCTCTTCGAATAGGGAGGCACGCCATGGGAAAGACCACCAAGGGCGCGGCGAAGACCGCCGCAAAGGTCGCAAAGGGCAAGGAGAAGGTCAGGCGGAAGTGCGGCAGGGCGGCGAAGTGCGCGGCCCTGCTCCTCGCGTCCGGGCTGGCCGCGCTGTTCTGCGGCTGCTCCACGACGGGCGAGCAGCCCGCCCGCTCGCAGACGCAGAACAACAGCTTCGAGAACTGCACGTTCATCAACGCGGCGTCGGTGAGGCTTCCGCTGGACGCGGAGGGGACGAACCGCGTCGCCGAGGTCGGGGGCGGCGGCCTTCCGCCGTTCGAGCAGTTCACCCAGACCCAGGCCAACGAGGGCAGCGAGACGATCAGCCCGACCGCCTCGCCCACGAACACGACGGACATCAAGCCGCAGACCGACGTGAACACGACTGGCGGGCGCACCCCGGGGGTCCGCGATCCAGGCCGGCGCCTCGGCGCTGATGTCGAAGTCGTCCGGGGCGGGTTCCGCCGCGCCCGCGCCGTCGGGCGCCGCCTGCACGGACGGCTCCTGCACCCCGGGGGCGGTTGAGTAGGGTCTGCCCCCGCCCGCGTTTCGTTGGCTTGTCGCGGGCGGGGGCGTTTCCTCACCCCAGGGCCTCGACCGCAGGGGACGCCTTGCGCACCATCTCGTCGGCCAGCGCGTCGAAAGTGTAAACGTCCGTGACGCACCCGCCCCCTGTATGGCCGAGGACGGCCCGCGCCGCCTCCAGCCCGAATGCCCGGCGGACTTCCGTGCCGAACGTGTGCCGCAGCCTGTTCGCGCCCCACGGCGTGATTTTGGCCTTGCCACAGGCGGCGCGGATTGTTTTCGTGTAGGCATCCGTCGTCCAGCGTTCGCCGAGGACACGCGGCACGGGCGGCGCGTCCTTCCGCTTGCCGTAGATTGGAGTGACCCTTGCCGTCCGCCGCGCTTCCAGATATTCGCCGAACGCCCGGACTGGCGAGAACGGCACGTCGCCGCCGTCCCTGTGGCGTTCAAGGATTGCCCGCGCCCTGGGGCCGAGGCAGACGACACGCGGCTGGCCGAACTCGCCGCGCCAGGCGTTCTTGTTGGCCTCCGGCGGGACGCGGTAGACCCACGGCGTCCGGGAGGTGTCGATGAGCGACCACCTGAGGGCGCAGAGTTCGCACGGGCGCATCCCCGTGAGGCGGTGGACGCGCACCATGTCGGCGGTGTTCGGCATCATGTGTTCGACCGTCGCGGAGACCGTCGCGTCATCGACCGAGCGCACGGGCCGGCGTTCCGGCGCGGCGGTCCTCCCGCGCTTCACGCCCTGCACCTGCGTGAGTTCCGCCTTGACCGTCGCGGGGATCAGGGCCTCGTCCAGCGCCCAGCCGAGCATGTACTTCACCGACCAGAGGCGGCGGTTCACGGTCGTACGGCAGACGCCGGAGCGGACGAGCGCGTCGCGCAGGCGGAGCATGTCGGCGTGGGTGAGCTCCGCAACGGCCGCCTTGCCGTACAGTTCGCGGAACAGGCGGGGGCCGAGGATCATGTTCGTCGCGGCGGACGTCGGCCTGCCGTCCTTCGAGTAGTATTCGCGGCAGTGGTCGGCCCAGAGGGCGCACAGTTCGGAGACGGACACGCCCGCCGGGTCGTGGCGGCGTATCTGGTGGGTGTGTTCCTCCCAGTACCGCGCGGCGGCTTCCTCCGCCATCCTGCGCGGCCTGTCGGTCCGCATGGTGTGTTTTGCGCCGGGGGCGCGGAGCGGCACCTGCCGCCTCCTCTTCTCGCCTGGGAGCTGGACGGAGTAGTACCAGAGGCCGTGGTTGTCGAACACGGACCCCGTTTGCCTGAGGTTCATCTTGTGCGCACACTTTCCGCCCCTTCCGGGGCAACGAACCCGCCGAGTGTTGTAAAGTGTTGTAAAACGCCCCACACACCCCTTCGGGCGTTTCCGCAAGCTGAATGGAAACTCGCGGAAACCGTTCATTTTGCACACAAACGGATGGTGGGCTATAGTAGATTCGAACTACTGACCTCTTCCATGTCAA
>ERZ808278.1355-NODE-1355-length-10475-cov-14.362956_pt1 | contig 10475 bp, 9 predicted proteins | sample MGYA00521239_ERZ808278 | MGnify/ENA primary metagenome ERZ808278 (study PRJEB31516, sample SAMN03275600) | gut metagenome | biome: mammalia-associated habitat; material: feces | host: Papio cynocephalus | place: Kenya | collected 2012-07-17 ... | reverse complement strand
GAGGCCCTTTTGCGGTGCCGCTGTAGGTGACGCGGGGTCTGTGCTGCACCGCGGGGAGGCCTTCCCCAGCAGAAGAAGGGAGCAGCATGCACGACGCCCCCGAAGGAGCACCCCACAGACTACCCTCCCCTTTCCACCAAGGTTGGGACCCCCCACGGTCTGAACGACAGCCACGCCCCACGCCCTCCGGGCTGCAGCCCCATCGGGTACCAGTCCAGAAACGAACAGCGAAAGGCAGCATGCCCCTCGTTGCTCGTTTTCCTTTTCTGGCACCCTCCGGTGCTGCACCCGCTGACGCCCTACTCGCAACATTCTCCCCGATGGACACATCCCCCTTTTGACCCTCGGACCCCTCCCCCTTCCGAAGAAGAGGAAGACCCGAGGGGGGTGGTTCGAACCCCGCTCAGGGCAACCCACCCCCAGCCCCGATCCTCCCTTGCAAAACCATCCAGGACGACACGGCTTATGATGATCACCCGGATTGCGCGGTACTCCCTTTGTGTGGTAAGACCACACTGGGCGCCAACCCGACGAACGCCAGCTCACCGATGCCCACCCCTTCTTCTGGCCTCGAGACGACCGAGGAACCGGAGGTTGCCTCCGAACAGGGCCCCTAGCACCCCCCTGGGCCCCCGCCACCTGACCGGGGCGGAGGGGGCGAGGGGGGGAGGCCCCCGGCGGGGTCGGGTGGGGGACCTTCCCGGAGGGGGGGGTCGGCCCCCCCCGAGAGGTACCTACCCTCCCCCTATATATATCCATTTTCGGACTTCGGTTGACGCATGCATTTTTAATCGGACCCTGAAACAGCATATCTCCTCAAAAAAACATGAACTCGGGAAACCGACACATGCTAACATACGCTAAAAAATACGCCCTCTAAGAATATCCAACAAACAAAAAATTCAAAATTTTTCAAAAATTTTCGATGGGCAAACTGAGCAGCTTTTGGCCAAAAAAGTTCTGTTTTTTTGGGGTCAAGTTTTGAAAAAGTTGTTCGATTCCCTTGAAGAACCTTGACCAAAATGTGCCCAATACATATATTCGAACCCTCTGATTTTAGCACTACAAAATGATATATACATGTCCGGGACACTTCGCGCGCGCATGCGAACTGGGCCCTACAAGTCAGGGGGGTGACCTGAAAAAAAAGTGTCACTAAAATTTGAGGTCGACCTCCCAAAAACCCATCGGAAATCCGAGGGGGCAACTACCCGGCCTTCTTTTATATATATATATAATATTTCTTTTATATATATATATATATAGTGGGGACACCCCACACCCCGGTCGACCCCAGCCCCCCCTCGGTCCCCCCCACCCCTATCCAGGGGTGTGGGGGATGAAATGAAAAAAATTTAAAATATTCGTGGATATTTTAAAGAAAGAAAAATTTATTTTTCTTTTTTTTTTCATTTTTTCATTTTTCCTGACGGGGTCAGAAAATTTTTGGTTTTTGGGTGTGTATCTTGCATTTCCGGGCCGAAATAACGCGTTTTCGTGAGTTTCCGGTCGATTGATTTTTTTAGAATTTTCGAGTATTTTTGAAACAGAATGGGTCAAAATTTTGGGTCATGAAACAGAATCAGCTTTTTTTTAAAAAAATGTTAGTGTCCCAAAAAATTCCAGAAACCAAACTTTTCGACACAAACGAAAAACAAGAAATATACCATCTTAAAGCCCAGAAATTCTACTCGAAAACAAGGTATTTCGAGTTTTGCAAAAAATTTTTGTTGAATTTTTAGACGTGTTTTTTAAAATATTTTTACTTAACCAGGTGACAGGAGGTTCTGCTTAATCTCAGAAAAGTGCTCAAAAATATGCTTTTTTTCTCAGATTTTCTTGTGGTATATGTCAAAAATTCCAGAATTTGCCGGAGAACTCGAATCTTCAGTCCCCAGGCTCCATACTTTTTTCCTTGTGGAGATACAGACCCCTCTTAAGATAAATTGAGATGTCCCAAAAAAAAAAAAACAGAAAAAAAAACAGAAACCGAAGAATGCACGGAAGGCCATCAAACGGGGGCACCCAAAATGACCCCCTCCCGGGCCACCCCCCGACCACCCCCCATCCGGGGTACCCCCGTTTGACCCCCAAACTGAGCAGCTTTTCGAGATCTCCCCACTGCCCCAAAATTGGAAGCTCCCAAATGGCTCTAGGGGCATCTACGTCGCGCGCAGAACACTCCGCATGCGGTGGTTGCCTTTAAATGGCAAAATAACAAACTTTTTTCGTTTGCGATTTTCTTTGTTGTTGGCCGCGAAAGAACACAAAAAACATCGGGGCGCTGTGTAGGGCAGAGAGGTCCTCTGTCACAAAACCCTGGCCCAAGCCCCCTTTTTTTGTGCGACACAAACACTGTGTAGGGTAGAGAGTAGAAGTGAGAAGCATCACTGCATTGGGACACTTCCTCCTCTGCGATAAAGACGCAAACGGGGGGTCCGAGGGTGAATGCAAACAGTGGCACAACCATCACAAAAAAAAAGACTTAGAGAAATATTTTCTCTTAGTCCTCCCCCGTGACACTGACACTTTTGCACTTCCACCTCTCACCTATTGCACTTCTACCTCCTCACCTATTTTTTTTAAGTGGCCAGTCCTCCCTGAGTATTCTGTTTCGTGGTATCTTTCGTAAAACTCTCTCTTTTTCGCAGTGACACCACACTCCCTAGCACATGCATGTACACATGCACATGTCCGGGTGCACGTGTGTTTTTTTTGCCAGTGTCTACAGTCTACAGTGTAGGGAAGTCCCTTGACCACTGTAGACTTTTACTGTAGACCTTGACGCCCCTTGAATAACTGTAGACCCCCCAAAGTCTACGGTTTACAGCTCTACAGCTCTACAGTCTACAGTAAGCGGAATTCCCACGACCAACTGTAGACTTACTGTAGACTTACTGTAGACCCCCCTGAGTCTACAGTAAGCAGAAGTCCCTTGACCAGCTGTAGACCCCCTGCATCCCCTCTGCGACACTGTGACACTGGCGAAAAATGCACATGACACTGTACTCTCTCATGCACACACATTTTTCTAGTGTGTCCCCCCTCCCCTGTGGCATCACCCCCTCCCCCCAGGGGGGGGGGGGAAGAGAGAGGGGGGTTGTTTTCTTCTAGTGTTTCTCTCTGCTAACGATGCTCAATGCGAAGCTGGTCTCAAGCACTCGTGTCAGGCTCGTGCTTCTCTAGCTGCCCCACCCCGCCCCGAGGGACGAGACAGAACAAGGAGAGTGGAGGCACGTGCCCCTGGCAGCACCCCGCGAAGGGCACCACAACATAACGACACTCATGACTGTACAACTGCTCCGATCATCAACGGTCGTCTCCCGTTGCATCTTCAAGGGCGGTAGCCGGCTCGTTGTCCAAGCCGGCAGCCCCACAGACCATCTGCCTTCCCAAGGCTGACAAGGGTGGTTACGAATCATCAGAGGAGCCCCCGAGGGAGCCCTCCCTTTCGCTCCATGCGTTTGACACTAATAAAAGTGAGAAACTCGTCTTGGACACTAAACACTTGATGCCCCGCGCCCCCCGAAGGGAACACGCAACATGCCTCCTGAGTGGAAGTAGTTACCATCGTTTTGCAGTGTTTATGCCCTGGGATTAGTCGTCCCAGCAGTCGTGAAACCACCGGGGCAGTAGACAGACGGCCCACCCCCACGCGCTGTTTCCGCGCCACGGGCCTACAGTGTCTTTCAACTGTCCTAAGCTTGCTAGTCTCTTGGATAGGTTTCAGACTTCAGATGCTTCCAGTCTTAAACCATCGGATGATGGCTTCGCGCCGCTGCCCTGGCGAGCAGACGCTTACACCAAATATCCGGCACAAGTGTTCCTCTCGTACTGGCTTGTACTCCCATCGGCAAGCTCAATGCTTCCCCTCTCGCGAAGGGAGCACTTTTCCTTTCGTACTATACTTTCTCCTTAACTCCTGTATACGCATCAGTAGGGTAAAACTAACCTGTCTCTCGACGATCTAAACCCAGCTCACGATCCCTGTTTGAGGGTGAACAATCCTACGCTTTGTGCATTCTGCTACACAACGCTAGGAAGAGCCGACATCGAAGAATCAAAAAGCGGCGTCGATATGAGCTCTTGGCCGCCACAAGCCAGTTATCCCTGTGGTAACTTTTCTGACACTACCAACTTAGACTTCGTGAAAAGATGATAGATCGTTAGGCCTGGCTTTCACCTCCTAATTGCTTACTGGGCAACTAGGTCAAGCGGACTTTTGCCCTTATGCTCTACGTGAGGTTTCTGTCCTCACTGAGTCCACCTTTGGACACCTTCGCTACACTTTCGAAGGTGTACCGCCCCAGTCAAACTCCCCATCCAGCCATGTCCTCGAAAGATAAGGGACGATGTCGGGGAGGTGCCCCACACAGGCGGCCTCGCGGTCCCCTGCGCGTTCTTCCCCCTTACCACCGCCCCACCCTTTTGACAGAGTTCAGGGTCACCTCTAGTGAAAGAGGCTTCAATCGCATGAAGCTTATTGAGACTCCCCGAACCACCCTTCTACGCACCAAAGTGAGCATCCCCCCGAAGAGGGACACCCGCCCAGCACGCAGTCAGATGGCCGGTCGCCCTGCTTTTCGTCCCGCCTCATGCACCTCTCCCCCTCCGCAGGAGACATGAAAGCCCTACGGAGTACCCAGGAGAGGGAAGGACGAGAGAAGGGCGGCTTCCCAGAAACGAGGGCTTTTTGGGCCCAGGGGGAATGAGGAAGCGTTTCGCTCTCGCCACCCTCCGCCTCCCCAGCCAAGTTGAGACTAGCACTGGGGGGCGCTACTTTGTAAGACGCGCCTCTCACCCTCGATAATCGAGTGAGTAGAATGGCGACGAAGGCCGGAGTCTTTCATGGTCGCGGAGATGCCGCCGCCCCGGAGACCGACCCCGTTAAGGGCCGGGCAGGACAGCGACATTTGGCCTCCGCTCCTCCGTACTACTACATCCTAAGTGCCACTCCACAAGGCCGAACTGAAGTAAAGCTCAACAGGGTCTTCTTGCCCCGCCGATTCTGCCACGCCCGTTCCCGTGGCTGTGGGTTCACCAGGACCTGAGTAGGGACAGTGGGAACCTCGTTAATCCATTCATGCACGTCACTAATTAGATGACGAGGCGTTTGGTTACCTTAAAAGGGTCATAGTTACCCCTGCCGTTTACCCGGGCTTGAATGATCTTCACCATATTAACGTTCAGAGCACTGGGCAGAACTCACATAGCGTCAAAACCTTGCGTGGCTATCGCTATGCTATGTTTCGATTCAACAGTCGGGTTCCCTTGGTCCGTTCCAGTTCTGAAACAGCAGTTGACTGCGGGAGCGCAGCGCCCTTTCGCCCGTGAAGGCGCGGCTTGGCCTGCTGCTATTTTTGTCCGTCCCGAGCACACCCCTGCCCCCGAGGGGGAAGAGGCGGCCCTGCCAGGGACCGGGGCCTCCGGGCGGCTCCACAGGGCAAGCGCAAGCGCAGCACCATCGGCACAGGCGTAAACCCAAGCTTCAAGACCACACTCGCCTCATCTCCCTGCTTCACACAACCCTCGGCTCCTGCCTTCGGCTCTAGACCCTCTTTGGCCTCAACGAGGAGGTGGGCCCTGTCACAGGCCCTTCCGCGGCAGTACTCGATCCGGCTGACCCCCGGCGCAGGCTTGAGCCCCTCCGCAACCGCCCCCTTGCGGGGACGGCTTAAGAGGGAGTCCGCACCGAGGCTCCGGGGCCGGGCCTTTCCTGTCGCGGCTGGTATCTAGACCCTGGCTGGGACAGCCACCCGCTCTGCTCTCAGAGCCACTCCTTCTCCCGAAGTTACGGAGCTAATTTGCCGACTTCCCTTACCCACGTTATCCTGCCAGACTAGAGGCTGTTCACCTTGGAGACCTGCTGCGGTTTGTGGTACGGCCTTACGTAAACCCGCACGACGGAGGGAGGGGGCTTTGACACCTCCTCCCCCCGCGCACCTGATGCCAAGGGGGTTTTCAAGGGCTCTCGAGCCAGTGATGGACGCGTCGCTTGGAAGGGGCAGGCCCGACCAACTGACGCGCTCTTCCAACCTGGGGACCTGGTCTCTGGGTAAGCCACTTCACAGGACCCCGCGGCTGTTAACAAGAAGAGCTGACACTCCCCATCCCTCTCGCAAGCGTCTCCTGGCACCTTTTGCGTTACCGCTATCTCAGCTCTCCCACTAATAAAAGAGGGATCGCCTCAGGCTACGTAAGTTGCTGGAATGTTAACCAGCATCCCTTTCGAGAAGCGGGGCTCCCCCCTCCCAGACCCTCGCGGGAGAGGTCGGGGCTGCCCTCTTGGCAAATGACCTTCGCCATTCTCTCAGGACCGAATCACTCATGCCCAAACACAGTCGACATGAAAACCTTCTCCACATCAGTCCAAAAGGCTTGCACTTTTGTAGTTGCTACTTCCACCAAGATGTGCACTGGGGTCAGCTCCACGCGAGGTCACCCTCTGCGCTTCTTCGCGTAACCCCACGCCCGCCTACGCGTTGATGTTTCCTTCGACAAAAACCCCATGCATGCCCTGCCTGGCTTTCCGTCACATCAACGGTCTAGTATAGACCCCCGGCTTTAGCGCGATCCATTTTCTGGGCCACTCGATTCGATTCGTGAGTTGGTCGACACTCCTTAGAGCATGAATACTGCCAATTCTAGCTTCGAATTGTCTTAACCGAATGACGCCATTTATGGTCTCTCATGAGCCGAAAGTTACGCGTCTTAACTAGACTATCGGTTCATCCCGAATTGCCTTCCCAGCTTACCTGGTGAGGCCCACTAACGGCACAACAGATTCTCCCGGAGCCCGTTCTGTACGGCTGCCCTCCTCAAGCCGGAGGGAAAAGGCGGCCTCTACGTAACGGGGTGTCGCAGAGGGCTTGCGCCCCCCGCCTCCCTCGCACACATTCAGAGTTTGAGAGTCGGATGAAGGATTTTCTCCCCCACTACCTCCAATCATTCGCTTTACCGTGTGCAACTCTGTCAAGCGTGCCGCTGCTATCCTTAGGGACATTTCGGCGGGAACCAGCTAAGAGGGGGTTCGATGAGTCTTTCGCCCCAATCCAAAACTCTGAGGAATGATTTGCACGTCAATACCCCTTCGGACCTCCACCGGGGTTTCCCCCGGCTTCATCCTGGTCTTGGATAGATCACCCCCTCTCGGGTATACGCTCTGCCGCTCAACCGCCCTGTCCCCGAAGGCCGAGGCCTAGGGTCAGAGGGCCGTGCTGCGGGCCTCAGCGCCCCTCCGAAGAGGAGCTGTCAGTGCCTTCGCACGTTCTAAAAGCCGGCTCGACTACTTGCTTTCGCTGCGCGTGTAGGGCTCGTCCGTCCCCTTCCACTCGCGACAGAGTGTAACTCCTTGGTCCGTGTTTCAAGACGGGCCCTATGGCACCGCACTCCAGTTTAGTGTAAGACAGTAGGCCATGCATGAGATGAGCCAATACGCTCTGGGGATGGGAGCGACTGCTGGCGGCGCCTTGTGAAGGCCCCCTGCCCGCACGTGGAGCGCGAGCAGGAGAGGAAGAGAGCCTCTCCCGATCAGCCGCCCCGGCTGCCCCCTCCCCCTCCGAAGAGGAACGCTTCGCCTCCCGCCCCTAGCCTGCAGACGCCTCGCAGGGCCCGAGAAGACCATGTTAGACCGGCAAGCGGGGGAACCTGCAGCGGAGTAAACCCCGCCACAACCCGCTCGCAGGCACCTTGCCTCCCCTGGACCCGTAGAAGGAACGCGCAGACCGTGAGGACAGACATCCGGGCTTTGAGACCCGGAAGGGGAAGCTCGCTGGGAAGGGAGCGGGGCGCATGGCTCGAGAAGGGGAAAGTGTGTGGTGCCCCCCCTAGTGCCCCCTATAGACGCCTCGCCCTCCCTCTTTTGGTTGCGCCCAGAGGCACGCCGGACACGAGTGTCACTGACGCGCCCCCTAGTGGCGGACAACTCACCCCAAAGCGTAACTGTGTCCCAGCCTCGCAGCGCAGGTTGCCCCGCGCCTTCCGCTTGTGCAGTGAACATAGGTTTCCATCGTCGTAGTTTCGGGCTCTATTTGACTCTCTTTTCAAAGTCCTTTTCACCTTTCCCTCGCGGTACTTGTGTGATATCGGTCTCAGGCAGATATTTAGCCTTGGAAGGAAGCCACCTCCCAACTTCACGCTGCACTCCCAAGCAACGCTACTCTCGGACTGTGTGTAACCCTGCTCAGCTGCGCCCCCTTTTGCACCGGCAAGCACCACGGGACTGTCACCCTCTCTGGTGCGGCGTTCTGGGCCGTCTTGCACTTGCCTCGACGTGTGGGGCGCGCCCTCTTCCTCTCGGATGCGCAGGCAGTCCCTCACCCCACATCTCGCGCCCCGCGTGAGCAGAGCCGCGATTCAGGGCTGGGCTTGCTCCTGTTCGCTCGCCGCTACTAAGGAGATCTCTGTTGATTTCTTTTCCTCCGCTTAATGATATGCTTAAGTTCGGCGGGTAGTCTCCGCTGGCCTCAAGTCGGATGCTTTTTTGGACCGCACCTCCCTGGAGAGAGAGAGAATGCGAGAACACAGAAGGGGTGCGCGTGACGACGTCCGCTGGCACTCGGCGTCCAGAGAGACGCTAGGGAGGCTCGGGGGGAGCGGGAAGCACGCATGCCGCAGGCTGCCTGTTCTTTGCACACGCAGTCCGACACACCGCCCCCGTCTCTCCGCCCCACTGCTCCCCAGCACTCTTAGAACACCACCCACCTGCAGACACGCATCCCCCTTGCTTTCCCTTCTCCTTCGCTCCTGGAAGTGCGGCTGTGTTTCTCAACCAGCACAGGACGCGCAGTAACGCAGTGCGCGCCAGCTCCGCGGTGCATTTGAGGCCGAAGACCCTCCCGGGGGAGAAGCTTGGGGGCCCAGGTCCGCCGGTCCCGCCCGAAACTACGGACGGGGCAGGCGAGCCGCGCACGGGGCACGGCCAAAGGACGTTCTCCTTTGACTGCTTGCACTTCCCGACATTGAGTCAGCGGTGCCCGGAGCCAGAGCAGCGGCGACAGACAGGGGGTTGCCCCCCTACCCGCCCTCCGCCACCCCGGGCCCCGGGCGTCAGACGTTCGAGGATTCGATGGTTCACGAGGTCTTGTGTGTCACACGACGTTTCACAGCTTGCTGCGCTCTTCATCGATGCCTGAGCCGAGGCGTCCTCCACGACGATGTCTCTGGATCTAGGCTGGGGGCTGGGACGCCGCGGTGCCTCTCGGCACTTTTGTATGCACGGCGGAGGAACGCCACTCGGCGCCTTCCTCGCTTGTCCGGCCTCACCCCCTTTTCTGTTGTCTTCTCTGCCGCCCAGCAGCCCTGCAGAGAGCGCCGCCTTCCGATCGCGCTCCCCCGACGGGCCCCATGCGCACCTGTGACAGTGCGCACCCAGGCGCTCGACTCCTTCGCCCCCCGTGTTTCTCTTCCGTTACTTCCTCTGTGCTATGGTAGTACGCCACCGGCAAGCCTTCTAGTAGAAGACGGCCGGCGGCCAGACGACGACGTTGTCATTTTGTTGTGTCCCCGCTTGGCGGCACCCCCCCAAAGGAGAGAGCACACGCTCCAGCAGGACTGCGTATAATGATCCTTCTGCAGGTTCTCCTACAGAAACCTTGTTACGACTTCTCCTTCCTCTAGATGCTGGGGCTCGCAGAACTTCGGGCCGCGCCGAGGCACGTCCTCCGGACAACTCGCCGCAACATCCAATCGGTAGGAGCGACGGGCGGTGTGTACAAAGGGCAGGGACGCATTCAGCGCGCGATCACTGACACGCGCTTACGAGGCATTCCTAGTTCACGACCAATAATTGCAAGGGACGATCCCAACCGCGACGGGGCCTCGCAGGATTGCCGCACCCTCTCGGGCTTGGCCTCCACACACTGCACCCGCCATTGTAGCACGCGTGCAACCCAATAGAAGGCATCTAAGGGCATCACTGACCTGTTATTGCCTCACGCTTCCGGCGCTTTATGAGCAATAGTCCCTGTGAAGGAGTTGCGCGGGCTCTTTTGTTGCCCACCTCTTCCTCTTTTTTCGAGTGCACCGAGGGAGGGCGGCGGCAGACACCAGAGAAAGAAGCACTGGAGGACACAGGAAGAGAGATGCAGCATGCACGCACACAGGACTTAATGCAATGCACGACGCATCGTTTGGTTTCTCCCTTTCCCTCCCTTGCTTTTCTCTCTAATGACCACCCCCGCCACCCCTCTGTTAGCTGGTGCAGAGAGGGGAGAGGCAGAGAGCCCGGCACTCAGTCACCAGGCAGAGGTCTCGTCCGTTATCGCAATTAAGCAGACAGTTCACACCACGAACTAAGAACGGCCATGCACCACCACTCTCACAATCACGAAAGAACTGCATCCTGTCAATCCCGTGTGAGTCAGGGCCTGGTAAGGTTAACGGCGTTGAATCCAATTAAGCCGCAGGCTCCACGCCAATTGTGGTGCCCTTCCGTCAATTCCTTTAAGTTTCAGCCTTGCGACCATACTCCCCCC
>ERZ808278.1353-NODE-1353-length-10502-cov-3.281803_pt1 | contig 10502 bp, 13 predicted proteins | sample MGYA00521239_ERZ808278 | MGnify/ENA primary metagenome ERZ808278 (study PRJEB31516, sample SAMN03275600) | gut metagenome | biome: mammalia-associated habitat; material: feces | host: Papio cynocephalus | place: Kenya | collected 2012-07-17 ... | reverse complement strand
AGAAGCTGGCGAGGGTGATGGCACTCTAGTATGCAAGGTAGTCAAGTGCTACACGATGCCTGATGGCCAGCCTGGTCTAAAACTACAAGTAATCGTTGCGGAATAAGAAAGGAGAAAGCATAATAATGGAACTTATGGAACAAAGCGACCTTCTAAAACTTGCTAAGGCCGCGTCTCACAAGACCGCTCTATCCTTCTCCGCAAACGGTAAGGAAACGAGCTTTTCTAGCGATCAGGTAGACAAAGTTCTACGTGAGCAGCTAAATCTACTCGCTGGCGATTATAACACTTTCCGCCGTAATCAGGTTCGTGTTTATGAGCTAATCGAGCAAACACTAGACGAGATTCTTCCTCGTAAGGTTGAAGAGCAGTATTCTCAGTTCGCTGAGGTCAAGAGCATCGGTAATTCCGATCGTGCTATCTTCAAGCTAAAGGTGACCGAGGCTGCTCGTAAGCGTGCCAAGTCTTTCATCACTCGTGTTGGCCTTGCTGGTCGTTACGAGACAATGAAGCTCGATGGTAAAGAATTGACAGTTGCCACCAGTGCAATTGGCTATGCTCTACGTGTTGAATTCGAAGAGCTTCTGGATGGTCGTTGGACTTTCGCTGACTTCACCGATATCATGGCCGAAGGCATGAACGAGTTTATCTATGAAGAGATTCATAAGGCTCTAGTTGCCGCAGTTGCTCAGCTACCTGCTGTCAATAAGGCTTCTGTCGGTGGCTTTGATGAGGCTGTAATGGACGAACTGCTTGCAATCTCCGATTCCTACGGCAACGGTCCTGCTACTCTATATTGCACTCGTGAATTCGCTAGCAAGATGCTACCACAGGATAAGTATTTCTCCGACGCTATGAAGGATACCCTATGGCGTAACGGCATGCTCGGCGATTACAAGGGCCATAACGTTGTAATCCTAGAGCAATCTATGGCTGATGCAACTAACACTGAGAAGGCTATTGACCCACAGTGGTGCTACATCTTCTCTACTGTTGACCGTAAGCCTGTCAAGGTTGTTTTCCAGGGCGATACTCATGTTCGCACCGTTGAGGACAATGACGACTGGTCAACCGAGATGCACACCTACAAGAAATTCGGTGTAGCAGTATTCACCAATCCTTCTATTTGTGCATATCAGAACACTGAACTAAAAAAAGCAACCCGCTAAATCCAATCGATCCTACTCCTGAGCCGCCTACCCCAGGAGAGGACGATGACAAAGATGCTGTAGATGCGTCTAAGTTTGATACTTTAGCAGAAGCACTTGATGCTGTGCCTGATGGCGGCACTCTAAAGTTCCCAGAAGGTGCAGCTCATGTTACTGAAGAGGTGGTTCTAAACAAGAACGTCAATATTTCAGGCCATGGCGTAACGTTCGAGAAGATGGTATCTGTTGATGATGCTGAAGTCGTGCTGAATGATGTTGTTCTAACTGCTTCTGGAGCTTCTGCTAATGATAAGGCTATTGCTCTTAAGGTAAGCGGCACAAAGCCATTTACCCTAAAGAATAGCACTGTAAATGGTTTTGCTCGCACTGCCGTCAATATTATGACTAGTGGCGAGGTTACAATCGAAGGTAATACTTTCGATGCGGGCAATCAGAACATTTACAATATGATTGAATTTAGCATTAGTAACGCACGTGATATCACTGGTGCCATTATCAAGAACAACACCTTCAAGGGTGAATTGAAGAATAACGGCGTCTGCTTCTACAATCTAGCAGAAGGTGCGGAAATCAATATCGTAGGTAATGATTTCAAAGATATCAACGTAAATAACAACCCAGTTCGTTTGAGCAACCCAAAGAACGTTTCTGCGGTGTTCAATATCAAGGACAACACTTATAATTATACAAGTGAGACTCCTAATGCCGATGGTTACACCGGCTTTATGCTTCTACAGGATTACACTAAAGATGGCGTGCAGGACTTCTCTAAGTTCAATATCACGTTCGATAATCTAAAGCGTGGTTCGAAGCATCTGACTGAAAAGGGCACTGGCATCGATCAGGTATTCTATGTGTATGATGACCAGAAGGGCATTCTCGCAAATGGCGTCAATGACCCAACCGTTTCTTTCAAATAAGATAATTTTAGGGGTGTCGTAAGGCACCCCTTTTTTCTAATATAAAAAGGATACACAAGGAGAAAAAATGAGCAATACAATTGTAAATGATGATGAATATGTAGAAATCACTAATCTAGTGAATCATCGTGTGGCGTATAAACTTCCTAATGGCCAATTCCGCCGTTTGGCACCTTATGCTACTATGCGAGTAAAAGCAGAAGAGCTTCATCAAGCAGCTTATGAACGTGGCAATCTTGTTATTTTCCAAGATTTTATTCGAGTCAACAATAAGGACCTCGCCATGGAATTTGGCATTGATCCAGAAGAAACGATTGAATATAATTGGGATAAAGAAGATATCAAGAATTGTCTAAATTCTGAAGATATCAACGTTCTGTTGGATGCTCTTGACTTTGCCCCAGAAGGAATCAAGCAACAGCTTGTAGATTATGCTGTTGAAATGGAGATTCCAGACGAACGTAAGCGTAAAGCGATTGGCGAAAAAATGGGAGTCGATATCACTGCTATGATTACTAATAATCATGCTTATGATGATGATACTCAAAGCAATGATGTTGAAAAACCACGCCGACGCACAACGGCTAAGAAAACCTCTGGCCGCAGAGTAAAGGCAGAATAATAAGGAGGTCAAAAAATGACTGAATTAGCTGAGCCTCTGGAGCCAGTAGAGATGAGTAAAACTACATTCCAAGAAATGTATGATTTTTTCTTATCTGGTATTACAGATGATATGTTTATGGAAATGACAAAAGAAGATACAGAAGATATGCTTCAAGAGATTCTTGTGGCGGCTGTGCCTAAATTTGAGTTTCCTAGATGGAAAGACCCTTTCGACTTGAATTTTGATAAAAAATGTTTTTCTGCAAAATTATCTACGGAAGAAATGCTTATTCTTCGTAATTATATGATTGTGGAATGGATTGGTTTTCAGCTCGCAAATGTTGATTTGATTAGACAAAAATACTCCTCCAGCGACTATAAATTCACCAGTCAGGCGAGTCACATGAAACAATTGATTACCCTGAAGAAAGAATATGAGAATAATGCATTCCACTTACAACGCGTTTATTGTCGCAGACGCAAAGATAAAGGTGGAATGATTCGTTCTACATTTAGTCAGATAATGGAGCCAGAAGAATGGCGTTAGTTGTTTTTGAAGACAATAAAGATTATTCTATTGAGAATGCGACAATTTATACTAATCTTGATAGAATCGTTGGACAGATATTTCGTCTTCTTCCAATGAGCGAAGAGGGAAAAGATTGGATAAAACCAACTGAAACTCTTATTCTTGAATTATTAGGTATGGCAGATATGATTGTGAACCAACCTAAACTGTTTTCCTTAGTGTGTAAATTAGATGGTATGCGTATAAAGGGCGAAGAGTTAGATTTTATGCTTTTTAGACGCACTATCTTTGAATGTTGTTCTATGGTGAATGAACTAAAGGAGCAATATAAATGTCAGTAGACAACATTTATAAAGTTTATCGCTATTGGAGTCCTTCTGGAAAAAGTTATATTGGCCAAACAAAAAAAAGTCTTGAAGCAAGAAGCAATCATGGCAAGGCTTATAATGACTGTAAAAAATTTAAGAATGCTATAAAATCATATACATGGAATTGGTTTGAAAATCATAATGAAATTTTAGAAAGTAATTTAACAAAAGAAGAAGCAGATTATTGGGAAAAATATTATATTGAAAAATATGATTCTATAAAAAATGGCTATAACATCCAAAGTGGTGGACAACTTGACGCTGCTGAATTTTTAAAAAAAGAGATTGTTGGTGTAAATTGTAAAACCCATGAAATACTGTATTTTGATTCTGGACTGTCTGCTTCTGAGCAAATAAAAATTCATAAGGGGAATATTAGTTCTTGTCTTATAAAAAACCATTCTAAGGCTAAAATAGAAAATACTTCTGGTGGTTATGTTTGGTTATATAAAGAGGATTGGGAAAGACTTTCAAAAGAAGAGATAGAAGAAATAAAAACTATTGTTCCATATCAACATAAGTGTAAAATGATACCAGTTATTTGTATAAATACAGGAAAAGTATATCCTTCAATGCAAGACGCTGCTTGGGACACTCTTACAAAAACGAATGGAATAAGTCGATGCTGTAAGCGAGGGGATCATTCTTATATAACAAGTAAAGATGGTATTCAATATCACTGGAAATATGCTGACAAAGAAAAAATGGAAGGGGCTGAAAAATAATGTCAATGAAAACATTAGCGAGTAGGCTTCAGTATCTTGGCGGCGATCAGTTGTCTAGAATAGATAAACAAAAGCTAAGAACTTTTCAAACGGCTTTGAAAAATGGATACAATACTCGTTATATAAAAGTTGGTAACTCTGTTTGGCCTTGTTTTATAGGAACCTTAACGGGTGGCTTGAAGGCTAATTATAACAAGGAAATGATTTCTGTCGAATATGCTTCTGGTCTTACTCCTGGAGATACTTTTGAACTATTAGATAATGGTTCTCATTGGATGATATATTTACCAACGATTGCTGAAAAGGCATATTTGCATTCTGAAATTATTGAATGCCGATATAATTTAGAAATAAATGGCAAAAAGTATTACATGTATGTTTGTGGCCCCCAAGAAACTGACCTTCGTTGGTTCTTGAAAAATAATATAAATGCAAATGAGCTAAATTTATCTGGGACTATTTATATAAAAAATGACGCTAATACAAAAGATTTCTTCAAACGTTTTACAAAAATAAAGTTTGGTGGGCATCGTTGGGAAGTCCAAGTAACAGACAGTATTTCTACTCCAGGTATTCTAGAGTTAGAGATCCAAGAATATTATGATAATTCAATTGAAGAATTGCCTGAAATCAAAAGAGCAAATGGCGAAATTCCATTGAATGTCATTAGTGGTCAAACAGTAGTAAAGCAAGATATGGTTATAGGTTACGCCATTAATGACTTAGCATATGACCCTAAGATTGAATGGAAAATTAGAAACAATCCAAGAGTCAAGATTGAAGAAGTTCTTGAAGATGGCCGTATATGTAAGGTAAAAATTTATCCTGGTGCGGTCAAAGATTTTGATGTTGTATATGGCGATCAATATCTTACTGTTACAATTGATTGGGCCAAGCCAAAGATTCAAGGGCCTCAAACCGTTTACCCATATGATACTCATACCTACTGGATAAAAGGCGAGGATAGAAAAGTCAAATTTATGCTTGATTCTGAGCTTGCTAAGATTGTCGATAATGATAATAGTTCTTGTGTTGTAGAAATCACATCTGGCAAGCGTGGGTTATTCACCTTACAATGTGAGTTAGAAGATGGCTCTATCGTAGAATTGCCAGTAGAAATAAAGTCTTTATAAAGGAGGTAAAATGAGAAAAATTGCATCTAATATTTTAAAAAAGAATTTTGCTTCAACTTTTACCTCTATTTCAAAAGACCAGGAAACTATTTGGCGTAAATTATTAGTGGAAAGCAAGCCTTATAGTGATAAATTAAAAAGATTGCTTATTATCAATACTTCTAATTGTCTTGATCCAAGTCAAGAGCAATTTCAAAGAAAGATAAATGAATATACAATCAAAGATATGATGGATAATCAATACATCAAGGCTATTCCTAAGCTTTCTTTTGGCGAACACGAAGAAGTAAAATCTTATATTCTCCTTGAATTTGATGATTTTACCCCAACTGAGAATCCTCAATATCGAGACTGTGTGATTAGTTTTAGCATCATATGCCACATTGACTATTGGGGAATGGATGATTATAAACTGCGTCCATGGGAGATAGCTGGGTATGTCGATGGTATTCTAAATGGAGAACGTCTTTCTGGTATCGGCACTCTTCAATTTTTAGGTGCTAGTCAATTAGTGCTCAATGAATATTTGGGTGGTGTGCTTTTAAGATATGTAGCTACTCATTCCAAGGCAGATGATGACGAGCATATAGACAATACATTACCCGCAAATCTTGAACATGGAGTTGTGGGGTAAATGAGAAATGGGAATACAAGGAGATATTGGTAAATTATTATCTGGTATGCCGATAGCGGTGCCAGGTGTAAATGTTGCTGTGTCGCAACCTAAAATCAAAGACATTTGTGCTTTTGGCGAAGATGATTTTTTCTTTGCGACACAATTTTTTCTAAATGCTGAAAAGTTAGTTATTCCAATAAAAGAGGGCAATCCTCAGTTATCAATGTTGGATACTTTTCAATTGTTGTTGATAATTATACGAGACGATAAGCAAGCTAAAGAAAATATTGAAAAATTTTTTGAGTTGATATTTCCCAATTATAAAGTTGAGATATTATCAGGAATGATTCAATTCAAAGTCAATGATAAAATCGTTGGACGATTGAATTCATTTGCTTTTGAAAATTTTCAAAAAGTCTTAAGGGATTGCTTCGTTCCGACAAGTGCAAAAGATGATGAACAAGAATATAATCCTGCCAATGATGCTGCTGCCGAAATTGCTGCTAAACTAAAGCGTGGCAATGAGATTCGTGCCAAGCAAAAAGCAGACGAACAGGGAGACATTGGGAGCTTGTTTGGCAATTATGCTTCTGTTCTTTCTATTGGGCTTAGTCTGGACATAAACGTTTTATATAATTATACTCCATTTCAATTATTTGACTCTTATAAAAGATACCAAACCAAATTACAGTATGATTTGTATCAAAAGATTGCTACTACTCCGATGATGGATGTAAGCAAAATGAAAGAACCGGATAATTGGATGGATAATATTTACAGACAATAACCGTACCGACAGGCACGATTATTATATTGGACTATTGGAAGTTAGTGCGTTGATGGATAATAGACCAAGGAAAAAAGTGTATACAATTTTTTCTGTAAGTAGAAAAACGAAAGAAAGAGGTACAAAGCAAATGAATCGCTTTGGTATTAGAGACGTATGTGATATGGTCTTCAAGCCTCTCACCTCTGTAGACCTTGGTGGTCAGCACTTTGATGCCGGTCAACCTATGCTGTACATTGACACAGCTAAGACCTCTAGCCTTGAAGGTGCTTCTACCACTGTCTATGCTACCGGCGGAAGTGGTAATCCACGACTAGTCGGATGGGACGGTTGATACTCTTATTTGCTGTCCAAACATAGAAATATGTTTTAGAAAAATTTCTCTAATTGCTGGAACGCCCTAATGGGGTAATCAGCCACAAAGTTGACAAAAACTTGTTTTTATGTTATAATTCTTTGAAAGAGAAAGGAATATAACATTATGGATTTTTGCAAATTATTTTATAATAATAATTATTTGATTTACGGTCATAATAATAATCTAGAAAATTTACAAAAAATAACGCATTCTGAAAACACAAAAAGACAAGCTAGATGTCAAAAATGTTCAACGACTATGCTGTAAAGCAGTAAAGCCAAGCGGCTTGAAATGAGAAACCTCGAAAGAGTGAAGATATAGTCTAATCTATACAGTAATGTATAGCTGTTATAAACGTATATAAAGTAGCGATTTATATAGAATAAAATGGAAAAGACTCTCACAATGAACATCGAGGACGCCTTGATGTCTCCTATTAGCTTTGCTATGCTATCTGGCGCTGGTCTTGTGAAGGGCCGCAAGAAAGCTGAAGGTGTTGCAGAAAATCCCATCTATGTTCATACAACTTATGATATGGTTGTAGAAACTGTTGGCGGCAAGAAAGCTTGTAAGCTATCTAACGTAGACCGCAATGGCGCTACTGTTATCGTTAGTAAAGAAGCTCCTATTTATCCAGTAGTGCTTGATAGTGCTGGTGCTCAGGCCAAGTATCTGTCTGCCATTACAGAAGCACAGGTAAAAGTGTGTGATGAGGATGGCAAGAATGTAGCTACAGCTACTATTGGCAACCACGGTGAAATCGAAGCTGGCACAAAGACAATTGTATTTGAACTAGCTGCTGATCAACCTGGTGATAGCCGCCAAGATACTGATACTGATGTTGTCATCGGTGATACTGTTCGTATTGACTGCTATGAAGTTCATTACGAAGAGGCCACTGAAATGTCTATTGAGGCACAGAATTTTGCTGGTTACTACTACATCGAGGCTTCTACACTATTCCGTGATGAGGCTACTGGTGTAGACCTGCCCGCTGAATTTGTTATTCCTCGTGGTAAGATTCAAACGAACTTCACTTTCACAATGAATAATAGCGGAGATCCATCGAGCTTTAGCTTTGTTATTGATTGCTTCCCTGCTTATACGAAGTTCAATAAGAAAAAGAAAGTAATGGCGGCTCTTCAAATTGTGGATAAAACTGATACCACTCACAATTACACAGATAAAACCGTGATGGGTCACAAAGACCGCACAAAGGATTCTGACGTAGATTCTTGGTATTCCAAGTCTGTGTTCACCGAAGTGGGGGAATAACAGCCTCAACGTCTAATGAGTCTGGGGCGGCTACGCAAAATGACGTAGTAGCGAACGATGCTACTGACTCAATCAAGCTTGACGATATCTTGAATGACGTCGAGTAATTGATAAGACTCTTGAAGGGAGGGAACTTATGTTCTCTCCCTTTTTTTTATATAAGGAGGTGAAAAAATGCCTATATATCAAAGAACGATACATCCAAAGCCTTCTGGATATTTACATTATTGGTCTGCCAATATTGATGACAACATTTTATCTACTGCTAGTGCTATGTATAATATCAATAAAAGAGAGATATTAGCAAGTCAATATTCCCATTATGTAAAGTCTCAATCAAATAAAATATCTAAAGCGTCTGTCGATGGTATGTCTATGCAGGCTTTAGGTAAACTATATGATGTTGGCTTGTATAGAGATGAGTTAGAAAAATATGTAAATATGGAGAAGACTTTATCTCAACCTTCTGGAGATTTAGAGATTCTTCCGTTGGAGCAGGCTATGGCAAGAGCAAAAAGTATTGATTTGACTACTGCTAATAATAGCATCGCTCAATATGTTCAATCTTTAGAGGATTTTCTGAATACGACATTAAAGCCAACTAAAACAAATTTAACGAATCTTCAAACCGGATTGATATATGAATATGCCAATACTTATGGTTTGACTAAATCTAATAATTTGACAAACAATCAAATAAGTAGAACTTGTGAAAGAATATTGCGAGATATTCTTTCAAATGAAAATGGGAAATTTTTTAAAGTAAGAAAGGGAACTGCTGAAGCAAATGCGGGTATAACGACTGCTTATAAAAAAATTGCGGCTACAGCTTATGCATTAAAGCATTTTCAGGGGCAAGGCTTTCCAATAAAAAGGGCTTTGGTCCAATATGGTGATTCCTCCAAAAGAAGAGAAGCTACTTCTCATACTGTATCTGGTGCTGATGCTATCTTGAATGAGCTTTCAAATAAAATTACTGGCTCAATGGAAAATGTAAAAGCGGGGGCTGCTGAAACCGTTCGTGTTTTTGGTTCTTTAGAATTAGCAAAAAAATTCTTTCAACAAATTGATAAGAACATCATTATAAGTAATCAACATATAGGAAATCGTCATAATAGCATCGATATAAACGTGTCTACCAATAATAATACAATATTTAAAAAAGCAATAAATGAATTGAACCTGTCCGAGGCACGGTTGTCTGTAAAAACAAGCAAACCCGATAACAGTTTTTACGTCAGCCAAAATGGCGTGACGGCTGGCGTTACCTTTACCGTAAAAGAGGGCGAAGGGCTAAAAGGCCCGCTTCAAGCTGTAAATAATTCTACAATCAGGTTACAGAGCGGAACGCCATTATTGACGTTATTAGCAAGAGAGGCTGGTTTTACTTCAGGTCAGCTATTCGCCGTATATCAAATGCTTGTTGCTCACGGTAATGAGGTAATGCTTGATAATTGGTGGGAACATATAAAAGAAACTGCAAATGATTTAGCTTTTTTAGATGCCTTAGCCGGACTGTCACAAGAAGATAGGGCAACCTTTATGGTCGTTGGAGATAGAATAGCACGTGTTCAAGATATATTGATGGAGCGTATGGCAAGTGGAGTATCTAATATAAGTTCAACATTGAAAACTTCAAGATGGAATAAAGGTTCATTGTCTCGTACTCCTTATATGGCATTAAATGAGTGGGAAGGTAATAATAAGCCAAATACGCAAGACGCTTTGTCTCGTTCTACAAAAGTGTTTAAAGGCGCTTCTGATTTGTTATATGCTACCAAAATCCAAATAGATATGACTATAAAAAATACTCAAACTTTGTTGAATTTATTTGGTAGATAATTGACAATATAATATAGTTATGATATAATAACTATACTTGTATGCAAGAGATAAAAGGAGTAAATATGTTGAAATTAGAATTTGAAAAGAATCGTAAGCTTTCTACTCAGGATACTTATGATATCATTTCGTTTGCCGCAGATGCTTCATATGATAACGGTTTTCTAAATGAATTTA
>ERZ808278.1352-NODE-1352-length-10502-cov-4.801187_pt1 | contig 10502 bp, 9 predicted proteins | sample MGYA00521239_ERZ808278 | MGnify/ENA primary metagenome ERZ808278 (study PRJEB31516, sample SAMN03275600) | gut metagenome | biome: mammalia-associated habitat; material: feces | host: Papio cynocephalus | place: Kenya | collected 2012-07-17 ... | reverse complement strand
AAAATTCTAAACCGTATTTTTTCATCAAGTCATTTTCACGCTGTTTTAGTTTGCCAGAAAAAATATTAGATAAGTTTTCTGGTTCTTCAAAATAACCTTGACGAGAAAATTTAGTTTTCTTTCTTATATAAAAATCTATTTTATTTTTTAAATTTTCAAAAAGCTCCATAATAAGATTATATACTTAAAATAAACTGTTTTTGAGTTAACTATTGTAACGAAATAGAGAAGCATGTAGCAAATTTAATATTTACGAGCTTTAATAGACATGTAAGTAGGTAATTTATATATTTTTTTGCATGCTAATTATAAATCCACAAAAACCAAATATATTCGTCGATAGGACGATTATTCAGAAGGAAAGTAGGAAGTCATCTGATGTTTCATCAGGAAGTAAAATGACAAATCCTATAAAGAATACTTCTGGAAACAATTTTGTCGCCTATCCATTGATTAATTTCACAGGCACAATCAAGCCTAAAAGCAGACTTGAACAAGGTAGAGAAATAGCAAACAATTTACACAATGCACTAAAATCATCTGTTGGAGCTCTTGATAACAAAAAGTTTAAAAACGAATTTAACAAGTTAGATAAAACAAACGTTGTACCTACTATTAAAGCTTACGATAAACTATTTCCAAAAAATACATTAATTTCGGATATTTTAAATGAAAACGGTTCTGATATAGAAACGAGAGAATCTGTTGTGAAAAATTTATTTAATGTATTGGCTGAAGACGGCAAAGATAAAGGTGTTCAAGTTGAACATTTTAAAAAGAATTTTGAAGAAGAATTGCAAAAACAAGTGGATAAACCTGTATTTGCACCACAAGCTACAAAATTAAATAGAATTACAAATGGACTAGTTCAAGCGATAGAAAACAAAGCTTCTTTATCAAAAGATGAAAAAGAGGCTATTGCAAATTCTGCGCCAGAAAAATTTTATGATTATACAACACAACTTTTAGAATCAAACGTTAATAAAGCTGAGAAAACTTTTAATGATAGAGTTGAATATGACGGCTTTTTCGGGAAAATTGCAGATAATGTTAGTGCATTATGGAATTCTAAAAATCGTAAAAAATTAGTTAAAGAAGATATTGATAAACACAGAGATGAAATTGCTTGCCTTAGAGCAGTTGCAGACAAAGGCGACGACGAATTTAGAGAAGTATTTAAAACAGTTTTCAAGGTTGATTATGACCCTGAGTTAATTGCCACTTACAAAAACAAAGAAACACAGCTAAAAACAAGTTTAGTTGCAATGAGTAGTGAGAAATTTTTCAATGAAAAATTGTCTGACTTGATTGATAATAAAAAACTTGAAGATAAGTATGAAATGATTCATACAATAACTGGTAGTATGCCTGTTATTAATAAAATTGAGACTAAAGAAGAAATGTATCAAAGAAATTATGATACATTTAGTACGATTTTAGGAAAAGGTGATAAAAAAGCAGGCTCAAAAATTCTTGAAAATAAGTTTAAAGAATCAAAATTGAAAAACAATGCAACCCTTGACGATAAGTATAAGGTTATGGTCAAACTTGCAAATTCACATTCAAGACAAATGCACAAAGAAACTTTGAAAATAACACAAGGTAAAGACTTGAATGTTTTGAAAAAAGAATTTGAAGCAAGTTATAATGCAGCTTATGGTGTAGAAAATGATATTGCAAAAAGAGTAACTGATTATAATATTTCTCAAGAAGTTGGGGAAAGAGCAGTTGATTGTTTAATTATGGGACCAGTGATGATTGGCGTAAGCTTTGCAACAGGTAGCGGAATTGGTTTGGCATCTGTGTTAAAGGGTGCTGCTGTTGCTACTGGTACAAATGTTGTTGCTTATTCTGCTGATAGATTAGCTTCTAAAAAAGGTATGACAAAAGAAGATATTGAAGATATCTTGAAATTTTCAGTTTTAGACGGTTCTACATTTATTGCTAGTGCATTAGCAACGCAAGGTATCAACTTCTTTACATCAGCTGCTTTCAAAGGCTCCAGCATTGGTAAAAAAGCAGCAGAAATAACAATGTTAACAATTGCAGAAACAGCAGCAGACGCAGCAGTCAATAAGGTTTTATATTCAGAGGTTAATATTGACGGTAACGCATATTCGGCAACCTTCTCTCTTGCAGGTCAATTGTTAGAACTTAAACTTCTAAAATAAGCTACAAAAAGTAATTTTTGAAAAGTGTTTGTTTGATTTATAATAAATTTATAAAAACGGAGAATAAATTTATGTACAAACAATTTTTTGAAAACGAAACAAAAGAAGCTTTGAAAAAAGCTTATCCAGAAATAACAACTTTCAACCTTCATGTTGAAAAACCTAAAAATGCAGATTTTGGTGATTTCGCAATCAACGTATCACCATTAGCACGTGATTTAAAAACTGCACCACCAGTTATTGCGCAAAACATCGAAAAACAACTTTCTAAAAATGGTTACGAAGTAACTCTAATCGGTGGTTTTATGAATTTTAAAGCTGGCAAAAAAATGCTTGCCGATACAGTAGAAGAAATTCTATCAAAAGGCGAAGACTACGGTAAACCTGAAAATATCAACAAAGAATATATAAATCTTGAATATATTTCAGCAAACCCAACAGGACCATTCCACATTGGTCACGGTCGTTGGGCTGCTATGGGTAGCGCTCTTGCTAACCTTTTAAAATTCTACGGACACGACGTATATCAAGAATTTTACATCAATGATGCAGGTAGCCAAATTCAAAAACTTGGTAATTCTTTACTAATTAGACTTAAACAAGAAAAAGGCGAAAACGTTGATTTTCCAACTGATGAAGTTGAAAGAAAAAATTTCTACCCAGGGGAATACTTAATCCCTGTTGCTAAAAAATTCTTATCAGAACACGAATACACAGAAGATGTAAAAGTTCTTTCTGATTACGCAAAAAAAGAAATGGAAAAACAACAAAGAGATTTATTAGACAACTTCAGAGTACATTTCGACAAATTCTATTCAGAATTAGATTTACATAACACTGGTAAAGTTGAAGCTTCTTACAAAAAACTTGAAGGAAGTGGCAAACTTTATGAAAAAGACGGTGCAATTTGGTTCAAATCATCTGAATACGGTGATGACGAAGATAGAGTTATCAAAAAAGCTGACGGTTCAAACACGTACCTAACAGCAGATATCGCTTACCACAAAGACAAATTAGACAGAGGCTTTGACAGATTAATCAATATCTGGGGTGCTGACCACCACGGTTATGTGGCACGTGTAAAAGCATCAATCGAGGCTCTTGGCTACGACCCTAATAAACTTGAAGTTCTTTTAGGACAACTTGTTAACCTTGTTATCAACGGTGAACAAACAAGAATGGGTAAACGTAAAAATATGATTACTCTAGGCGACCTAATCGAAGAAGTTGGCGTTGATGCAACAAGATTTTGGATGTGTATGAGAGATATCAACAATACTCTTGATTTTGATATTGAACTTGCTAAAAAATCAACAGATGAAAACCCTGTATTCTACGTTCAATACGCTCATGCAAGAGCTTGCTCAATCTTGAGAAACGTAGTTAATGAAAAAGTAAACACAGAAACAGGTGAAAAAACTCCAGCTTTAATGACTCAAGAGGAATTAAATAACATCTTCAAAAACTTTAAAGCAGAAACAATTGAAGATGATGTTGAAAATGCAAAATCTTTAATTCTAAAACTTGAAGATTTCAAAAATACAATCGTTCAATCAGAACAAGCAAGAAGTGTTTATACAATTTGTAGATACTTATCAGAACTTGCTGCTGAATTCCACTCATTCTATACAAAAAATCGTGTACTAGTTGACGATAAAAAAGTTATGGAAGGAAGATTGGCACTTGTTTATGCAACAAAATCAGTTCTAAAACAAGCTCTTGATATCCTTGCAGTTTCTGCTCCAGAAAAAATGTAGGGGTAAGGGGTAAATAGAAATAAAAAATAAAAAATAAGAGAGGGCGAAGCTTTTTCAAAGCTTCGCCCTCTCTTTTGTAAAAAATATTATAATTCATCAATCATAAATTCTTTTTGACCGACGATATCACCGTGAAGAGTTTTGATATCTTTGTTGATTTCAAAATGTCCCCAGCCAAGCTTGTTCATAATGCTTAAAACGACAAGCTCTCTTGTTGGCATATCAGAATCTAGGATTTTAACGATAAAACCTTCGTTTGTTAATGTATTATAAACAACGCACAACCCTTCGGCTCCGACTTTTGCAATACAACCAGTTGCGCCTTGCATAACTTTTGTATCTAATCTATCTTCGCCACCGATTATGTACGGATTATTCAAGAAGGCATCTTTAATCTTTTTATATTTTGTATTTGAAAATAAATTTATATACCCTTTTAACATATTATTTAAAGGCATAGAAAAAATTGGAACGCCACAACCGTCTTTTGTTACTGGAGTGTCGCCATCATATTCGCAAAGTTCATAAACCTTTTTCTTAATCATTTTTTGCAAAGGGTGGTCTTTGTCTAAATAAGTATTAACGTCAAACCCAAAATGTTTAGCCAATGCCAACATTAAAATGTGTTTTCCGCAACAATTATTATGAAAAACAGTTGGTTCATCACAAGTGATAGATTTTGCCAAAGGTGTATGAAGTCCGCATCTTATCCAACCTTCGCAGATATCAGCCTTGTACATAAAGCTTTTTGCTGTTTGTACGTGGCAATCTTCGCCCGCATGAGAAGCACAACCAATTGCAATTTCTTCTGATGTTAAGCCTAAAGTTTCATCAAGTTTTTCGTCAATCAAAAGTGCTGCTTGCAAAGGTTTTGCGCAAGAACGAAGATAGAACGGATAATCTTGAGTGTCGCCAAATTCTTTTGTTTCTCCATTAATATGCAAAACAACAAAGCCAGAATGTTCTTGCTCTACAAGACCGTCCCTAATGTGTTCTACTAATCTAAGTGGATAATAATATTTATTTTGCATTTTTCTTCAAGAATAATAATATTTTATTTAATTGAGATTTCAATTTTGCATTTTCTTGCTTTAATTCATTTACTTCTGCAATGTATTTATCAGCGCTTTGACCGTCTAAAGACATACCTTCTGGAATTAAAGATACATCAAGGATAAATCTTTTTGTAGATTGTTCTTTAATAATCAATAAAGCTTTAGAATCTGCTTCTGTAACATAACCGAATTCAATCATCAATTCAACGAATTGAGGTCTTTCGCCTCTTTCTCTCAATTCTTTTTGAATACGGATTGTGTGTTCTAATTGGTCGATATTAATTTTACCAATACGTTTGAAATATTCACCTGTACGATATTTACCTGCTAAATATCCAGCCATAATCATAATTGGATTTGGCACAGGAGATTTAATATAATTTTGTTCACAACAGAAAATGAAGTATTTAGAAACTTCTTCTATTGTCCAGAAGTTGTTAAGAGCAATTGTGATAATATCATTACCTTCTTCAACCAAACTCAAGAATGTATACAAGTTTGCATCTAAACCTGCTTCTTTTTCTAATAATTCAGTTTTACCAATGTAAGACAAAGATGGTCTGTACAAGTGGAAACTGTCTTCTGTTTTTGTGTTTAAAAATTCATCACTCAAATATGTTTTTAAGTGATCTCTTAATCTTAAATATATAACCTGTTTAACCCACAGAGGGAATTCAAATAGTTTTTCTGTAAATGAATCTAATAAACTCTTTTTCAAAAAATCAACTCTCCGATATATTCTATTTTTCTACATTATATATTATAATCATGTTTAGTGCAAGATATTTACATGGGTAAACAAAATGGCATTAGACGGATTTTCAATAAGACAAGTCGGTTTAGGACAAGATAACACATCAGCTCAAATGGCTGTGAATACAGAGCAAAGTATAAAAAGTGGTCTTGGTGCCAAGAATGTTGACCAGATTGCAAATATGGACAGCGAAAAAGCTGTTACTTTAGATGAAGAGAAAGAAAAAGAATCTCCGACAAAAAAAAGAACAAAATTAAAAAAGAAAGGTTCTAAAAAATCCGCTTCAAATAAAAAAGCGGAAGATCCTTACACAATTGAGACAGAATCTTTAGATTCTAAAATAAAAGATTTGGATTTTTATACAAAGTTTGCTGATCAATTAGCAATCCGCTTGAATAAAAATTCAGAAGTAATAGAATTATATAATAAGAACACAAATAAAGTCGTAGAAACAATTAATACAACTGATTTAATAAAACTAATTGATAAATTAAAAATATCATCAGGTGTACTTGTTAACAAAAAAATATAGCAGAGGTATAGATGAATCCATATTTAAAACAATATCAAAGAACAGAAGTTGAAACTGCAACACCAGAAAAAGTATTAATTTTACTTTATGATGGTGCAATTCAATTTTTAAATAAAGCGATTGTTGCGATTGACGAAAAAAATCACCAAGAAACGTATAACAATATTGTTGGTGCAGAACGTATCTTGTTAGAATTTATGAACACTATTGATTTTGAACAAGGTGGAGATTTTGCAGTAAGATTAAACGCATTATACCAATATTTTTATAATCGACTTGTAGAAGCAAATATGAAAAAAGACAAAGAGATTGTACAACAAGTCTTGAAGTTCCTTGTTGATTTAAGATTAACCTGGAAACAGGCTATGAATATTGTTCAACAAGAGTCTCAACCTCAAACAAACAACGCAAGCGGTGATACTTACGTTGCAAATGATGAAGATTATGATGAAGAAGATGATGACGAAGAATACGAAGACGACGAAGATGATGATGAAGACGGAGATTCGTACGAAGGATAAAATTTATGAGTCAAGAACAAATAATTCAATTAAAATGTATGTATTCACAACTATTTAACCTAAACGAAGAAATAAAAACTCTTGTTGCAAATGGTCAAATAGATGATGCTGTTATTAAATCTTCTATGATTGATAATTTGATGAAACAAATTAAGTTCGCAAGACTTGGTATGATAATTCCGGAAGAATTCAAAAACGAAATTGAAAACTTGGAATCAAAAGCCGTTGTTGATATAAAATACACACTTGATTCATTAATAAAAATTCAAGAAAATTTAAAAAACGATATTAACAAAACAAAAAATACAATAAAGATTAAGAATGCTTATACTGCTCAATTACCAGAAGCAGGGCAAATATTCTACGAGGAAGAGTAGTTATATAAATACTACATCTATAACAATATTTAATAAAACCTTCAAAAATTCTTGATAAAAACACAAAATTATTGTATAAATTAAAATACTACAATTACTATTGATTAGAAGAATGAAGAAGGAAACAATATGTCTCAAGAAACATGTGAAGCAAAAACACTTTCAGGAGCGCAAATACTTATAGAATCGCTAAAAAATGAAGGCGTTGATACAGTTTTTGGTTACCCAGGGGGTGCTATACTTGATATTTACGAAGCTTTATACCATGAAAAAGATATTAAACATTATTTAGTAAGACACGAACAAGCAGCAGTACACGCAGCAGAAGGTTATGCTAGAGTTTCTGGCAAATGCGGTGTTGCAATTGTAACCTCTGGTCCAGGGGCAACGAATACTGTTACAGGTATTGCAAACGCTTATCTTGACGGTTATCCAATCGTTGTATTTACTGGTCAAGTTTCTGCTAATTTAATCGGTAACGATGCTTTCCAAGAGGCTGATATCGTTGGTATTACTCGTGCATGTTGTAAACATAATTATTTGGTAAAAGATGTTAAAGAATTACCAAAAGTAATCAAAGAAGCTTTTCACATTGCAACAACAGGTAAACAAGGTCCTGTTCTAATTGATTTGGCAAAAAATGTTATGACAGCAAACAGTGAATTTGAATATCCTAAAACTGTTAATTTACAAGGCTATAAACCAAATTATCAAGGTAATGCAAAACAAATTTCTACTGCGATAAAACTTTTATGCAGAGCTAAAAGACCTGTTATCATTGCAGGTGGTGGTGTTTTAGCGGCAGATGCTTGCGATGAATTGAGAGAACTTGCAAGAAAATTAGAAATTCCTGTAGCGAATACTCTTATGGGTGTTGGCACATACCCAACAAATGATTATTTATCACTTGGTATGCTTGGTATGCACGGTAATTATTGGGCAAACTTTGCTGTTAATGATTGTGATGTTCTTCTTGCAATCGGTACAAGATTTAATGATAGAATCACCGGTTCATTAAAGAAATTTGCACAAGATGCTAAAATTATTCACATTGATATTGACCCTTGTTCAATTTCTAAAAACGTTCAAGTTGATGTTCCAATTGTAGGTGATGCTAAATTGACATTACAAACAATGTTGAAAGAACTTGATAATCTTGAATATGAAGGCAATGAAACCTTCAAAAAAATGTGGTTCCAAGTAATCAACGAATGGAAAACAAAAAGAGCTATTCCAGAAATTCGCTCTGATAAATTGCACGCTCATACAGTACTTGATGCAGTTTATGAATATACAAAAGATATGGAACCAGTTGTAGCAACAGAAGTTGGACAACATCAAATGTGGACAGTACAAGCTTTCAACTTTGATAAACCAAGAAAACTTGTAACTTCTGGTGGTTTAGGTACTATGGGCTTTGGCTTCCCTGCTTCAATGGGTGCTTGCTTAGGTCAAGACAAACCTGTTCTTTGTATAGCCGGTGATGGTTCTCTACAAATGAACATTCAAGAGCTTATGACTTGCGTTGATTATAAATTACCAGTAAAAGTTGTTATTATGAACAACGGTTACTTAGGTATGGTAAGACAATGGCAAGAAAAATTATATGACGGTCATTATTCACAAACAAAAATTTCTTCACCAGACTATGTAAAATTAGCGGAAGCTTATGGTGCAAAAGGTATCAGAATTCAAAAAGAAGAAGAAATTGTACCAGCTTTAAAAGAAGCTTTTGAATATGATGGCCCAGTATTTATGGACTTTATAATTGAACCTTTTGAAATGGTTTACCCTTGGGTATTATCAGGCAAAGGTCTTAATAATGTATTACTTTCAGACAAAGGATAATTGAACTATGAAACATATTTTATCTATATTAACAAAAAACGAAGCCGGTGTTGTTTCAAGAGTTTCTAACCTATTTTCTGGTAGAGGCTTTAGTATTGAAAGTATTACAGCATCAACAACATTGGATAAAGAACATTCAAAAATCACTATTGTTACGAATGGTGATGAAAAAGTTATTGAACAAATTACGAAACAATTGCATAGATTAATTCCAGTAATCAAAATCAATGAAATGAAAGCTGATAACTCAATTTGCAGTGAATTAATGTTTGTAAAAATCAAAGTTAAAGATGAAGATAGAGCAGAAGTTATTAAACTTATCGAAATCTTTGGAGCTAAAATTTTAAATATTTCACAAAGAGAATATATTATTCAAGCAGTCGGCGACGAAAACCACATCAAATCATTGATTGAGCTACTTAAACCTATCGGAATTAAAGAAATGATTTGCTCTGGGGCAGTTGCAATTTCAAGAAGTTAAGATTGATTACAATTTAATTTTCTTTTGATATTTTTTAATTTATAATTTTCTTGTAAAAGACTTAGGAATTCGAAAAAAGAAGAGGAAATTAAAATGGATATATTCTCAATATTTACACTGTGTGGCGGACTAGCATTCTTCCTATATGGTATGGGAGTTATGTCATCAGGCTTAGAAAAAGTTGCCGGTGGTAAATTAGAAAAAATGTTACGTCAAATGACGTCAAACCCTTATAAAAGTTTAGCTTTAGGTGCTGGTATCACGATTGCAATTCAGTCGTCATCAGCACTTACTGTTATGTTGGTAGGTTTAGTAAACTCTGGAATTATGGAGTTAGGACAAACAATCGGTGTTATTATGGGTGCTCACGTTGGTACAACCCTAACAGCATGGATTTTATCTTTGTCTGGTATTGATGCAAGCGCTAATATCTTTTTAAGATTATTAAAACCAGAAAGCTTTTCACCATTATTCGCACTAGTTGGTGTATGTATGATGATGATGGCAAGAAGCAACAAGAGAAAAAGCTTAGGCTCAATCCTAGTTGGTTTCTCAATTCTTATGGTTGGTATGATTATGATGGCTCAATCAATGACACCACTTGCTGACAAACCAGAATTCCAAAAATTCTTAGTTGCATTTACTAACCCACTTTTAGGTGTTGCAGTTGGTACAATCTTTACTGGTATTATCCAAAGTTCAGCTGCTGCAGTTGGTATTTTGCAAGCATTATCATTAACAGGTAGTATTTCAATTGGTATGGCGGTTCCAACAATTATGGGTATGAACATTGGTACTTGCGCAACTGCATTGATTTCAAGTATTGGTGTTAACACAAACGCTAAACGTGTTGCTGTTGCTCACATTTCAATCAGTATTATCGGTGTTATCCTTTGCTTGCCATTATTCTACGTTGGTGATTTTATTTTAGAAAATTATATTTTACATACTAAATTTATTAATCAAATAATTAACCCTGTAGGAATTGCGTTAGCTCACACAATCT
>ERZ808278.1351-NODE-1351-length-10507-cov-3.572905_pt1 | contig 10507 bp, 11 predicted proteins | sample MGYA00521239_ERZ808278 | MGnify/ENA primary metagenome ERZ808278 (study PRJEB31516, sample SAMN03275600) | gut metagenome | biome: mammalia-associated habitat; material: feces | host: Papio cynocephalus | place: Kenya | collected 2012-07-17 ... | reverse complement strand
AGCTATTATTATTGTAGAAAATCCCAATAAAATTCTAGTTTTAATGCTATTTTGATTAGCGTTCTTCATTACTTATTCTCCAAATAATTTTTATTTATTTCATCTAAATTCACATCTTCATATATTATATGTAATTCTTCTTCCGTTAAAGTAGGATGTTTCTTTAAAGAATTAATTTCTCTATTTTGTTTATCAATTAATTTCTTGTATTCTCTTACCATCTTTTTAAAATTCTTATTTTCTTTTTCTAATTCCTTTATTCTATTATCTTTATTTTCACATTTACATTTACACATTAAAAATCTCTCCTTTGTTATTATTAATTTCTACTAATAATAATTTATTTTCTTCTATTATTTTTTTAATATTAGTAATTATCTCTTTTATTAATTTTACATTATTATTAAATTCTGTTGACATACCATTCACTCCATTTCTTTTTATATATTTTATTTTTATAAGATTATCTCTTACAAGTATTATTATATAACCTATGGGAAGATATGTCAACATAAAAATAAAAATATTTTTATTTATTTAATATTTGCTGATTTAATATCATAATTATTATTTCTAGTATTCCATATAAAATTTCCTTGTATACCCCTAGTATTATAACTTAAATGTTCATATAATTGTTTATCAGTAGTTGTATAAGGAGCTATGTCATCTAATAAATATTCTTTAGTTTCATTATTAGTATTAGTCAATTCTATATGATTATCTTGAGTTATTCCTATTTTAGAATATACACACTTTATGTTCTTTGTTAATTTCATGCCACTTACTCCTTGAGATGATGGACTTCCATTTCCCTTTACAGTAGAAGTATTTATAATTAATCCTCGTCCTTCTGAATTTATAAATAACACATCTTCATCTTTAGTTATATATTTAAGGTCTAGTAATTCACCACACTTGGTTGTATTAAACATATTCTTCTTTCTTGTAAAATTGTTTATATAATTATCTATAGGAGTCTTAGAAATATTTCCATTTTCATATGTATTAACTATATATCCTTTTGCGTCTTGTGGTACTGCTATTACTTTAATTATCTTTTCATCTTTTAATAGAATATCTGATAATAAAGTTAGAATATATTCTCCTAAATTGTTTGGTTTCTTTAGCTCTAAATCATTTACAGATAATTTAATTCTGCATCCTGTATTGGTAAAGAAAAATAGTGTATCTTTATTGTTACATTTAAATTCTTGAATTATAGAGTCTCCATCTTTTAGTTTATGTGAGTCGGATTGTTTAAGGAATTTCTTAATATAATTTTGTTCTGTTAGGATTATATTGCAGTTGTAGTCTTCTACGTCATCTATTTTTATATTTGATAAATTATCTTCATATAAAATTTCTGTTTTTCTTTTATCACCATATTTATCTCTTATTTCAATTAATTCTTTTTTTAATAAATTAACCAATGAAGATTCATTTTCTATTATATCTTTTAATCTATTTATTTTTAAATTTATAGTTTTTAATTCTTCAATATATCCTTCTATCCCCATATGTGTTATTTTAGTTAATTTTAATTTAGTTATTTCACTACCTTGTCTTTCTGTTAACTTATATTCATTTATTATTTTTTGTTTAGCTTCTTTTTCATTTAATGAATTTTTAATTAGATTTACTGTCTTATCTACATTTTCAAGTATAATACAATATCCTTCGATTATTTCTTTTTTTAATAGTAAATTATTTAATTCATATTTTGAACGGTTTAATAGTATTTCTTTTTGATAATTTATATATTCTTGATTAATTTGTTTTAAATTCATTTTTTGAAGTAATTTTTTGCCTTTCACTGCATTAAATAGGGCATTAAAATTAGATTGCAGTGGAGTTTTATCGAATATTTGTTTTAATACTTTATTCACATTTCCTTTATTATCTACTACAATTTCAATGTTAACTCCGTCTATATCATTTGTTTCATCATTCACCTCTTTTATGTTTGTTATAATAGGTTTAATAAATTCGTTTATTATTTTACCTTTTTTATCTTTTTTCTTTTTATAATAACCAAAAGCACAATGTTTTAAACTGTCAAATATTTTTGAAGTATCAATATCAACATCAAAAGGAATTTCAGTAAAAATTATTGAATTATTCTTAATATGATATTTTCCTCTAGTTATTATTTTACCTTCTCCATTTTTATATAAATTAATCATATCATTAGGATTGGTTATAATTCCACCAGTTGGAAAATCTGGAGCTTTTAAAATATTAACTAATTCTTCTATACTACAATTTGGATTATCAATTTGATAAATTATTTGATTTATTGAATCAGTTAAATTATGTGTAGGAATATTTGTAGAAAATCCTACTGCCATCCCAACACTACCATTTATTAATAAATTAGGTATTCTAGAAGGAGAAATAATCGGTTCTTTCTCGTCACCGTCAAAGTTAGAAATAAAATCAACAGTGTTTTTATTTAAATCTTGCATCATCATTAATCCACAATTAGATAATTTAGCTTCTGTATATCTCATCGCCGCTGGAGTACCGCCATCTATTTTCCCAAAATTGCCATGTTGCGATATTAATGGATATCTTAATGAAAAGTCTTGTGCCAATCTTATTAATGCCCCATACACCGATGAATCTCCATGTGGGTGAAGTTTTCCTAGCACTTCTCCTACTATTCTAGCACACTTTTTAAATGGCTTATCAGGTAAAAGATTTAAATAAGAATACATTGCATATAATATTCTTCTTTGAACTGGTTTTAATCCATCTCTTACATCTGGCAAACTTCTTGAAGTTATTACAGTCATTCCATAATCTAAATAATATGTTTTTAATAATTTATAAGCTTCTTTTTTTTCAATTCTTTTTAAACTATTTATTATCATTCAATCTCTCCTATTTTTTATTCAACTATATTACATAGTTCACTATTTTCAATATAAAATTCTTTTCTCAAATTACTATCTTCATCCATAAGTATATTTAAATATTTTTCCATATTTTCTGCGTCTTCAAGCGTTACTTGAAATAATGTTCTTGTTTTTGGGTCTAAAGTAGTTTCTCTTAATTGAGTTGACGACATCTGTCCTAATCCTTTATATGCTTGTATTAAAACATTTTCTAATCCACCAAATTGTTCAGTAATATTATCTCTTTCTTCATCTGAATAACAATATTTATATTCTTTTTTATTTGACTTATTTTCCACTTTATATAATGGAGGTTGAGCAATATACATATGTCCATTTTCTATTAAAGGTCTAAAATATTTATAAATTAACCCTATCCATAAACTTCTTATATGATAACCATCTACCTTAATATACACCCTTACTTTCGTAATACTTTAACACTATTTAATAGTGGGAATAGACTATCTCTTTATCTTCAACATTACTTGGTAAGATACTCTGCACTACGATATAATGAATTTCACATTATATCTCTTATAATTATTATTTATTTAATAATTAAATTTAGTCGTTACACCCGATTTAACTTGGCACGATATTTTCATATTCTATATAGAACTTAGAGGTTCATCGTTAGCAACTTTATAAAGTCACACCCTATATTTATAGGTTCACAGAGTTGTTTACTATAATATTTCTATTATAGGCAGACCTAGAATTAATCTGCGTCTGACATAATAATCAGCTTATCATAATTTAATTTATCTTCATCATATTTATTAAAATCTAAACCAAATTCATTTATAAATATTTTTATTTCTTCATTATTTATTATTCTTTCATAAGAAGTTTTTACTGCGTTTGGAATTTTACCCTTAGTAGCTTCTACAGATTGAAATTTTTTAAATCCACCTCCACGAGCTGAACCAGCTGGCGACGAACCTTCTACTACAATAAATTCCTTTATAGATTTATCTTTTGTTGTACATATTGTTAATTTCTTAGAAGAAACGTCTATTTTATTTTTATTTGAACTGTTTGATTTTTTACCTTTTCTTGCTTCATCTGCTCTTAATCTAGCCCTCATAGATAATAAACATTGTTTAACTAATTTCTCATATTCGTCTCGATTTTCATTCATTATAATTTCTAATATTTCATTTATACTTTCTTTTGTTTCATTCTTATATAATTTAGACTTTGTCATAAATTTTACTTGTCCTTCATAGCTAACATTACTAGATGTAAAATCAATCACAAACGATACCGAAGACTCAACATCGTCTTTTGTAATCTCTTTTTCTTTTCCTTTAAATAGTTTTTCTTTTTCACAATAATTATTTATATTTTGAGTTATACCTTGAATAAATCCGTCATATATAGTACCATTATCTCTTAGCCATATACCATTTAAATTAGTTTGTTGAAATATATTTTCACATACGGGATAAAAATAAGCTGTGATTGTGTCTTTTTGAGGGAGTTTTTCACCAGTTTCTGTGTCTATATACTCGCTCATTATTTCTTTTTTTGGTAAATACAAATATTTATCTAATTCTGTCTTTTCTTTAAAATAATCTTTTAATTCTTTTTTATTTATTTCAAATATTTCATCATTATGTTTTAAAGTTATATCTATATTTGGGAAAGAAACAGAACATTTCATTGCATATTCTTTTATAACTTCAAAATCAAATATTGGTTTGGTTGTATATACTCTATCATCTAATTCAAATGATATTCTTGTTCCATGTTTATTTGTTTTCCCTTTATTAGTTAATGGAACATCTATTCTTCCACCATCTTTAAAAGATATATACCATTCTTCACCCATAAAATAAGAAGTACATTCAAATTTATTTGATGTGAAATTTGTACAAGCGTTTCCACAACCATTAGTTCCTCCATTATTATCATTAACTTTGTTTTCATATTTTCCACCTGAAAATAAAGTTAAAAACATTGATTCCCAATATTTAAAACCGTCTTCTTCTATCGGCAATGGCATACCACGTCCAGTATCTTCTATTGTAAATGTTTTATCATTATTTGATAATTCAGCAAATATATGTCCTTCTTTAAAATTGCTAGATATTTCATCAAATGCATTATTAAATTGTTCTCTTATTGGATGATGTATTTCATCTCTGCTACCAAAATATACATGTAGTTTTTTTCTAGCTTGTTCTCTGTAATTAAGTTTAGATTGTTTGTCGTATGTATTTAAAACATCATTTTTGTTATCCATTAAATCTCTCCTTTTATTTTAAAAATTATTTTTATTTATTAATATGTAATATTAATCTGTTATTTCTACTTCATAATTATACATTGCATTATATAATTTTTTAGGTATTTTATCCTTATAAAAATCTGCTATTCTTTTTATATTTTCTTCTTTAGCTTGTTTATATTTATTAAATAATTCTTCAATAGAGTTTGAATATCCTAAAGTTTTTCTTCTTTTTCGTTTTAGATTAAAATCATAATAAGATAATTGAGATACATATTTCTTTTTACTCCATTTGTTTCTTTTAATTCCTATTGGTAAATCCCCTCTTATTTTATTATTTTTAGTGAATAAATTGTTTATTATTTGATTTACAAAAATACAATTCTCAGGACTATATATTTTATTTCCTTTATGTAGTATATCTTTATCCAAACTCATTTGTTCGTTGTTTATTTGATAATAATTTTCATCATACCATTTTTTAAAATTACTAAATAACCACCATTCTTTACACACTTCACAATCTTTATATGTGCCTTCTTTATCATGCCATTTTTCAGAGTAACATCTTCTAAACATTCCTTTCCATGTTTCATATACTTTTAATTGTTTACCATTTTCGTCATATAAATTTTTTTATATCACAAATGCCATGCCCATAAACTTTATTAAATTGAGTTTTATTTAAATCGAAATCATATCCATATTTATTGAAAAACTTTTTTAATCTACAATAATTGTAAGAGCCTAAATTTTTATATCCTTCTTTATTATTATATTTTATAAAATCTTTAATACTGGTTGTATCTATTTTAGATTGTCTAGATACTTCTTTAATTGTAAAATTATTTTGTACCATTATCTTTTTTAATGTTTCTCTAACATCAATCAATATCTCATCATCTTCTTTCCGTTATTATTTATTTACTTTCAATCCATAATTCTAAATCTTCATAAGGAATTGTATAGTCATATAAATCATCAATTCTTCTACATTTAACTTCCTGTTTTTCTTCTTCATTAATTACAAAGTCTTTTATTATATAATATACATTTCTAATTTTCTTGCTAATTACTATATCATTACTTTTAAAAATATTTGTGTTGACTTTATCATTATTATTCCTTCTTTCTAATTAATTGTTTTTTATTTATTTAACTATATCACCTCCTTATGCTGAAATTACTTTCTTATTATTAACAACTGTCATAAACTCACTTAATAATTTATTAACTTCTTTAGTTTTCTGTACTATTAGAGAATGTCTTCCATCTTGAATAATTCTTAATATACTATTTTGTAATAATGTATTCTCTTTTTTAAGCATATCAATTTTAATAGCTTCATCTTTTGTTCCTCCAATAATTAAAATAGGAATATGAGTTCTGTTAATATTGTTTATATATTTAGATAAGCCTGTTTTTATAGTTATATTAATTTGATTAACTAATACATATACAGTTTTTATAATTTGACTATAGTTATTAGATAATTCATATGGAGTTTTACCTTCCATAAAATCATTAAACTTAATTTGAGTACAATCGTAATAAGAATTACACAATACTAAACCTTTTAAATTATTAGGAATTAAAGTGAATTTACCAATCATAGAAAGTAAAACCATACCACCTAAACAATGTCCTACTATTATATAATTATTTTTTATATCTTTAATTTTGTTATATACATTATAAGTTATTTCATCTAATGTACTGCCCACTAAATCTATAATATGAATGTTATTAAATGTATTATTAAATTCATTTTTAGTTATTTCGTAGTATTTATCTCTTGTACCAGCCCCTCCTACGATTACTAAATCCATTTTATTCAACTCCTTTTATTTATTTAATTCTTTTTTAATAGATATATAAGCTTTAGTTATTTCATTACTATTATCATTTTTAGAATAATTATTAATTTCATCTAATGAAGCTGATAATTCTTCAACTCCAGCAGATAATGTTGAAACTTTATCATTTACACTATTAGATAAATTAGTAACCTTTTGTATAGAGTCTATTATCTCTTTATATTTAATAGAGGTGTCGTCTATAAAAGCATTTAACTTATCATATGTATCATTCACAACTTTTATTTGTTTAGCCTTTCCTTCAAGTAATTCTTTAATTTTACCACTTCTTGATTCAGCAGTTCTACTAGATTTATTTAAATAATCTATATTCTTAATTATCTTATTACATAAATCATTAGTATCATCTGATAGTTGTCTTATTTCTTTTGAGATAATAGCAAATCCTTTGCCACTTTCTCCAGCTCTTGCACTTTCAATAGAAGCATTTAAAGATAATATTTTAATTCTATTTGCTACTTCACTAATTGATTTTAGTAATTCTGATATATTACTTACATTAGCAAAGAATCCTTCAAACTTTGTAAATACTTCATTATATTCTTTTGTAAAGCTATTTTCTGTTTCTTTTAACTTTAACCATGTTTCATACGAATCTGTTTTAATGAAATCCTTTATATTATTTATTGAACATGATAATGAATTTAAATGATTTTGATATTTTGTTATAATATTGTTTAAATCACTAAAATCATTTGTGATATTTATAAGTTCATTTGTTTGAGAAGTATTTACTTCCATCATGTCTGATAATTGTTTAGGTAAAAATGAATAGCTATCTATTGAGTTAATAAATAATTCTTTCAATTTCTTATTTTCTTCTTGTAATTTATTATTCTCAGTAGTTTTATCAATTAATTTTTTATTTAAACAATTATAGTCTATAGTATTTTTACTTAGTCTAGTATTTAGTTGTTTATTGTTTTTATAAAGTTTATATATTGGAATAGAAGCTAATCCTCCAGTTGCTAAAAATGTCAATGTAGATATTAATATTGCTTTCATTATTTCACCATTCTTTCTTGGTTTATTTTTATTTATTTACATTACAATTATTATATTACCACATAAGTTAATAATTGTCAATATTATAATTTTTATTTATTGGTATTAATTATATTCATTAATTCTTCTTCCGTCATTAATTTAATACCATCATTTTTAGCTTTAGTTACTTTTCCACTTTTACTTGTATCACCTCCGCAAATTAAATAATCTAATTTTTTAGAATAACCATTTGCGATAGTACAGCCTAATTCCTTCAACTCTTCTTTTAATTCAGATTTCTTTAAGTTAAATTTACCTGTAGGATAAACTAATTTACCATTTAAAGGATTATCTTTTACTTCACTTTGTTGAGATAATTCTTTTTCAAAATTTAATAATCCAATCAATTCAGTATAATGTTTTATATTGTTAAAATCATGAAAGTAATCAACTATTGAATTAGCTAAAACTTCTCCACAATCTTTCATAGTTAACCATACATTGCTTGAAATACAAGGTATTTTGTATTCGTTTGTATTATATTTGTCAATAAATTCAATCATATTTTTAGCAGTTTGTAAGCCTACATTTGGTATTCCCAATGCATATATAAAATTTTCTAATTTACAAGTTTTAGATTTTTTAATAGAATTAATTAAATTATTATATGATTTAACTCCAAATCCTTCCATAGATATTATCTCGTTTTTATATTGTGATAATTCATAAATATCTTCAAAACAAGTAATAAAGCCTTTATCTATAAATTTCTTGATTGTTGCCTTTGATAATCCATTGATGTTCATAGCATCTCTACTACAATAATGGTCTATTGATTGAATTAAAGCACAATTAGGATTAGTGCATTTTAAAATATGTTTACCACTTTTAGGATTAACAACTATTTCTGTAGGACTTCCACAATTAGGACATGTTTTAGGTATTTGTAATGTATTAGATTTAGTTAAATTATCTATTATTTGAGGTATTATTTCATTACTTTTAATAACTGAAATTTCATCATTTAACCCTATTTGCAAATCTCTTATTATATCTATATTGTGTAAGCTAGCTTTACTTACTGAAGTACCACATAATTCTACAGTATCAAAATAAGCCACAGGAGTTAAAGTATTTGTACGACCAACTTGCCATTTAACATCTCTTAAAGTGGTTAATTCTGAGTCTTCGCAAAACTTAAAAGCAAGACTATGCAATGGATGATGAGAAGTACAGCCTAAAGATTTTCCATATTCTATATCGTCATACATAAATACCATACCATCTATTGGATATTTATATTGTTCTGCAATATTCTTTAATTCATTAATAGCATATTTATAGTATTCTTCATTATTCATTGTTGTTGCTATTGAATGTGGTACACATGTAAATCCGTTATCTTTAATAAACATCATTTGATTCTTTTTATATTTTAATTCATCGTTACCTTCAACTATATAAGCTATAAATTTAGGTTTTCTTTCTTTACAAATATTACTATCTAATTGTCTTACAGTTCCACTTACTAAGTTTCTAGGATTTTTATATTGTTTATTTTTTTGTAATTTATTATTTATTTCTTCAAAAACATCATAAGTTATAATAGCTTCTCCCGTAATTACTATATGTTTTTTGTAGGGGATTGTTAATGGTATATTTTCAAATACTCTTACATTGTGAGTTATATCTTCTCCTTCTACACCATTTCCTCTAGTTTCTCCTTTAATTAATTCACCATTTTCATATGTTAAAGATACTGTGAGCCCATCCATTTTAAGCATTAAAAGTGTATTATTTTTGTTGCAAAAATTAAGTAATTTATCAAAATCTTTCTCTTTAACTTTATCTAATGATAACATAGGATATTCATGTTTAACTTTTTTGAGTGATTTTAATACTTCATTTCCTACTTTTTGAGTTGGACTGTCTGACAATATAATTCCAGTTTCTTCTTCTAATTTAACCAATTTATCATACTGTCCATCATATGTTACATCTAATACACTTGGTTTACCCAATGTATAGTATTCATATGACCACTGTTTGAGTTGTTTAATGATTTCTTTCATTTTAATAACTTCCATATTATTGTTCATATTCTTTACCTCCAAAATTTATTCCTTTCCCAATCTTTATATGTTTTATTCTTTTCATATTAATTTCCTTTCTATATTTTTTATTTATTTTTTTTATTACAGTATCTATATTACCACTTACTAGAAAATGTGTCAAGAATTATTTTAAATTATTTTTTATTTATTTATAACAAAAAAAGAAGTAAGATTATAATCCTACTTCTATAAATCTAATAATTCTTCTAATTCATGATAGTCGTCTTGCCTACTAAAATGTTCATATAATTTATTTTTATAATTTCGTAATTCTCTTTTTGATTCTCTAGCTTGTTTTTCACTTAGTGTATCTGTATCAAATACAGTTTTAGCTGTTAATATATTATTCATAATTATCCTCCTTGTATTCTTCCTCATAAGGAAGTAATATAA
>ERZ808278.1348-NODE-1348-length-10532-cov-4.951131_pt1 | contig 10532 bp, 9 predicted proteins | sample MGYA00521239_ERZ808278 | MGnify/ENA primary metagenome ERZ808278 (study PRJEB31516, sample SAMN03275600) | gut metagenome | biome: mammalia-associated habitat; material: feces | host: Papio cynocephalus | place: Kenya | collected 2012-07-17 ... | reverse complement strand
GTAAATTGAAATTTATTTAACCTACCTACCAAATATTAATTTTAATCGTCATTCAAGAAAATTGAATGACTTTTTTTTTGCTTTATTGTTGTATAATGTACTTATGTTAGGGATAGATTCAAAATTTTGTTTAATTTTTAATAGCGGAATTCCATCATATAAAAGTGCGTTGGAAGCTTTAGAGGCTGTTTTATCAAAAAAGGGTGTTAATTACGTAAAACATGATATTCAAGATATGACAGATTGCACTTGTTCTGATTACGATTTTGTTTTTGTAATCGGCGGTGATGGTACAATTCTTAGAACAGCAAAGGTTTTTGCCCCTTTTGAAATACCTGTTTTTGGCTTAAATATTGGTCGACTTGGTTTTCTATCTCAATTAAATCAGTCAGAAATTGAACCTGCTGTTGAAAAGATTTTAAATAACGAATTTAAAATTGAAAAACGTTTAATGCTAAAAACTCAAGACATGTTAGCCTTAAATGATTTTGTTATTAAAGGTGTAACGGCCTCTCGTACTGGTCGTTTTAGATTAAAAATCAATGACAAATTTGTATGTGAATATATTGCAGACGGTATGATAATATCAACTCCTACGGGTTCTACTGCCTATGGACTTTCTGCTGGTGGACCTGTTTTATATCCAATGATAAACGCTCTTGTAGTTGTTCCAATTTGTCCGCATACCTTGACTGCAAGACCTCTTGTTATTCCATCAACAGAAAAAATTTCAATTTTTTCAATAGATAACTATTATTCATTTAATCTAGCAGTTGATGGTGACGATGCTGGTGTATTTTCACCAGTTATAAATATTGAAGCCTCAGAATTAAAAGCTCATTTGGCTTTATTAGATGACGATTTCTATAACGTTTTACGTAGTAAATTCCATTGGGGAGTTGCACCAGAGAAATGATTAAAAAGCTTCATGTAAAAAATTACATACTAATTGATGACGTTACTATTGATTTAACAGACGGTTTGAACGTTATTACTGGGGAAACTGGTTCTGGTAAAAGTATTCTTATAAATGCTATTGATGTTGCTTTTGGGGCAAAAGCTGGCAAAGACTTGATTAAAACTGGTTCAGATAAGGCAACTATTGAATTAACTTTATCTGTTAAAAAAGATATTTCAGCTCTATTAGATGAATATGGTATTGAAAATTGGTGTGAAGAAATGATTATTTCTCGTGAAATCTCAACTTCTTCCTCTCGTTCAAGAGTTAATGGTACTCTTGTAAATATGGAATTTCTTAAACGTTTAAAAGAATTGTTTTTAGATATTCATTCTCAACATCAAACATATTCATTTATGCAACCTAGTTGCCATATTACGTTACTAGATGAATATTCAAAAGATATTTACGGTAAAGATTTAAACGAGTATAAAACATTGTGGAGTGAATATCAAACGGTTTTAAATCGACTTCATGTGGCTCAAAATGCAAAAACTATGACAGAAAGTCAAATTGATTTTCTAAAATTTCAAATTGATGAAATTTCTTCTGCAAATATAGAAAATCCACAGGAAGATGAAGAATTGCAAAATGAATTGAATATTTTATCAAATGCGGAAAAGCTAAAAGAGTATACGACTGGAGCTTTTTGGACTTTATCAGAGGATGATAATTCTTCTCTAAATTCCTTAATGGCTGTTAAATCTTTTCTATCAAAGGCTTCAGCTTTAGATGAAAATTTAGCAGAAATTGAAGAACATTTGATAGATAAAATAGAAGAAATAAAAGATATTGCATCAGAATTAAATTCATATTCTTCACGTTGCGAGTTTGATCAAGCAAGAATTGACGAAATTCAAGAAAGAATTTATCTTTTAGATAAGCTAAAACGTAAATATGGAGCTACTCTTGAGGATGTTATGGCAACTTATGAAAAACTTTCTGATGAGTATTCAAGTATAGAAGCTTCTGATGAAATTCTTGAAGAATTAACAAAAAAAGTTGATGAAATTCATTTAAGATTAGTTGATAAAGCAAAAGTTTTGACAGAAAAACGTTCTCAGGTTGCGTCAGAATTGTCAAAAACAATTGTTAACGAATTGAATGAACTTGAATTACCAAAATCAAAATTTGAAATAGCATTAACACCTTGCGAATTAAATTCTAACGGTGCAGAACATGTAGAGTTTCTAATTTCTACAAACATCTCAGAAGCTGTAAAACCTTTGATAAAGGTTGCATCAGGTGGTGAAATTTCTCGTGTAATGCTTGCAATTAAGTCTATCTTTGCACAAAACGATGATATTGATACTGTTATTTTTGATGAAATTGATACTGGTATTTCAGGCAAAGCTTCGATTTCTGTTGCTGAAAAAATTTCAAATTTATCAAAATATCGTCAAATAATTTTGATTACGCACCAAGCTATTATTGCCTCAAAAGCGGATAATCACATATACGTTTCTAAAAAACAAGATGATGTTACTACAGTAAGTATAAAAATTCTTTCTACAGTGGAAAAATTAATGGCTTTAGCTGAACTTGCAAGTGGTGAAGTTAGTGAAGAATCACTAGATTTTGCTCGCTCTTTAGTTCAATAAAAATTTAAAAGATTGTTATTTACTCCAATGTTTAAAGCTCAAATATCACTTATTCTATAAATGTAAGGATAGGTGGAAAGTATGTTTAGAATTATAGCTTTATTTGTTGTTGCTGTCATGTTGGGTTTGGTCGTTTCTGCTCAGAGTTTTGATTTTAATCAAAACAGTAATAGTTCAAATGGCATGTGTGCTGGAGGAGCGTGTTCCATTGATGCTGTTCGAAACAATCCAATTCTTCAGCATGACAGTAATCAGTATGGTCAGTCAACTGGTTTGAGTCCGCAAACAACTGGTGCAACTGAAAGTCGTGGCGGTATTGGTGGTACACCATATACGTATGACTTTAATTGCCAATTTGGTAACTGCATAGGTGAACCTACAGGTTCATACAAACCATAAAAAAGAGAGAGGGTAGTTAACCCTCTCTCTTTAAAATCTGTATTTAAATCTTATTTATCAAGCTCTGCAAGTTCTTTTTCAGCTCTTTTTCTAACTGCTGGGTCAATATCATGAGAGGCTTCTGTAAATAAATCTTTTAAGTCAGCTTTGTATTCAGGATCTTTAATATAACCTAATGATGCTAATGCAGCTTCTCTAGAACCTGCGTTTTCATCGTTTTTAAGTTCGTTTACGATACCTGCCATACCAACAATTTCTTCCATTGGAACTGTAGCATCTGCTACTTTTTTAACACCATCGGTGTATTGTTTTTGAAGAATTGCTGTTGTGTACATTGCATATTCTTTATTTCTTTGAACAACTTTTTTATCAGCTTCAGGAACTTTTGTTGTATCTTGGCTCATAATACCAATTAATGAATCTAAAACTTTTACATCAAGTAATTCATCAGCTTTTTCAGGAGCTAATTTTGAAATTTGTGCAATTGCTTCCATTGCATTTGCTTGTTCTTCATAATCTTTGCTGTTCAAAATTTCTACTAAACCATCTAAATCTAATTGAGGTTTTAATGTATCAGGTTTAACAATTTCAGGTCTTTTCTTAGCTACATTTTTATTTTCTTCTGCTGCTTGACCTTTAAAGGATTCTACAGCTTTTTCAGGAGATTTAACTTCTTGTTTTGCTTCTGCATTAGGAATTACATCTTCCGGTTTTTGTTTTGCGACTGCAGGTTTTTCAGCTTTTGCTGATTTATTATTTTCTAATACAATTTTTGTTTTTGGTTGAGCTAACACTTGAGCTCTTAAAGCTTCTTGAGGTGTTACTTTATTTTCTTCGTTTTTAATAGGATTTGTTGCCATTTGTTGTGGCATCATGTGTGAATACATTGGTTGAGGAACTGGTACAAACATTGGTTGTACTGGATACATATAAATAGGTGCTGTAAACGCTGGTTGCATTTGCATCACTTGTTCTTTTTGTTGTTCTTCTTGTCTTTTTGCCTTTATTGGAGAAATAGCTTTGACTGATTCTCCTGAACGAATTGGACTAATTGCATCGATTGCCATAATACAATTCTACCTTTCTACACACTTACATTAATTTAAAGTATCAAAATTGTTTTTTTTTGCCAATTTTTTAGTGAAATGTTAAGAAAGTTTTACATAATTAAAAATGCCGTTAAATTACGGTTTTTAGCCCATAAAAATCAAAAAGTTCTTTTGTATGTTCTTTATCAGTATCGTATTTTTTGGCAATCAAAGCACATACCAAAGCCTCTAATTGTGCAGCTGGCATCATATTTGTAGGGATTTCTTCAAATCCATGCTCAAGTTTTAATGTATTTTGTAAGAATTTACAATCTGCTGGAGTTCTTTCTTTGAAATACGAACTCAAATTTAAGGTTTGTCTTGCTAAATACAATTCTGTACGAACAATATCAATGCCGTTGTTGTTCAATTCTTTAAAATATTCGCAACCTCTTTTTGTATAACGTTGTGTCCAGTTTTCTCGATTTGGCATGTGTTTGTTTGTGGCAACTTGTTGATAAGGTTTTGATAAAATTCTCCATTTGCCCTCAAGCATTGAATTATCCCAAGGTAGAGAAATACAAATTACAGAATTTTTCAACGATGAATAATTGTCAAAGAAAAATTGTATATCTTTAACTTTGAATAATTTATCAATAAGTATTATTTTTCCTGTATCCTCAATTACTGCTAAACCTGTTTCAACAGTCGAGGCTGGACCCATTGCAAGTCCGATATAGTATTTCATATTTATCCTTAATCTTCTTGGAAATCAATATCAAATGTTTTTGCATCAAGAACTTTAACTGGAGCTAAGTCTTGATTATATAACATCTTGTTTCCAGGATTTAATTGCATAGTTTCAGTAGATTTGTCTTTCATCATAATTGCATTGTTTTCTGCTTCTAAGTCACCCTCTGCTAAGTTTTTAGCAGCTTCTGAAAGACCTTTTAATCTCTTGATTGTATGCATTCTCTCTGCTTGGAATTTCTCTTGTTCTGCCTTGCTCATTTTTAGCAAATCAATTTGAGGATTTTCCATTTGTTTATATTTGTTTCTTAAAATTAAAATTTCAACACGTCTATTTTTAGCTTTACCAGCTGGAGTTTTGTTATCAGCTAAAGGTCTTGTGTCACCATAACCTACAGCAGTAAATAATCCTGGTGTAAGTTTAAATTGACCAATTAAGTGTCTAATGATAGCACTAGAACGTGCTGATGATAATTCCCAGTTTGATGGGAATACAAAAGACATAATAGGTGAATTATCTGTGTGACCCTCAACTCTAATATAGTGAAGAACAAATTTTTCTGTAATCATTACCCCAACTTTATTTAAAGTTGCTAATGCTTTTGGTGTTAAAGTTGCAGAACCTGGGTTGAAAATTAAATCTTCATTAAAAGTAATCAATAAACCTTTATCAGTAATTTCAGATTTTACACCCTCAAGTTCGCCTTTTTTAGTTGCATCTTTAATTTCTTTATCAATTTCTTCGTAAGAACGTTGTTCATAAGCTGGACTCATATATTCAAGCATTAAAGGTGAAACAACTGAATCTGCACTTTTAGCATCAACTGGGGATTCAGATTTAGTATTATCTAAGAATGAATCCATTGATTCCATTAATGATGATGGGCTAAAAGCTGATTTCATAGCTTCTTCTAATTTTATATATTCAGAAATATCAACTTGTGACAACGCATATAATACAACAAAGGTTGCAAACAATAACGTGATGAAGTCGGCGTATGATACCAACCATCTTTCCAAATTTTCATGTTCAGGCGGTTTTTTCTTCTTTGCCATATTATTTTTCTTCCAACATAAATGAATTTAATTTTCTTTCAATCAAGGCAGGAGATTCACCAGCTTGGATAGAAAGAACACCCTCTACCATAAGTTCTTTTGCTGTAAATACTTTTGCGAAGTTAACTTTAATACGTGTACTAAAAGGAATTAGCAATAAGTTTGCAGCAAACAAACCATAAATTGTAGCAACGAACGCTACAGCAATACCAGCACCTAACGCAGTTGGGTCAGATAAGTTCTGCATTACTTGGATAAGACCCATAACCGCACCGATGATACCTAGTGTTGGTGAATAACCACCACCTGATTCGAATACTTTAGATGCTGCTGAAACTCTTGCATCTAATTGTGCAATTTGGTTCTCCATCATTGTTTGAACCAATGTCGGGTCTGCACCATCGGCAACTGCTTCCAAACCCATTGTTAAAATTGGGTCAGATGCGTATTTTGCTTCTTTTTCAAGTACGATAACACCCTCTTTTCTTGCTTTAGTTGCGAAATTTACGATTTCTTTTACTAATGCTGGCATATCAACTTTTGGAGGAAAAAATACATATTTAATAAATGAAAAGGCAAGTTTTAAGATGTGAGGTGGAAAACTCAAAATTACAGCACCACCTGTACCGCCGAATACGATAAAGGCAGCTGTAATTTGTAATAACTGCCCTAAGTTACCACCCTCTAATGCTTGACCTATTAAAATAAATGTAATACCGAAAAATAATCCGATAACTGCAAAAATATCCATTTTACGCTCCACTATTAATCTACTATTATATTTTATATTTAACTATATTTAGTAGATTATAAAATCATATAAGAGTATTATTCTTCCATTAATTTAGTTAAGATTTCAGGACCATCTTCTGTAACTAAAGTTGTATGTTCAAAGTGTGCAGAAGCCTTACCATCCTTAGTTACAACCGTCCAACCGTCTGGCATAACAATAACGTCATCACCACCAAGATTTAACATTGGTTCAATTGCGATAGTCATGCCACTTTTTAATAATAGGTTATCGCCTACGCTATAGTTGAACACAAATGGTTCTTCATGCATAACATGACCTACACCATGACCACCATATTGTCTAACGATACCAAGTTTTTCTCTGTTTGCAACTTTTTCGATAGCACTAGAAACATCATCAAGCACACAACCGTCTTTCATGAATGATAAACCAGCGAATAAAGCTTCTTCTGTGATTTTTAATAAATGTTTTTTCTCGTCAGAAATTTCACCTACAGGATAAGTCCAAGCACTATCACCAACGAGTCCACCATAAGTTGCACCTACGTCAACACTAATAATGTCACCCTCTTGAAGAATAACATCTTTTGATGGAATACCGTGTACAATTTGTTCATTTATTGATGTACAAATACTTGCAGGAAATCCGTTATATCCTAAAAAAGTAGGAATAGCTTTGTTTTTATGGATTACGTCCATAGCTATATCGTCTAAATCTTTTGTTGACATACCAGCTTTGATTTTATCTTTCATTTCTGCGTGAACTAAAGCTACGATATGTCCTGCTTTTTTCATTCTTTTTATTTCATCTCTTGATTTTCTTTTAATCATAATAAAACCTACCTTTTTTACTAGAATACCATATCTTTTTACCCTTTTGCAAATCTGTAAAGGTTTTAAAACAAAAAAGAGAGTTATTTCTAACTCTCTTTTTTTATTGATAATTTAAAAATTAGTCATTAACTGCGTGAAGTAATCTTTCCCAAACTTCATCAATTGAACCGTTAGCGTCGATTTTTCTAAGAACGCCTTTTGATTCATAATAAGCTGTTAAAGGTGCAGTTTCTTTGTTATATGTGTCAAATCTAGCTCTTGCGATTTCTTCTGTATCGTCTTTTCTTTGAGTTAATTCTTCGCCACATTTGTCACAATGAACGCCATCTTTTGGAGCTTTGAATTTCATGTTGTAAATTTCACCACATTTTGGGCAAGATTTTCTGTTAACAATTCTTTCGATTAACAATTCTGTATCGATGTCGAAGTAAACAGCTCTAAATTCAGCATCTTCTTTATCGATTTCTTTGTTGATTTCTTCTAACATGCCAGCTTGTTCAACGCTTCTTGGGAAACCGTCTAAAACGTATCCGTTAGCACAATCAAGTTCTGCAAGTCTTCTTTTGATGATAGCTGCAACAACTTCAACTGGTACTAATTGACCTTTTGACATGTAACCTTCAGCTGTAACACCCTCTGGAGTTTTGTTTTTAACAGCTGCTCTTAATAAAGAACCTGTATCAACATGTGGAAAGTTTAAGTATTCTGATAATTTACTTGTTTGAGTACCTTTACCACAAGCTGGTGGTCCAAGAAATATTAATTCTTTTTTCATTTTGTCCCTCTTTCTTTTAAATAAACACTATGTATCAATATTAGTTGCGTATACTGCGTGAGATTCAATGAAATCTCTACGAGGTTCAACTTTGTCGCCCATTAATACGTCGAACAATTGGTCACAAAGCATAGCATCTTCAATATTTACTTTTAATAAAGTTCTTGAAGCTGGGTTCATTGTTGTTTCCCAAAGTTGTTCTGGCATCATTTCACCTAAACCTTTAAAACGTTGGATAGTTAAACCTTTTTGACCTCTATCATCAACGATTTTTTGTAATTGGTCAGGTGATGTGATTTCGATTTGTTCTGTATCTGTTTCTAAGATTAACATTTTTTCTTCTTCAATTAAGAAATCTCTGATTAATGGATAAGTATGTTTAACTTTCTTGTATTCAGAACTCTTAATAACACTTGGCGTGATGTTTACATAATCAATATCACTAATGTTTAATCTTAGAGTATATCTTGAATTTTCAGGATTATAATTTAATTTCAATACATAATCTTTGGCATCTGCAATACCATAATTTTCTGCGTGATCTTTCAAATAGTGTTGCAAATATTCAAGATGCGTATTCATTTTAGCTTGATCTTCAAAATCTTCTGGTTGAATTTCAGAACGGATTAAGCCTCTAATCATAACTTGTGGAATCAATGCTAATACTGGGTTGTTGCAACCACCATAGTAGCCAGCCATATTATGAAGTAAAGTTGCCAATTCTTCGCCTGATTTTACTTTTGAACCAGTTTTATCTCTTAAAGACAAGTTTTTGATACCTCTATCCTTAAGCATTTTATCTAACGCTTTATCATCGAATAAGTATTCGCTTGTTTTACCTTGAGTAATCTTGAATAGAGGTGGTTGAGCAATATAAACATAACCCTCTTCAATTAATGGTCTGCAATATCTGAAGAAGAACGTCAACATCAAGGTTCTGATGTGAGCTCCGTCAACATCGGCATCGGTCATGATGATAATTTTGTGGTATCTTAGTTTTTCTAAGCTTACTTCATCAGGGTTTCTGCTGATTGTTACACCAAAAGCTTGAACCATTGATTGGATTTCGTTGTTACCATAAATTCTATCTAAACGAGCCTTTTCTACGTTCAAGATTTTACCTCTTAAAGGTAGGATAGCTTGGAACATTCTGTTTCTACCTTGTTTAGCAGAACCACCAGCTGAATCACCTTCGACTAGGAAGATTTCGCATTTTTCAGGTTCTCTGTTTGAACAGTCTGCTAATTTACCAGGAAGAGTTGAGTTTTCTAAAACAGTTTTTCTTCTTGTTAACTCTCTCGCTTTTCTTGCTGCTTCTCTAGCACGTTGAGCTTGAAGAGTTTTTTCAATAATTGTTTTAGCAATTTTTGGATTAAATTCCAACCATTCTTGGAATTTATCTCTGATAGAATCTTGAACAGCACCCATAGCCTCTTGGCTACCAAGTTTTTCTTTTGTTTGACCCTCAAATTCTGGGTTAGGGATTTTTACGCTGACAATAGCTGTCAAGCCCTCTCTAACGTCTTCCCCTGTTAGGTTTTGTTCAGAATCTTTTAAAATATTATTTTTACGTGCGTAATCATTTAATACACGAGTAATACCGTTTCTAAAACCAGTTAAGTGAGTACCACCGCTGTGTGTGTTGATGTTGTTTGCGAAAGATAAAATGTTTTCGCTGTATGCATCTGTGTATTGCATAGCAACTTCAACTCTCAATCCATCAACCATTTTGTCGATGTAAATAGGTTCTTCAAACATAACAGTTTTGTTTTTGTTTAAGAATAAAACGTATTCTGCAATACCACCTTCGTAGTGGAAAGTTTCTTCTTCGTTTGTTTTGCCGTCGATGAAAATGATTTTTAAACCCTTGTTCAAAAATGCCATTTCTCTTAATCTACTTGCGATAACGTCTTTATCTACAACAATTGTTTCTGTAAAGATTTCTGGGTCTGGCCAAAATCTAGTTTTTGTACCAGTTTTATCAGTTTCTTTAATTTTTTCAACAGCAGTAGTTGGTTCCCCTCTTAAGTATTCTTGTTTGTGAACCCAGCCGTTTCTTGAAACTTCAACAACCATTTTTTCAGATAATGCGTTTACAACTGACGCACCTACGCCGTGAAGACCGCCTGATACTTTATAACCGCCATCACCGAACTTACCACCTGCGTGAAGTACTGTATGTACGATTTCTAACGCAGATTTGCCAGAATCAGGTTTGATGTCAACCGGAATACCACGACCGTTATCTTCAACAGTAATAGAATTATCTGTATTAATTTTTACTCTAATTTCTGTACAATAGCCAGCTAAAGATTCGTCAATAGAGTTGTCCACGATTTCGTAAATACAGTGGTGCAAACCTCTTTGAGATGTTGAAC
>ERZ808278.1347-NODE-1347-length-10534-cov-4.283615_pt1 | contig 10534 bp, 17 predicted proteins | sample MGYA00521239_ERZ808278 | MGnify/ENA primary metagenome ERZ808278 (study PRJEB31516, sample SAMN03275600) | gut metagenome | biome: mammalia-associated habitat; material: feces | host: Papio cynocephalus | place: Kenya | collected 2012-07-17 ... | reverse complement strand
ATGGTTCTAGGAAATCTTTACTTAACAATATCGCGCGGGAGAAGTTTATATTTTATTGAATATAAATATATTATTACTGTGATAATTGTATAGGAGGATGAATAACATCATGAAAACAAAAACAAAATACAACATTGAAAAATTTAAAAATCGGTATTATTACAATCCGACAGAGTGTTCTATAGGATTCAAAGATTTTACTGGTGAATTTTTACCTATTCAAATTGATATTGGTGTAGGAGATGTCATGAATACTAAATTTGAAATTCCTGGGGAAGGTACAGAAATAGTAGAAAAACCAAGAATAACATCTGTAGATACTGGATTTTATAATATACCAATTATTCATACAGATAAGTTATTTTTTGATATGTCATCCGATATACAAGATTGTATAATGTCTCATGAAATTGGGCATCTTATGTTGCAATCATTAAATACATTTAGAGGAGATTATCCATATTTTTCAGAGCAGGTTGTTCATAGTGATGTTTATGAATATTGCATTGATAAACTTAAGAACGACGTAACCTGTCAATATTATGATGCAATTTTAAATTTAATAAAAGAAAACTGCGAAGAATATGAATCCAATAAATCAAATATTGATCATCGAGATCTGTATTTTTGGCTTGTAGAATTATCTGAAAAATATGAAAAATACGTTGACTGTTCTGACGGATTTGCATTTATTTTTGCAAATGAAATAGAAGCTGAGTTATTTTCATTTGTGCGTAATAAAAATTTTTTGAAGATAATGAATAAGTATTATACTGTAACTTTTCCTAGATTTATTTATAAATGGAATCGGAATCATCCAAATCAAAAATTTTATACAGATCCAATTGATGTTGGAAAACTAACATTCAAATTGGTATTAGAAGCGATATCAAATTCTAAAATATATGATCGACTTTACGTCTATCAATTGGTATAGGAGGATCGATTTTTATGAATAATAGAAAACGTCAGATTGAAAAAGTTCGAAAGAATGAAAAAATACGTGTTCGGCGACAAATAAAATGTTTTACTCAAACTATATTGAGTACTAAACATCTATTATATGAAGACACAATTACAAGAATGATGTATCCATCTATTGTTGAAAATTGTGAAAAATTAAATGATGCTGCATATAAAATTCTAAAATAATTAAATTAGAGAGTGCCTAGGCACTCTCTTTTTTTCGTAAAATTCATTTTTTTTTTGATATAGTATCTTTACGAATCAAAATTAGAATGGTAAATATGTGAAAGGATTACTGTGATCCTGAAGTACAAAAAGAATCCATTCGTAAATCATAGGTTCACACTGATCCTTAAAAGTGACAAGACCGTGAACTGTCTTGTGTATTCCCGGAAGCGGATGGGGAGGAAAGGTCGTTATGACCGCTTATACACAGTTTAGAATCAACGTTAAAAACTTTGAGTATGGGATTGTCCCATGCTCAGTATCTATCAAGGGTGTGGACGGAACCTTCCGTCCATACTATATTGAGCTCCTATCCGGTGTAAATACCGGATATGGCTGTCCAGTAAAAATCTGGGCAGAAAACGATACCGTTGTATGTGAAGACAGCAACGGTATCGTTGACATTAATGAGACACGACTCCAAATTTATTGGGGTCGTGTAGAAGATGGTGAGGAAGATATTCTCACCATCGATATGTTTATTGAAGAATAGATGAGCTCAGCTCATCTATTCTTTTTTATCTTTTATATCCCCATTCACAATGATTTAATTGAATAGAAAGGGTGATGATATGGATAAAGCAACCATTGATCTTGATAAAATCAGAAATATTAAGCTTAGTTTTTGTCTTCCAATTCAAACTGATCAAGATCAAAAATATCATTACAAATTACTTCAAAAAACGAAATGGGGAGAAAAAGAATATTTAAAAATTACTCCAAAACCATATGTGGTTTTGGAGCTTACAAATAAAGATAACTGGAGAGATAAATATGGGAATTCGATCATTTTGACGAAACCATATTTTTTTTCTCTTTTGAATAAACTTAAAAAATTTATTTATGCTTATCAAATCCAAGAACTCTATCAATATTCAGAGAATGGAGAATTATTAGTAAATAAACCGATTGCAGAAGCAAACAGATTGGAATTGTTGGCTCTCAATCGGATTCTTAAAATGCAACATTGCGTTGTAAAAGATGAAGAAGGAAGCAATACTGAATATGAAGGATGCTGTGTTTTTGTAAATCATCCAAATAATTATACATTATTAACGTATGAAGAGATTATCTGGCTATATGAAACACTTTCACAGATAAATTTTCATACGTTAAGTTTACAGTTGATACAAATAACATTGGAAGGAGATAAAATACCATACGAAGAATGGAATCAAGTAGAAACTGTGAAAGAAGAAACTGTTGAGGCATCTGTAAAAAGTGGACCTCAATATAGAGGAAGTGCAATTCCGAATTTAATGTGAAAAACGAAAGGAGTTTTTATGATTAGTGTAAAATCATTGCAACTGAATCAAAGGATATTTCCAGAACCGCCAAAAATGATAAATTTTGGCGGACGTCTTTTTGAAATTGATACATCTGTTTCAGAAGACTTATTAAACCGATTATTTCCAACATCCATTGAACATGTAAAAGATGGATATACTGAATTTGTTATGGATGAAAAATTAGCAAATATAGCCACGATATCAAAAATATTAACTGTCGGTTTAGTTTATATTATTCGAGGAAAGCTATACATGTATGGGCAAGTATATGATTATCTTTTCGAAGGTTTTCCATATTTTAATTTCCGTTTAAGCGATCCATCAAAGGTAACTTTGGTAACTCATGATAATCTATACTTTGATAATAGTAAAACCAATATTATTGGTATGGAAATGTTTAATGAACATGGAGAATATCCAGACATTACGGATAAATTATGCAAAATTTTAGAAGTAGCAAGATGTGATGCGAATATGATAGTGGATTTAAAACATCAAACAATCAAAATCTATAATGCAACTCCGGATTTTCAAGAATTATTGCATATATTTAAAATGTCTTTGATAAAAAACCGGTATGTCATTAACAATTTACAATACCTTTATGATCCGAATAATAAACGTAGTATACCTACTATATTATCGAACTCATCATTCAAAATAGAAATTGGCGATGAATGTTCAATTGATTTTGTTTATCCAAAATGCATGAAATATCCAAAACTAACAGATATTGACTATGTAAAACCTGTACCAGTAAATTTTGAAGAATCAAAATAAATTATTTATACGAAAGGAAAACTATGCAATGAATAATGACAGAAAATTAACATTTCCAATGTATTTAAGTTGGAAAGAAGGATGTATTGAAGTTTTGGGAGATGTTACTCCGTATATGGAAAAAATTACAAAACCTGTGTCAGAAGAAATTATCAATATGGCATCTGCTTTGACTTCTGATTCTCAAAGTACATCTCCAGTAGATAAAATGAATAGCTTTATGTCAGACGTAGATGAAGTTTTTCAGAAATTATTAAAAGAACTGATTCCTGAAAAAGGATATCTTTATAAAGATATCGTCTATGTATATAAAGATAAGAAACCAAAAAAGGTAACTTCACCAGTGCCTTATTTTTATATTATTAAAGAAAATGGGGAAACACACTCCATACAATTCAAAACACCAATGGGAAAAGAAATTTCTTTGCAGAATTTCTCCATTGATCATATGGTAGATTATTCCTATGATCGATTACTGGAAGAAACTGCAGAGGATGAAATTCTTTATGATGAAGATATGTTAAATGACATGAATTCGGCAAGAAGTAAATTTGTTCCGATTATTAATAAAGATGATGATTATTTAAAGAAGTTAATTAAATACACCATCATCAAAAAAGATGTCGATATTAATCGATATAAGAGTGAAATGGATACCCCATATGCTCTTACTAATATGAAGTCTGCATTGATTGCAACTACGAAAATGTCAGTTACAAACTTTTTGATGTGGGCTGAATTATTAAAAGTAGATTTCCAAATTCTGATTGAAGACAATGGATTTGACAGAGTAAATCCATTAAAAGAAACACTTCTTTACAGAAGTAGGGAAAATTCAGTATATACATTTGACAATGAAAAATGTATGTTTATTGTAGAAGATAAGGCAAACGTGCAGGAAGCATTAAAGCATGAAAAAGAGATACTGATTAAGGTTCCTGAACATTTGACAGAACGGGTTGAAGAAGAGGACGATTCTGATACTGAAGATTAAATATATAAGTGGTAATTATGATATCATAATTACCACTTATATAAGAAAGGATTAACTATGTTCGACACGGAAAATTTTGAGACGGAAAATACTGAAATGCTTGGTTATTTACATTGGATCGATGGATTAAATTATGCTTCAATGTATAAAAATTTTATATTTGATGATATTATGAAGACCGATATTCTGGCGTCTTTAACTGAAAGGAAAATTAAAACAAATTCTATTTATGGAAAATGGGAAATAATCCATATATCGTACGCAGCAACAGTTATGGAATATCTATAATAAATCCATCATTTTTAGATTGCTTGTTATGGGAAATTGATTTATGTAGAGAACTGTTTTATGATCGTGGCAATTATCTAACAAATCTTTTTATTAGACCATTTGGATCAAGCATATCAATAATATATTTATTGAACCATTCATGGAGCCTGGATCATTCTTCAAGGTTATCTTCAATAGAAAACGGGTTCAAATTAAAACATATCAATACGAATGAGTTGTACTTTCAGTTTGGATTCATGTTTTTGGAAAGAGAATTAGCACGTTTAAATTATTCATTTAGCAATCTTGATCGTGATGATCTGACTATGTTTGCATATTACAACGACTATCAGGTTCAATCATGGAAGATTAGTAAAAAGGATATTTTGATAAATCATGATTTAACAAATTACTATCCATCGGTAATCGAATATTTGTTACGATGTGAATTTTCAAATAGATGGATGGATCAACTTCAACTTCATAAAGAGCAACCCATTATTGAATACTTAATTTCTCACGATAGAATAAGCATTTATCCTGAAGAAAGTGCTGCAGCGTTAAATAATTTCTTTCTCAATAGAAATACATTTAAAGATTTAGAATGAGGTTAAAATACAATATGAAAAAATTGGATATGACATCAGATATCGTAAATGCAATAGCAAGATTATCATCTAATGCAAATTTTTCAAAAATTGAATATAAAATTGAAAAATGTAAAATGAGTGAAAAGAATTTTAAAGAACTCTTATATTTCGGAAAAGATAAGATTTATGTATTTATTACTTATGAAGAATCTGAAGATAAATCTTATTGGGATTCACTTGTTTCTGTACATTTAAAGATTCCATTTGTAGAAAATCCGTGTTATTTATTATGTACAAGAGTAGATGCTCGAGTAAGAGCATTTACAAATGGTCGAAAAATGGCAGAAGATTTGTTGGAACCTCTTGCTGACCTGGGATTACTTCTTTGCAAAGAAAGAATTATCTCTATGGGAAATAAATTTCCATATTATCATATTGAAGAAGCAGATATTCCAACATCAGTATTATCATTGATGATGAATGAAAATATTAAATACAACGGAACAAAGAATGTATACACATTCTAGATTGGAGAAATCATGGAAATAACATTAGATGGAATGGGTGTACTTTTTGTGATGTTAAATATTATATTTTTCGTAGGAGGACGATCAAGTAGAAAACTCATAAAAGATAAAGTATTAAAACAGAAACTATGAAGAACTGAGCTATTTGGAATGCTCGCTTCAAGTCTTTCATGTATGGATAGTATAGAATCTTGTGAAAGTCAGTTTATACCATTTAGATTTTTCGGGATCTGTATTTTGACATTGATATTTTGCTTTTTTATGCTTGCCATAACATGGGAAAATAGTTAATCGATAAGAGGAAATAAACTATGAATAAAAAAGAAAGAAAAAATAAAAAAAGAAACAATAAAACTGATAAAGCGACATATTTAATTACGATCAATGCATATAGATTTTATTTTAACAAGCATAATCGTAATTATTCGCCAAAATTTAGAAAACGTCAATATTTTAAATTGATGGCAAAACAAATGTCTGATAGAGCAATACATAGTCTAGATACTTACTTAAATAGTTTTTATCCGACTGTCACATTGGAGGAAATTTTATGATATTAAAAATATATCCTGATGAAGAAGAAAATTTCTTTGAAAACGCAACCGATTGTATTGCATACATGAAATCAAGGAATTTTCAATGCAATGTGACGCTCTATGCAATCAAGCGAAAAGATTTAACCCCAATGATTCATGAAGTTTATCAATGTATTAAAGCACATAACAAAACTGTACCATTAATGTATCAGATTCTTCCAACTAATCCATTTTATTATAATGGAATTAAAGGATGTTTAGGTGTGGAATGCGTTGAAATTGATATGAATACGTACTGTTATAATCGGGATTTGCTTGCATTATTTACCGGTTGGGATAAATCTGTATTAAACAAATAACGATTAAAGGAGAAAACTAATATGAAAAAATTTAATATTGCTGTTGCAAAACTTTTGGTTTATGCATTAATCATTGCGATTGTAATTATTGGTATTGGATTTTTATTTCCGTCATCTACCAGAAGAAATATCAAATCTATGGTATCAGATTACACTGGAGGATTAAATCGAACCATCACGTTATACGATTATAACGGAAATAAAATTAAGAGTTGGACAGGTAAATTTGATGTAGACGATAATGAATCTAGAGTTTTCTTTGACGACGAAGATGGAAAACGAGTTATCATTTACAATGGCATTGTTGTAAATGAGGAGAATTAGCATGGATTCAGAAATAAAAATTGACTATACCGATGATGATATTAAACAAATCATACGATATAGAATATATAATGATAGACCAATCGGTACAAATTTAGAAGAATCAAAACGAAAAAAAGAGATTCTGTGTAATCGGGTTAAAACATTATCACCTATTATAGAAACTCTTGTACGTCATGGACAAATGTTCCATGACGTACATATGTTGTCACCAGATTTTATAAGAACCAATGATCGAAATGGTCATTTAAAGTTTATCATAAGCAAAAATAATGTCATTGATTTTGGAATAAAATTGACTGGCGACGAAGTATTTGATATGCCAGAAGAAGCTTTATTCGACATTGAACAGCAAACTCTTATTGAAAATGGATGTTCATTTCAACTACTAAAAGATAGAGGAATTAAAAATATTGAAATAGAGTACACGCCATGTTTTAAAGGCTTATTTGATAATCTCATGAGTATGAAATATAACACAGAATACACAACTTGTGTAGTTCCAGATGTATTTTTAGATTGGATCATTTTCGATATTCGATCGTTTACAGAGAATTTCTATCAATGGGTTAAAACCATGAACAAAGGAGAAATTTGATGAGATGTAGAGTGAAAAATATTTTTAATACATATTGGAGGATTTAAAAAAATATGAAAAGTGAAATTTCTGAATTAAATGAAGCGATTGCTTTATTGAAAAAAGATAAATCTACTGAAAGTTCAGAATTTACAATTCGAACTGCAATGATACCCATCTATATCGAATACGTCAACAAGATATTTGAATTATTGGAATATGCTGAACGATACGAATTCATTTCTGGACTATTAGATTACAACGAGTATCATCCAAATGAAGTATATAGCATACACATAAAACGAAGATATTACCAGAATAATCATTATGCATACAAATTAGTTTTTTGTACAGGATACGGAAATCTTATTGTAACTGAAAAATCTTGCAAATTTAAGCATTTAATGCATAATGGTAATACAAAATATTGCATTATGAAAATATTAGAAAATTTTGATATTGGATTAAAAAATTACATGATCTATCTTAGTACAAAAATTAAAATTTCAATGAATTCTAGATATTAACATTGGAGGATTTAGTTATGAGAGAACAGATGAAAGAATATATAAAAACAACTGATTTAATCAAAACTTTTACTGACATGGCAAGCAGAGGAAGTTTACTTGGAAAAGCATCACAGCAAGATCATTTGATGCAGATTATTGGGGCAATTTGTAATGAAGCATTTAAAGAAGATTCTGATATTAATGAATCGTTTGTAGATATGTCTTATCCAGTATATAAAGTATATGCTACACGATATCCAGATAATGATAGATTACGTGAAGAAATCACTTTTAGAGTTGGATGCATGAAAACTTATCATAATCAAATACAGATTATAAATATTGATCAGGGATATGTATATCCGGCAACGTATCCTGATATGACCAAAGTTCATAGTACGTTTTCAAACATTGATAAAATACCAGATGTATTAATTGACAATGGAATTATCAATCGTATTGAATTATTAACTCATGAAAATTTTATAAATAATTAAATGATGTATTGTATGGGACGAAGATAATGTTTGAACCTTCGTCCCATACGTAAAATTGTTTTTTTTTTTGATATGTTATTTAAACGAATCTAAATATAATGTCTAATGACATATCATTTAGATGAAAATAAGAATAGTAGATATGTGAAAGATTGTATATGATCCGAAGAACAAAAGAAATCTATTCATGGTTCCAGAGCCATAAAATCTGAGAATAAAACAAAGGAGGACATCAATATGTCCAAAAATTTTGAAATGAAAGTTATGAACAAAGAAAAGGTTTTAAGAATGAATTCTCTTGGAGAAGGGCTTGTTCATATTACCCACTGCGATGACGCAGATGGAATCGGCTGTGAACTTATCGACAAGTATTTAGATTGTGATGTTACAGTTTATAGATCACACATCAATGATATGATTGATATCATTACAAATGAGAACTCTGCTTTGTATACAGGAAACCCACTAGTCATTATTACTGACATTGGAGTTACCATTCCCGTTATCGAGAAGCTCGAAGAGCTCAAATTTAATTTTATTTGGATCGACCATCATATGGTTGATGATGAAACTGCAGAGCGAATCAAAAATGATGATCGGTTTTTCGTATATAATGAAAAATACAACATCAGATACATGCCAAGATATGTCATGGATTCAGTCTATATGAAAGACGACTCTATGAAAGTGAGTGCCGCTTTCTTATATCTGTATTTCATGCAGGATATCTTAAAAGATGACGTCAATTTGAGTCGTCTGGCAGAAATTATCACTTATGTATCTCTTGGAGATACCTACGAGATGAAGAATGTCAAAGAGGCATCCTTTAAAGCATCGTTGATGCTTGATGATATCAATGATTGGATTCCTGGAGAATCCAAGTATTCTGTTTGCTATGACTATCCAGCATCAATTTTAAAGAAGTTTGGTCCGGAAAACTTCTTGGCTACGTTCCATCGTTATATTCTCGATGGTGATCGGTCAAAAATCATCTCCAATATGAAAAAGATCTCTGAATTTAGAGAATTGGAGTATGCTATTTTTGCAAAGAATGTTAACACCATTGGATATCATGGAAAAATGATTGCGGTATCCCCATACGCATTTGGAGAATTCTCCTATTGTGCAAATCGGTATCTCGATAGCCATTCAGAGGATGCAGTAGTAGAAATTTGGTCACAGACCTACGGAGGAACCACCGTATACAAAATTTCAATGAGATCTGAAGATCCTGAGAAATTTAATTGTGCAGATATTTGCCGTGAAAAATTCAATGGTGGTGGTCATCCGTGTGCTGCAGGAGGAACCTTGACAAAGGAAGATTTCGACTTCTTCATCGCGTCAATGAATTCGGATGAATCCTCAAATGATATCAACGGTGATAATGAGTTCTAATAATTATCGCTCATATTAATGTATAAAAGAAGTACTCTGATACTAGAGTACTTCTTTTTTATCCGTAAAATTCGTTTTTTTTTTGATATAGTATTTTAGCGAATCAAAATAAAAATAAGGGAACCATGCATCATTCTCCCGATATATAAAGGCATGGAAGAAAGGAAAATTATGTTATTTACCAGTATTGCACTTGCAGAGAAAACCTATGAAACCGCAAAGGACATCACCGGAAAACTCACAGGCGAAAAGAAACGTCGTGAGGAACTTGAACGGGGAAACAAAGAGCTTGAGATGAGAAATCAGTATCTTGAGCGTCAGCATAAAGTTGAGGTAGCTAGACAGGTTACTTCGAATATCGATCAGAGATACGATGAGAATTGTATCAATGCGTTGAAAGACCAGGAGATTCGGTTAAGAACTGAATTTACTCGTCTTTATTCCCTTGCTCAGATGAGGGAATATTCAAGAGAGACTTACCTCATTCAGGCAGGTCAGAAATTGAAAATGATCCAGAGATTATACAATAACTCCTGGACCACAGTTAGGTTGTCCAGTAGCAAAGATATACTTCGAAAGAAGTATGACGACGCTACCGATGATTTTTATCGGTTCCGGATTTCTCATCCGGAAATTGTGATGTATTAAAAAGAAAGCCCTTTTTATAAGGGCTTTCTTTTTTTATGCAAACATATA
>ERZ808278.1346-NODE-1346-length-10542-cov-29.758558_pt1 | contig 10542 bp, 9 predicted proteins | sample MGYA00521239_ERZ808278 | MGnify/ENA primary metagenome ERZ808278 (study PRJEB31516, sample SAMN03275600) | gut metagenome | biome: mammalia-associated habitat; material: feces | host: Papio cynocephalus | place: Kenya | collected 2012-07-17 ... | reverse complement strand
ATAATCTAAAGATATAAAAAGTATGAACTATGCTCTAATTATAGCTGGAGGTTCTGGCAACAGAATGGGACAGGACATTCCCAAGCAGTTTATGCACGTGGATAATTGTCCGATTATCATCCATACGATGATGGCTTTCCAAAAGCATCCCGATATTCAAGGCATTGCGGTCGTTTGCTTGGCTGGTTGGGAGACCGTCTTGCAGTCGTATGCCAATCAATTCAATATCACCAAGCTGAAGTGGATATTCCCTGGTGGCAATAACGGTCAGGAGTCTATTCACAATGGCATCTATGGCTTGAAGGAAGCAGGGTGTGAGGATGATGACTTGGTATTGGTGCATGATGCCGTTCGCCCATTGCTTTCGCAGGACATCATCTCCTCCAACATCGCCATCTGTCAGAAGTATGGCTATGCCATCACGGGCATCAAGTGTCGTGAGGCTATCTTGGAGAGCGAGGATGGTTTCACTTCTACCACGAGCATTCCTCGTGATGAACTCATCCGTACACAGACCCCTCAGACTTTCCGCTTGGGCAATCTCATTGCTGCCCATGAGGAAGCCAAGGCGAAAGGAATCACCAATTCTGTGGCTTCTTGTACCTTGATGGCTGAGTTGGGTGGCAGACAAATGCACATCGTGCCTGGCTCGGAGAAGAACATCAAGATTACCACCGTCGAAGACTTGGAGATATTGAAGGCTCTCATGAAGGTGCAGCCTGAGTCTTGGCTGAAATAGGTGTAGGCTTGGTTAGGACTCTGTTAGTTTTATGTTAGAACAATGTTAGCTTTATGTTAAAGCAATGTTAGTTTTATGTTAAATTCACGTTAGTATTATGTTAGAACCTTCTTCGGATATGGCTTTGCGTCCTTATCTACGAGATATATTGTCGATTTTCTCTCATGGCTTGGACTTGGGGGCTCTTGATGGCAAGTGCATCTTGGTGCTTGGCGCAACGGGTTTGATAGGCAGTTGTGTGATTGATGCGCTCATGTTGAATCCTAAGGATTATGATTACAAGGTGATTGCCGCCGGGCGCAATCGGGAGCGTGCACGACATAAGTTCGCCGCCTACTGGGAGAATCCGCATTTCTCTTTCGCAGAGATAGACGTCACTCTTTCTATGTATAAGAACTTAAACGGTTTGATACTTGACGATGTATATGATGACTTGACAGGACGGGTGGATTATATCATTGATGCAGCCAGCAATGCGAGTCCTAACTTCTTCAAGCAAAAACCTGTGGAGGTGATGAAGGCCAACATCAATGGTGTGGCGAATCTCATGGAATATGGTTTGGAACATGAGATGAAACGCATGGTCTATGTCTCCTCGGGCGAAATCTATGGCGAGGGTGATGGCTCGGAGTTTACGGAGAAGAGCAGCGGCTATGTGGATTGTGCCTCAGTGCGAGCTTGCTATCCTTCGTCGAAGCGAGCAGCCGAGACGCTCTGTGTGGCATACGGCGAGGAATATGGTGCCGATGTCGTCATCGCCAGGTTGAGCCATACGTATGGTCCCGGATTCACGGAGAGTGACAACCGTGTGTATGCCCAGTTTATCCGCAATGTGCTCCAAGGCGAGGATATCGTGCTGAAGAGCAAAGGTGAGGCTTACCGCTCTTGGCTCTATGTGGTGGATGCGGCACATGCCATCTTGCGCTTGTTGCTGGATGGTGAGAAGGGGAATGCCTATAATGTGGCTCACTCGGAGTCGAATGTTTCCATCAGGCAATTAGCAGAATTGATTGCGGCGAAAGCTCATCGGAAAGTCGTCTTTGATATTCCTGCGGATGCCCTACAGGGGAATACAACTCCTATTACAAAGGCGACTTTCAATACGGACAAGTTGAAGGCCTTGGGATGGAAACCTTTGTTTGACTTGGAGCAAGGTTTGGAACATACCTTGCAGGAAGTGATAGCCAAATCTGATAAATAGGGTTGCCAAATCTGATAAATAGGGTTGCCAAACCGATATGATGCTATTGGAAAACCTCTAAGATAAGGTTACATACGATAAAATACAAGTTGGATTTGATTAAATCTAACTTGTATTTCATGAAATCTAACTTGTATTTGGTGAAATCTAACTTGTATTTTATGGTATGCAGTAGGCTGCGTCAGGTTTGTTGATAGGGAGCTGCGGCTTATCCTCCCTATTGCTGTGGCTTATTCTCCCTATTGCAGCGTCTTGTCTTCCTTATTGCCAATGTTTATTTCCCCTATACCTTATATTTGTTTCCCTTGTTTTAGTTTTTTCTTGATTTCCTCCCAAGTTTCTCTCTTCTCCATATTGAGGTAATAGCGTAGGTGCTTCTCCACCCTCTGTTCCACAGGAGGGTATTGCATATAGTCGCCGAAGAAGTGGCGGAGATAGGTGTCTGCTTGCTCAGGCAGCAGCACGGTGGTGTCCTCGAAAGGGAACTCCTTGCCCTTGCCGAGCCATTCCTTAGGGAAAATCTCCTTGTAATGGTAGGAGCCCGTGTTGACCAATACGTTCTTGGCTTTCTCGAAATCGTATTGATGGCTCATAGCGTCCATCTGCCTGATGAGCCGATGGCGCAACTGGCTGCGGAAGAAAAAGCCTAAGGTCTTGATGACGAATCGCCCCCAGGTCTTTGTGCTTCCCAATAGGGAGATGTAGTCACCAAACGTGTTATGGGTGGTGACCGCATTCAGGCGATTGATGGTCTTGGAATATTTGCGATACAAAGCCTTCGCCTTGTTGAGGTCGTCGTCGGTGCCATCGAGAGGGAAGATGTCAACATACAGACCGAGGATGCAAGGGCGTTCCTTTTCTTCTATCAAGGTGGTCTCCTTGTTGACTAACTTCGAGAAGTACAGAGGGTATGACTCATTGTTGTAGGGAGTCACGACCTCGTATTTGCCGAAGTCCTCAGTCTTGGCTATTTCCAATAGGCGGTCGTAGTCGGGGCGTGGCATGAGCACGTCGATGTCATCGTCCCATGGTATCATGCCATGATGGCGTGCCGCTCCGATGGCTGTTCCTGCACAACAGTAATATCTGAGGTTGTGGGTCTTGCAAATCTCGATGAATGCCTTCAATATGTCCAGGATGGTGGCGTTCCATTCCTTCTTGATGTTCTTTATATCCATACTATTTCGTGTTTATGACTGCAAAAGTAAGCAAAAAGTTTTGAACTTCAAACAAATAATGTTACTTTTGCACCTTAAAAGGCAATATCGATACATTTTTAAAAGCAATTTAATACGAGAAGATAGAAAGATGGGAGAGTCATTGAAGGAAAAAACCGCCAAGGGATTGTTTTGGGGAGCTATGAACAGTGGCTCCACACAGGTGCTTAATATCTTGTTTGGTATCTTTTTGGCTCGGTTGTTGTCGCCAGCCGATTATGGCATCATCGGCATCCTGACGATATTCACCTTGATTGCGGGCAACTTGCAGAGCAGTGGGTTCACTCAGGCTTTGGTCAATATTCCCAAGCCTACCGACAATGACTATAACTCGGTGTTCTGGTTCAATGTATTGGTGAGTCTCACGATGTATGTGGTGCTGTTCTTCTGTGCTCCTCTGATAGCGGCGTTCTTTCATCAGCCTTGCCTTACCTCCCTGTCACGTTTCGTGTTCTTGAGTTTCTTCATCTCTTCTTTTGGCATCGCCCAGAATGGATATATGATGAAGAATATGATGAACAAGGAGATAGCCATCGTCAATTTCATGGCACTCATCACTTCCAATATCGTTGGCTTGGTATTGGCATTCAATCGGATGGCTTATTGGAGTTTGGCTTGGCAACAGGTGGTCTTTATCTCTGTCCTGAATATAGGAAGGTACTATTATACGGGATGGAGACCGAATCTCCACATCGACTTCGGACCTGTGAGAAAGATGTTCGGCTTTAGTGTCAAACTATTGGTTACCAATATCATTAATACCGTGAGCACCAATGTGCTGACCTTTGTCTTTGGTCGTTTCTATCCCATCAATGATGTGGGCAACTATTCTCAGGCATACAACTGGGACACGAAGGCCAACTCCTTTGTTGCCAATACCGTGGGGCAGATAGCCCAGCCTGTGTTGGCTTCCGTTCGAGAAGACGAGGGCAGGGAGATTTTGGTGTTTCGTAAGATGCTTCGGTTTACGGCATTTCTTTCTTTTCCCCTGATGTTCGGACTGACGCTGGTGTCTCGTGAGTTCATCCTCATCACAATACATGAGAAATGGATAGCGAGTGTACCGCTGTTGCAGATACTCTGCGTGAGCGGTGCCTTCATGCCTATTTATACGCTATATCAGAACCTTGCCATCAGCAAGGGGCGATCGGACGTCTATATGTGGTGCAACTTGGGTCAGGTAGTGGGCTTGCTGGGCTTGGTCCTGTTCTGTCATCAGTATGGTATTCATACCATGGTTGTAGCCTATACCTTATTTATAATAGGTTGGCTGCTTGTATGGCAATGGATGATTTGGCGCATTGCAGGTTTAAGGTTCTTGGATGTCGCCAAGGATGTCTTCCCTTTCATGTCATGTGCCGCATTGACGATGGTGGCTACTTATTTCATCACTTGTGGCATCGAGAATATTTATTTGCTCCTGCTTGTTCGTGTCTTGCTCTCGACTGTCATTTATTTCTGCGTCATGAAGTTGCTGAGGGTGAGGATCCTTGATGAGTGCCTTGCTTTTGCCAAGAAAAAGTTTAGCAAAGGCAAGTGACGTATATCCTTCTGTAACTTAGGTACAGGAGATTTGTGATTTTGATGGGGCATCCCTGTTTGATGAGCCAGATGACGAGGCGGATGATGAGGCTCTTGGGCCTGTATTTGAGCAAGTCATCTACCTTGTCGAAAGATACCTTGGCTTTTTTCGCCCAGCGATAAGCATTAACGATACCGATGTCTGTAGCGGTGCGATAGGTTTGCTCTTCACCTTGTTTCGCTAAGAAGTTGGTTAGTAGTTGGCTGGACTTGAAATATGACAATAGGTTCTTTTCCGATATGTCATGTGTGTAGGAACTGAGGTTGTCTGTTCGATAGTAATATACCACCTCGTCAAGGCAAAGCTTGTTGGTGGTAGCTTTGTCTTGTCTCTTGCTTTCCTTATCTTGTCTCTTTGCGTCCTTGTTTCGTTTCTTTGCTTCCTGCTTGGCGTAATCAAGGAACTGCGTGTTCCAAAACAAATCTTCGGCGTAGTTGATGCCTTCTTGGAAGAAAATCTCATGTTCCATGATGAGGGAACGCTTGTAGAGTCTTCCCCAAAGGCGGTTGTTGATGATGTTTTGGCAGATGAGGAGCTTGAGGTATTTCTCTCCTGTGATATGACATGGCTTTTGCAGCAAAGAAGCCTTGCCGTTGTTCCACTCTGCATATCCGCCATCTATCAAATAGGCGTTTGCACTGGTGTTGCCTTTTGTCTTTCCTTCTTCACTTGTCTTTCCAACTTCTTCCCCCTTCCAGACAAGCTTTTCCACGGCATCCACTGGCAGGAAGTCATCACTATCTACAAACATGATATAGTCGCCCTTGGCTGCTATGAGGGCAGTTTGCCTTGCTGCTCCCACGCCTTTGTTGTGGGGATGGTGGATAACGTGTGCTTGCTGTGCCCTTTCTGGATATTCGTCGATGATGGACTCCAGGATTTTGATGCTGTTATCGGGAGTGCAGTCATCGACAAAGATGTACTCGATGTTGGCATACGTCTGCTCGAACAATGAGCGGGCGCATTGTTCGATGTATTTCTCGACACCATAGATGGGGGTCAAGATACTTACACTGACAGAATCTTTGTTCTCAGGATGTTCCATCTTGTTGTATTACAGTTATATATGTTAAGCTTACAAATCCTTCTGCTTGTTTATCTGGTGAGATAATCGAATATCAAAGTGCTGTTGTAGAAGAACAGGAATATGGCGATGACGCCGAGTATGGGGCGCAAGTATCTGCCATATCTGCCGTTTCCTTGCTTGAGGATATATCCGATGGCAATAGGGATGATGAAAGCCCAATGCGCCGCCATGATATAGACTTCGTTCAGTCCGAATCCCATCACGATGTGGATGAAGAAATCGCATGCCACCCATGCGCTCACTAGCCATAGGAAGGGCGACTTCCTGCCTGTCCATAATCCAAAGGCGAGCAAGATGACCAAGATTCCCTCTATGATATAAGGTATAGGAGTCTGGTATTTGACGAAGATGGGACGATGGCTGTGAATGTCTTCCAGCAGATGCTCCTTGTGCAAAAGGATGGATTCGCCGAAGACATTCTCCACCAAAGACTGGGAGCGGGAGATGGACATATCTGCCCAGGAGAGCATGCCTTTCTTTTGTATGTTCTTGCCCGCAATTTCCTTGTCGTGTGCCTTCTTCTGTTCCATCTTGGCTCTGAAAGTACTGTCCTTGGCTGCCTTCTTTTGTACAATGCGGAGGCCTTCCAAACGGTTCGGGATGATGAACGCATGGTTTTGGTAGATGCCTGCCGCACCGATGAGAAGGGTAGGGAGGATGATGCCCAATGCCAGATATTTGGGGCGGAAGAGTCGCTTGCCGTTGGTGAAGAGGGCGGCGAGGAATGTCTTGGCTCCATTGCTGAGGGTGATGCCTGCCGTAAAGATGAACAAGATGGCTGTTTGCCACCAAGGCATACCGATGCCCTTGGCTTGCTGCTTGCCTGCGATGTACAGTGTCATCGACAGGAAGAAGAGCGACATGCCGAAGTGGTCATCTACAAATGTGGCGAGCAATACGTAGGCAAAGGAGAAAAGAAGACCTGTGAGCAGATTGCTGTCACTCGCCTTCAACTGCATGACTTCCCTGAATATCCTACGGAAAAACAAGGTGGAGTAGAGAGCGAAGAACGTCATCAGTACTGCGACGATGATAGTGGCGCAGTTGGTGGAGGTCAGGTCCATCAGCCACCCATTGAGCAGAGATAGCGGATAGAGGAAGAAGGGAAGCAGCGGATGGCGATACTCCGTATAATACACCTTCCACTTGGAGAGGGTGAGGTAGGTGTATGGGTCGAACCCAGAGACTTGGAAATTCTTGGTGAATATCGTCCAATACCCCACGTTCCCATTCTTGCTGAAATCTGCATAGTGATAGGTCACCATCAGCACATTGAAGGCGATGATGAGCAGGAGGGCGATGATGGCGAAGAGCCTCTCTTCCTTTTTTATCTTAAAGATATTGTTCATATGGTCTGTTTATCTGTACTTGATTGCGATGCTTTTGCTTTATCGTTGCAAAAGTACTCGTTTTTTCTGAATATTCAAAATGATACGTCCTATTTTATGTCTTTTGATAAGAAAAAAGGGGTTTTGCTTGGTGTTATCTCGGAATTGGTGTATCTTTGTGGTAGCAATCTGTCGTAAGGACTGTTTCTTGGATCGGCGGACAAGTATTATTGACTAACACGGAATATGATGAAACATGCTTTTTTGATAATGGCTCATGACAGCCTCGAACTCTTGGAGGTCTTGCTCTCCATGTTGGATGATGAGCGAAATGACATCTTCCTGCATATCGACAAGAAGTCGGATATGTTGGATGGGCATCCTTTGCAAATGACCAAGGCTTGTCTTTTTGTCTTGGAAAACAGAGTGGATGTACGTTGGGGTGACCTCAGCCAAATCAAGGCGGAATATGCTTTGATGGAGGAGGCTTTGCGCCATGGTCCTTATGCCTACTATCATGTCTTGAGTGGACATGACTTGCCTATTAAGTCGCAAGACTTCATCCATCATTTCTTCGATGTGCATCAAGGTAAGGAGTTCGTGGGCATCAACCATGGCGAGGAGTTTGAGTGGGACTGCCGACGCAAGATGATGCGTTATTGGCTGTTGACTCGTTACACGAGAACAAGGTTTGGACTTTGGAACGCCATCATAAAACGACTTAACAAGTATTTGGCTGTCTTGTTGGGTACTGTAGTTCATCGCCCTAACATGGAATTTGCCAAGGGTGCCAATTGGGTGAGCATCACCCAGGACTGCGTGGAGTATGTTGTTAGTAAGAAGGATTTCGTCATGAAAAGATTCAACTATACCTTCTGCCCCGATGAGTTCTTCTTGCAGACGTTGGTGTGGAACAATCCGAAGTTGCGTAGTGCCTTGTATTCAGAGACGGACGAATATGAGGGTTGTATGCGCTTGATAGATTGGAAACGTGGCAATCCGTATGTTTGGACGATGGCAGACAAGGATGAACTGTTGCGCTCCGATAGGCTCTTCGCCCGTAAGTTTGACTTGCGAGATAGAGAAATCATTCTTTCTTTATCCCAGCATGTATCCCCATAATAGATAGCTGTTGCTCATCCAAAGGTAAGCGGTGATGACCAGCACCAATCCTCTGAATATCCAAATCGCCTTTGGCTTTTTGAGTCTGGTGGCAAGGAAGGCGATGGCAATCGGTATGGCATACATATAATGTGCCGTCATGATATATACCTCGTTGATGCCGAAGCCGAGACCTATGTGCAAGGCGAAATCGAAGAGGAAGAACATCAGGGTGAGCCAGAGAAAACGTGATCTCCAGCCAGCAATGATGCCCAAAATGAATAACAGTACGATGATTCCCTCGACCACGTAGTTGACAGGCGACTCATACTTCACGATGACAGGACGGTCTCTGAGCACATCGCCCAAAAGGTGCTGCTTGTGGAGCATGATGGCTTCTCCGAAGAAGTTTTCCACCAACGTCTGGGAGCGAGAGGTGGAGATATCCGTCCAACGGCTGAACTCTCCATTGGCGATAGGCTTTCCTGTGTTCTTGTTCCATATCTGCTTGTGGTCACGAACATACTTATCGTGTGCCTTCTTCTTGACGATTTGCTTGACGGCGATGGCAATGGAAGCGGAGTCTTTCACCTTGGCTGTGTCCCTGCATTGCTGGTAAATCTTGTCCTTGGCAGCCTTGTCTTTTTTCATCTTAGCCTCATGTCGAGCCATTTCCTTCGGCCATACATAGGTGCGGTATTCCCATCGGGCGAATCCCCAGATGAGAGCGGATGGAAGGATGACTCCCAAAAGCAGATACTTGGGAAGGAAGAATCTCTTGCCATTGGTGAAGAGGGCGGCAAGATAAGTCTTCAAACCATTGTTGAGCGATACGCCTGCGGTGAAGGTGAAGAGCAGGATGGTTTGCCATGTGGTCAGCTTCCTTCCCTTTTTTATGCAGATACCCGTAATGTAGAGGGTACAGAGCAGAATCATCATGGATATGATGAAATGGTCGGGCACCATCGCCGATACCATGATGTATGCGAAGGAAAAATAGAAGGCAGAGAGAAGGTTGGCGTCGAATCGCTCTATGCCGATGACCTCTCTGAATATGCGATATAGAAAAATAAAAGAGTAGAAGGCGCAGAACACCAAGAGGGCTCCTACGATATATTGCACACCGTTGCACCCCATGAGCATCATCCATGCTTGGTTTACCTGATTGGGGATGTACATGAAGAAAGCCAACAAGGGATGCCGATATACATTGTACTCCGTGTCCCATTGGGAAACAGCGGCGTATGTCAAGGGGTCGAACCCTGCCACATGGAAAGTCTTGACAAATAGTTTGTGGTAGTTCTCGGATAATTGCGAGAACTGTGCGTTGTATTTGATGATGGTCAGTGCGTTGAGCAATATAGCTACAATCAGAGCTATTGCTGCCGACGTTCTTTCCTCTTTCTTGATCTTAAAAATATCGAATACCTTTTTCATGTATAAGTTCAGTTGGCTTGTTGACCAAATGTTGTGTATTGAATTCTTCACTCTTCACTCTTCATTCTTCACTCTTCATTCTTCACTCTTCACTTCTTCACTTCTTCAGGAAGAACCTTACGAGAAGGAAGTTGACGGGGATGCAGATGCAGAGCGTGGGAATCATCGCCAGTTGCTTGGCCAGTCCCAAACCCACGAAAAGGTTGAGGAAGAGCGTCTGCATACTGTAGTTGACGATATGCGAGAAAGTGAATCCTGCTCCACGCTTGGCGTTGGCTTTCACCTTGAAGGTGTAGCGAGTGCTGGCGATGAAGTTGAAGATGAAACTGAGAATGTATGCCAAGGTGTTGGCGATGGTCGCCAAGGTATGGTCGCTACCTTGCAGCGATGGGATAAGTGCTGCCAGGATAGGCATGGCGGCAAGATAGATGACGTATTGCAGGACGGTGGCGATACCACCCACTATCGCAAAACGGATGACCTCGCCAAGTTTCTGACGCTTGGCGAGGTCTATCTGGTTATATTTTTCCTTGATACTCATATATATAATAATGTGTAATGAGTCTTGGATATTTATGTTTGAACATCAATGCACGATAAGATTATCCGTAGATAACCTTTCCGTTCTCGTCCTCGTAAGGCTCCATGGACTTGGAGTACTGGTTCATGGCGCGGAGACTCATACCCATAGATGAGAAACCACCATCGTGGAAGAGGTTCTGCATGGTCACCTTGCGAGTGAAGTCAGAGAACATCATCACACAGTAGTTGGCGCAATCCTCAGCCACGGCGTTTCCGAGTGGAGACATCTTGTCGGCGAAGTCCATCATGTTCTCGATGTCCTTGATAC
>ERZ808278.1345-NODE-1345-length-10547-cov-3.012772_pt1 | contig 10547 bp, 16 predicted proteins | sample MGYA00521239_ERZ808278 | MGnify/ENA primary metagenome ERZ808278 (study PRJEB31516, sample SAMN03275600) | gut metagenome | biome: mammalia-associated habitat; material: feces | host: Papio cynocephalus | place: Kenya | collected 2012-07-17 ... | reverse complement strand
AGAAAATGCCGGTGCCACTGTGGTCGCAATAAACAGAACGCTCCCACCAAATGCCCAGGGAACTCTCGTTGGTTGATTGATATTTAACCTTACTATTACCAAGTTTATAATACTCAACCTAAACTTGATGAGATTGTTCATAGCTATTAGCATAGGTTCTCGTTCCAAAAATATCAAATTCCGCAAGCAAATAAAAATCATCTTGTGTAGCAGTTACATTAGATGCGCTATTATTAGAAGAACCACCTGTGGCATTATGCGAATATATTGTAGACGTTTTAACTACGTTCTTCAGCTCTTGAGGAATCGCATTCTTAAATTGCGGAATAATTGTTTTTCTCATATAACAATCTCGCCAACCGCCAGTAGTTATGCCTGAAGTATTCATTTGAAAATTAGCATATAAACAAATGTCCCTTTTCTCGGTTAAATTGTTTTTAAAACCATGAAATAAAATACCACTTCCCTCGACAGAAGCGTTATGACTAAACTTGCTATAAACACGCCATAAGATTTATTAAAATTATAGTTTGTTATCTCCCCATTAATGTAAATATTTTTAATATCCCCAATACTCCAAATATTACTTGCATTTCCAACCTTAGAAACAGCAGATATTGCACTCCAAGTATTTTCATTTAAGGTTACTGAAACAGGAAGCAGAGTAAGAAGATATATTTTGCTTTCAATAACATCTAAACTATCATTATAAGTATATCCTCCACCCTATACTGTAAAATTGTATGTTCCATATCCGCTTCCGTAAAAATCATAAGACCCATCTTCCGTAAAAGTATGCGTCTAAGTGCTGCCACTAAAAGAACATGAAACCGTTGTTCCAGAGGATGAAGTTACCCTTAAAACTATCCCCCCTCCAATTGGAATTAAAGTGTCATATCCACTGCTTGTTTTTTCCATCATCTGTATTACTTTTGTTGCCATAATATTCTCCTTTTTAATAAATTAAAAAGGGATTTTAATTAAAATGAATTTACAAACATTTTAATATGACAAAGAATATTTACCAAATAAAATCATCTTTTTATTCTCATAGAAAGGGTCCGTTTGGTCAAATAAAAGGGCAATTTGCCATTGACCCTTAGTTTACACTAAACAATACGCCCTTAAATCCTTTTCTGAATCTAAGGGCGATTATTTACACTATTTAATAACTTAATAACTTAATAGTTTAATTTTGCTTACTTAAGCTTTTCGTCAGCAATGCCACCGTCCCAAATGAGGTCAATAGCTTCATCCGCTATTCCTCCATCAAGGATGTTTTCAATACTACCACCACTCAAAGCCAATAAATAAGCTTGGTCAAACTCTTCTTTCGTTCCAGTATACCCAATGCTCTTTGCATACTCGTAGGGGTCCATGCCTGAACCACTTCCACCCCCGCGCTTTAATGCCGCCATTGAATATATTAAAGCTGGATACGAAATGTAATTACCATGATAAGAAGCACTCATTTAAATACCCCCTACCATTAACCAATCAATGTGCTTACTACACCGTCTTCGGGAGCACCATTGTTTGTTAGTTTTATTGAATACATACCCGCTACCTCATAAGTAGTAATTCCTGCTTCCGCTGTATCGGATACATCTAAATTTGCCTTTACGCCCGAAAGTTGAACGTATTGCTCATCTTTCGTCATGCGTCCTTCTACCTTTACCGTTCCTGAAGGGAGAGAGATTTTCATCATTGCGACAGACCTTGAAACAAAGAATTCGCGCTCTGAATTAGCAAATTTGACCTTAACTTGACTTATTACCATGTGTCCTCTCCTTTCTTATTATTATACAATCTTGTACCAGAAATCCCGAATATTTTGCGATGCAGGCTGTGTTGCACTTACCACTATAGAAGCTCCACCAGAGCTTGCTTCTGGAATCGTAATCGTTACTGCACTTGAACCATCATATGTCCCCGTAGCACCACCTGTAAAGGTAATCGCATTCGGATTCTTAAGAGCAGTTGTAGTGTTTGGTAAAGCCCCAACGTCAGTTGCGCTAAGTGTAATGTCTGCATTTAATTGTTTGCCATTAACCGTTCTTGTGTTAGGTACAGCATTTGCATCCACTATATCATATGGAGTGTCTACCCGTGGCAGTTTAATCTTTTTGATTGTATTTGCCATTGTTGATTTTTACCTCCTTTACTTTCTTATATTCATTTTCTTTACTTTTTACTTCTTACTTTTTTCTTTTTCAGAATGTACTTTTGCTATTCGCTGTTACTTTCACTTTTAAAAAAGTAAAAGTGATAAAAATTTATCATGTTAAAGTTCTCTTTGCGTTATATAAAGTACAATATATAACACAAAAAGAGCATATTTACAAAATCTAACAACAAAAATAATTAGATTACATAAATATAGCTCTTTTTGTTTTTTTGGTAAATAAAAAATTGTTTTTATTTAAGTTTTCAATTGTAGATTCCTCAATTACCCGTGAATAAAAACTTTGAGGCTATTAGTTATTTGCATATGAAAAGCATCACTTATAATAAAGTGATGCTTAAAAATTTTTATTTGGTTTTTTCTATTAAAGATAAATATTCTTCTGAATCAAACAATTCTTGCCAACTTCTTCTCAATATTTCATCAAATTCTTTACTTGTATTAAGATAAGTAACGTATCCGTTTTTTACAGCTATTGGCGGATAATCAAATTTTTCTCTAAACTCATTCCATTCTAAATTGCAATATAAATACGTTAAATAACTTTTATCAAGAGATACATCATCCAATTCTATTTGTAAAAATAGATTTTTACCTTTTGTTGTTTCTATATCCTTATCGCTTCTAATTATATATAAACAATATTTATCTTGACCTTGTTTATCATCAAGCATAAAAGATTCTTCACTATCATCCAAAATAGATAAACGATAATTTTTAAATAAAGGATTATTTTCCCCTAAATATTTAAAGACTCTTTTACAATAAAGTTTTAAAATTTCTCCTTTTATCAAGTCTTCTTTAGAAATATTTATATTCCGACCCTCTGGATAAGTAACCACTCCATTTTTTTCTTTTGCCGAAAATAATATACACGATTGCTTTTCTATATATTCTCCACCATATTTTTCCAACTCTTCTTCTGAATAGCCGAAATCATCAAACACAGTAAATTCTGAACTTTTATTTTTTACCATAGTAAAATCCCTTTTTATTTAAATTTCCAAATATCATATTTGGATATTTCTTTTATAACACATTTAGAAGAAAAAGTCAAGAGTTTTTTTGTTTTTTAAAATAGAGAGAGTCGTATTTCAGACTCTCTCTGAATTAATCGCTTGTAAACCCATCCATCGTCTGCAAACAATTAATTTGGATGTTATTAACCGTTTGCTTTGTTACTTGTTTCGTCTTTTTCTATATATTCAAATTTAAATCTGTTTTTGTACAACTTCCGCTTTAAAGATTTCGTATGTTTACCACCATAATAAATAATACGTTCTCCACGAATATAATCTCTTATTGTATGTCTATCAACAGGTATTCCATATTTTTCTTTAAACCACTTACAAGCTTCTATTACCCGATGAATAATTATAGATTCTCTTGTCAAAACATCTGTTATCTTAGTATCTTTTTTGGATAGCTCAGTAACAGGAATTGATTCATAATTAATCCATCCAATTTCTTTAGCATCAATTAGCATTTTTTGAATCGTATGCCTATCCATATCTAAAATTTTACCAATTTCTCCTGATGATTTGCCATCGTTGTAATACTCTGCGACTACTTTTATATAATTTTTAGATGAGTTAATAAATATATTTTCCCATCTAACTTGAGTTAAATCTAAAATTTCTGATAGACGACTATTTAAAATTTGTTTTTGCATAAAAGAATATTTTGTATTGCTACAATCTATTTCTATTTGTTCAATATTTACTTTTTTACATAATTCTCTTTTTTCCGAATCTCTTTTTAATTGATAATCATGTCTACCCCAATTAGTTTCATGATAATGCTATTCACCCTACATTTCTATAACAACTTCAATATTATCTTTTGTAATCATATGACCGTCCCACACATACTTTTCTCCCCATGAAGGATTCCATTCTAAATCTTTTTGCAATAACTAATCTTTAATTTCCTCTAAAAAAGCTCTTAAAAATTTATTTGGGCGAGAAATATCGTTTAAATAACAATTAGGACATAAATGAACTCTTGCGGTAAAATTAAAAATTTTTTCTTGAAACTCAAATCCACAATCTGGACATTTTAACTAAACAATTCTTTTTGAATTAATTCCGTAATCATAAAAATCTTTTTTATTAACAAACCAGTTTTTTAAATCTGGTCGAACTTCACTTATACTCGCTTTTTTATTATCTCTAACTAAATTTTCACAATAAGGACATCTACCTTTTCTTCTCTTTAATGAATCAGGTGTAATTTCAAATATTCTTTCGCATTTTAAGCATTGAAATTTAGCCTTAGCTTTACTATTTTTATATTCTAATATTTTTATTTCAGGGTTTAAAGTGTACAACGTTTTTATTCCCTACTATCTTTGTTTTTCTTGGTTTTCTAACTATTTTTCTGTCATTTTGTTACTCCTCTTTTAAAACAGAGCGGGATATATTTCAACCCCGCTCTACATAAATTACCTTATATCTCTTTCATCAGGTTCTTCAATACCCAAAAGAACATTTATAACATGAGTTAAATATGCATCTTTTATATCAAATTGAGAACCATCAGGCAACTCTATCTTGGATATGTCCATTCTTAGTTACCCACATTTTAAAAGAGGCAAAATTACTCGGTAACAGGAGTGACCTCGATGGTCTGAGAAGGAACAGCAATATCTCCAACAGCGAGCTCGATGTCTGCGCCAGTAAAGGCAAGAGTACCCTTATTAGCCTTATCATAGCTACCAGTAACGGAAACGTCAACTTCGTCGCCAGAGAAGTCAAGAGTGGCAGGAACAGGAGTAAAGGTAGCAGTATTAACAGCCTGCTTAACATAGGTAACACCAGTAACCTTCATATCCGCAACCTCAGTGCCAGCGAAGGAGCTGTTAACAGAATATTTATTACCAGTGAAAGTGGGCTGAGAAACGTCAACAGTAGCACCAGTCATAACAGCGGCAGAAGCGCCAAAGGTGGGCAGAGCACCAGAAAGGACAGGAGCGGTATACTCAACATCACCAGAAGCGGTAACAGCATTAGATTTATCAGCAGCAGTAAAGGTAAGAGTCTCAGTAGCATCATTAACAGAAGCAACAAGACCCTCAGTAGCAAACTCGCTCTTGCTATCAGCGGCTTTCTCAACAGAACCATCAGTAATGGTATAAGCAGTACCAGAAGTCTTCATTTCCTGAACGGTTGCGGTAGTAGGAGTAACGGTGGCTGTTGGCTTGGAGACAGTCCCCGCAATAGCGACGCCCTCATCAGCATCAGCGACAAATTGGGAAGTTACGGAACCAGCGGGCTTGTAAGCTTCAGCAGTAACAGAAGCAGCGGTGGCAGCCTCAGCATCTTTGAGAGTAACAGCAATAGAACCACCAGAAATAGCAGAACCAGTAACGCTACCAGTAGCAATGACCTTACCAGTAGACTCAATATTAGTAGCAGTATAAGCCATAGCGCCAGTAAGAGAACCAGTGCTGGTGCCAGTAGCCTTAACACCACTTACGGTCTTAGCGGCAACAGTGGCAGTACCCTTGGCGGCATATGCGAAAGCCTTAAGACCAAGTGCAGTCTGAAGTTCAGCAACAGTAATGTTGTGGTCAAGCTTAATAGTAGCAATAGTAGTAGAAGTAGGAACATAACCAGTCAGATTAGTCTTTGTGCTACCAATTGGTTCCCATTTAAAAGTAGCAGCTTCGCCATCGCCGCTCTTAATAGTAATATACTCAATATATTCACCAGCAGCAGCTTCTCCAGTGGGGACAAGATAAATCTTGTACATGGTGTCAGCAGAAGCGGTAACAGAAGGACCAGCAGCCGTGCCATCAGCATCAATCACAACGTCAAAGTTGTGAATCTGACCAACCTGAGAATCAACATATGCCTTAACAACAGAAGCATCAACAAGACCCTCACCAGAAATATTAGCGGCGACGGCCTTCCATGCGGCAGCACCAAGCTCCTGAACAGTCTGTTCACCGAGCAAAGTCTTCAGCTTGGCAGTAGCGGCAGCGTCCTTCAAATTATAATCTACACCACCAACATTAAAAATAGAAAGGAATTTATCAGCCATAAATATAAACCTCCTGTATTATCAAAATAAATTGCTTTTTATATATATTTTAATTTAACTAAAGAAAACTGTTTCTCCATCAACAGAAACTTCAACTTTTTTCTCTAATTCCTCTGTAATAGCTTTCTGAGTCATAGTTCCGTCTATATTGGAACCAGTTTCATCATAAAGCTTTACAACACCAGCTTCCTTACTATTAGCATAAGGAAGTTGTCCAATAGCTTCATAATTTACACCATTGTAAATATAAAGACTATTATTGTTATTTGTAGCAATATAAATTTTATTAGTATTTTTCCCTAATTCTTCAGTTAGATTTTCATCTTTCCAAAAATTTTCGTTTCCAAAATACCCTTTATAAAAAATATAATCTACATAATCAAGCTGGTTATAAGTTTTTACACCATCGCCAACAAGTGCGCGTAAACCACTATCAAGAGTATCAACAAGACAAACTTCTCCCTTTTTAGGAATAAATTTATCTCCTACTCTTTGATAGTTATAAACCATATCCCTCCTAAGAGAGATTCCGTTTACAACAATTCTTTTTTCAGTAGCCATATTTCAGCCACCTCACTTATACTTCAGGAGCAGAGCCACCGTCAATCCAGACGTTTTCCAAAGTCTCCATAACATCACCAGCAACTTCATCAGCCTTAGCAATCTTATTTAAACTTCCATCTCCACCTACAATATAGCTATTCCAATCGCTTGTTGCGGCATCGAAAACGCTAATATTAACTCCTGAATAATCATATTTGGCAATCCAAAGCAATGCTTCAGCTTGACTTGCAAATGCAGTCTTCTTTACAATGCTCTTTAAATTACCATTTTCATCATAATAGCTAAGTTCAGCACTCTTGTCCTCATTGTTAGTCACAATCAAGCTCTCTTCGGGGATGACTTGCTGTGCAATACTGTTCTCAATTTTGTTCTTATCTACATACGCTAACTTAAACATTAGTCATCCTCCTTCCTTAAGCTTTCGCACTCACCACGTAATAGCCATCAACAAATTTTTGTTCATAACCTTCTGCAATAAATTTTTCGTCTAACTTAATAGAAAATTTACCGCCTTTGATTTCAATAACAGTGTTTTCGAGGCCTTGGTTTGCAATATATCCATTAAAAGTTCCTCCTGTAATTAGAGTTTTTGCTGGATTATACTGTGTATTATAGGCTATAATTGCTATCAGATTCTTATCCTCATCTACGGAAAAATTACCGCCATTAATCGTCATTTCTAAACCAGAATTTAAAATACTGCCATAAAAACTACCATCGTTGATAATCAATTTCGCATTGTCATCATTCTTAACAGCCCAAAACTTAGTTATGTATGTACCGCCATTAATAGTTAATTCTGGACTGGATTGATTAGTTCCCTCTACATAACCCTTGGCAGGATTTGTATCAGTATAACTATAATAGCCGTTTTCAATAAGAGAAGATAAACCCCGTGGTGCACTAAAGATACCATCATTAATAACCATTTTTCCATGATTTACGCAAGTATAATAGCCATTGCCTTTTTCATCAATGGCACGAGCGTAACTGCCGTTTTCAACTGTTAAACTGCCATTATTATCAACAGTTGCTTTACCATTCTTATTGCATTCAACACTGCCATTGCCAGTAAGGGTTAAAGCGCCGTTGATGCTAACATTAACAGGTGTCTTTTCATTATCGACAATAACTGCATTGTTCATGTCAAGAGTCAGCTTCTTATCAACACTGATAACTTCACCCTCTCCAAGACCACCAGCCATTTTAACTGTACCACCATCAGGAACAGCCGCAATAGCCTCACTTGCAGTATCATATTTTACACCATCAACAGACATGGACGTATCTTCGGCAACAGAATCGCCATAAATTTTGATAACGTCGAGGTCAGTCTTAAGAGCATATTTATTAAGTTCGAGATTAATCTCTTCTTTAAGAGCATCAACTTCTTCTTTAGTTGCATATCCGCTCAAATCAATAGCATGGAAAATTTCCCAGCTATCTCCATCCCAGATATACATTGTGCTATCTTCGATTACCTGATAAATATCACCAGTGTTAGCAACTTCAGGAAGTTCAGCTTTAGTCTGAACAGAACCCTTAAAATTAAGAGCACCCTCAACTACACCAGCATACTTAAGCCCACCCCAAGAGGTAGTACCGTCACCGATTTTGATTTGACCTTTATCTTTGCCGTCCAAAGTTACACAGGGCTCACCAGCTTTAGGAATAAAGGTATCCTTTATTGCGTCCCATTGAGCCTCAGTTGCACGACGAAGAAGTATAGTTGTTTTTAAAACTTTTACATCTGCCATTACTTTTATCTTTTCTCCTTTCTCTAAAATAAAAATCAAATTTGATAAAGCACATTTTCTATGTTTTATTTATGTCAACGTGGACTCTTTGTTAAAAATCAACGTTACCATCTAATATAATACCAGAATAATATTCCTCAAATTGCTTGTTCTTCCACTTCTTGTCAATCTCATCATATATTAACAAATCTCCTTCTTTAAGAGTTTCTTTGTTAATATCTATATCTTGCATATCAGAAATATTTTTGTCGGACTTAACTTCTTTTATTCCTACATTTAATACCCCTTTTAATCCATGACCACATTTGGAAGAAGTCGTTTTAATATTTTCTGGTTCATCTTGCCCAAGAAGATTTGTTCCTTCTGGCTCATATGAAAATTGTAAATTAATATCTTTATTTATACTATTTATAATACTTGCATTACTTTTTCTTGTCATACTCTCCCTCCTTCTTATTCTTAACCTATTTCGTATAGGAGTTCGAGCATACCACTACAGACAGTATTTACTTCTCCATCTTCAAAGAAAAATTGACAATCCCATAAATATTTTCCATAATCAAGGAATTTTGTGTCAATAGACTTAATTTCTACAACCCATTGCTCTGATTCACTTTGATAAAAATCTTTCTAAATTACAGGCTTTGGATTCGGTTCTTTTGAGGGCTAACGAGATACTGAAAATACTATCTTTTGTTCCTCAATTGGAGTATATAACGTACCATCTGGTTGATAAATATCTATCGAAAAAATCGCATCGTCTCCACGAGTTAATTTTATGCTTGAACCTTTAATCTGTAACATTTGCGGTACTTTAAACTCCCTTCCTCGTGTTGTTGTAATTATTTACTCAAAAAAGCTTAAACTTAAACCAAATTAAATCCTGATTTAAATCCTGATTTAAATTTAAACTTTTGTCAATAAACACTTTAATAAACAGGAGACTCCCTCCACCCCAAAGAATCTCCTGTGTTCTCTATACGCCATTTCCTCCGTATAGACTCGTCGCATTTTTCAAATTAATAAAGTCACTATCTTACAATTCTCCCCATAAACTCAGATAGTAACCGTAGTGCTGATTAGCTTCTGTGTAAGTTATCAACTGTACTTTCCAAGTATTTCCTTTTATAGAATAATTTCTTAAATGTTGCTGTTAGCGACGAATTGTTAACCATTTCAAAATTGTTTGGTTATTATCGTTTACTGTACTTAGTAAATGGATTCGCTCCACCTTTATTTGCAAATGGATTTTGTGAAGCCTTTATAGATGAACCTGAACGCCTACGCTGTGCTAATAGGTCTGTAAATGCTGTTACTGGTTTCTCTTCAAGTGTGAGAGCTTCTTGGGCTCTAAGTTCCATTAACCTATCACAAATCATACAAAACACGTCAGCTCTATCATCAAACATATTTTTTTGCTTTGCCTCGTGCGACAAATCAAACTGAATTGTCCCATTTGGTTTCTTATATTTTTGTGTAGCAATTAATTCCTCTTTCATCAAATCTAATTGAGTAAGAGAAACCTTTTCATCAAAAGAAACCTTTTCATAACGCATAGTTAAATTGCCGTCTGCGTCAGTTTCTTCAATTTCCATTTCATCTTTTGCGTTCAAACTCTTAGGGAACATTACAAGCCCTTGATTTACCGCTTGTTGTGCTCTTTCATAAGCTTGAACTTTGTCACGTTTAAAATTAAACAAACGTAAATTTTTAGCGTTAGCAGGATAATCTTCAAGGCGTAGTTTCATATACGGGTCAGTTTCATCAATCATGCCCAAGTGAGATTTACCTTTATCATCAAGCCATTCATTCATAAGAAAAGCTGCAATATCAAATCCGCCCTAATTCTTGCAACTTTTTCTTTAAAATATCTTCAATATTTTTTATTTCTGTGTAAGGAATTCTTAATAAGTAAATATTTTTCTTCTTGCAATACTCATTTTTTATTTTATCTCTTCTTTTCGTTCCCTCAAAACTCTTTTCAGCATCTTCTTCTG
>ERZ808278.1344-NODE-1344-length-10552-cov-3.355911_pt1 | contig 10552 bp, 14 predicted proteins | sample MGYA00521239_ERZ808278 | MGnify/ENA primary metagenome ERZ808278 (study PRJEB31516, sample SAMN03275600) | gut metagenome | biome: mammalia-associated habitat; material: feces | host: Papio cynocephalus | place: Kenya | collected 2012-07-17 ... | reverse complement strand
CTCTACTCTTACTTCTGAACAAATCGAAGAATTTGTTAAAGAGGAAATCAAAGATGGTATTCAAACAATCCAATATCAGCTTATTACTATGAGCACAACGAATGGTCAAGCGCCGTTTACTTCCTTATTTATGTGGATAAATGAAACCAACGATAAACAAACCAAACACGACCTTGCACTGATTATCGAAGAAGTGTTAAAACAACGTATCAAAGGTATTCCAAATGAGCAAGGAATACCCATTACTATTGCTTTTCCAAAACTTCTTTATTGTCTTGATGAAAACAATGTTAAAGAAAATACGGAATATTGGTATTTAACGAAACTTGCGGCTGAATGTAGTGCTAAACGCCTTGTACCAGACTATATTTCTGCAAAGAAAATGCGAGAACTCAAAGGCGATGTATTCCCTTGCATAAACAAACCTGTGCCTTATATCAGTAATGTTATAAGAAAACTTGCCTAAACGGGGAAAATCTCTATGAGATAACCTACCGTTGCTAAATTTACAGATATAATTTATAAAAAAACGAGAAAGGAGGCATAATATGTGGAAAGATATTCCTGATTGGGAACAATTTTATGAAGTAAATGAATTTGGCGAAGTACGAAATAAAATTACAGGAAAATTAAATACAGGTGACATAAATTCCGCAGGATATTATCGCGTTTGTTTGTACCACAATCATAAACGTAAAAGGTTTTTTAGGCATAGACTTGTTGCTCAATTATTTTTGCCTAACCCTGATAATTTACCAGAAGTCAATCACGACGATGGCAATAAATCAAACAATCATGTAAGCAATTTGGTTTGGTGTACGCGAACAGATAACGAACGAGAAGCGCATCGTATAGGAATTAAAGAATTTAAGCCTTTTCAAGTTAAATTTAAGAACGGCGTTATAAAACAATATGAATTTGCTATTGATTTAGCTAACGAAATGGGCGTTACTCGTCAATGTGTCCGTAATTATTTACATGGTAAATCCAAAGGATTTATAAAACACAATATTTTATCTATTCAATATCTGTAATAAAAGCCTAACGACCAGTCGAAAGACGTAAACTGTAAGCGTTTGACAGTTGAAATGGCAAGATTCCTTTCATATAAGGAATGTGATATGGTCTGAACTCTATGGTGACATAGAGAAGTTCATAAGAGAACTGGCACAACGTAGCGAATTGTGTTGAACATATTTGGGGATGTAGAAGTTTCCTCGCACCCGACCCAATCGAACATCGTTACTACTCAAAATTTAATCAGGGCGTGGTAACTCTTAATCTTCCAGATGTTGCGCTTTCATCTGGAAAAGATATAGACAAATTCTGGAAAATTCTTGAAGAGCGACTGAATCTATGTTATCGTGCTTTAATGATTCGTCATAATAGCCTAAAAGGAACTAAATCTGACGTAGCACCTATTCTTTGGCAACATGGCGCATATGCAAGATTAAAGTCTGGCGAAAAGATTGATAAACTTCTTTACAACAACAATTCCACCATTTCACTCGGTTACGCTGGACTTTATGAATGTATTCATTATATGACAGGTGGTAGCCAATTAGACGAAAAAGGCAAGGAATTTGGTATTGCTGTTATGCAAGCACTTAACAATGCTTGTGACAAGTGGAAAGCCGACACCAATATTTCATTCTCAATTTATGGTTCGCCTATTGAAAGCACAACTTACAAATTTGCTAAATGCTTAAAGAAACGCTTCGGTATAATTGAAGGTATTACTGATAAAGATTATGTTACAAATTCTTATCATATTACCCCTTCACAGCCTATTGACGCTTTTAATAAACTTAAAATCGAAGGCGAATTTCAAGAATATAGTCAAGGCGGTAGCGTAAATTACATTGAAACTCCAAACATGACTAAAAACATTACTGCTTTACTTGAACTTATTAAATACATTTACGAAACCAATATGTATGCTGAGATTAACACTATGACAAGCTATTGCCAAGTATGCGGTTGTACTGATATTAAAATGGGTGATGATTTTGAGTTTCATTGTCCGCAGTGTGGGAACAATGATTTTGATAAAATGAATATAGCTCTACGCATTTGCGGGTACATTTCTACCAATCCGTTCAACAGAGGTAGAGCAAACGATATTCACGACAGAGTATACCATATAGGAGATTAAACATGAAGTCTAAAAAGGATATAATGGAATATCTTGAAGAAGTCGAAAACAAAGTATGGTATGTGCGTTCTATGACACATACACCAGAACAACTTAGGGCAAACGGCACTCCCGAAGATATTATTCAAGGTATGCTAACAGCACGCAAAAGAGTTGAAGAAACTTATGGAACTAATTGGTATGAACAAATTGACGATTGGGAATACAGCTTTCTTTCTGGTGCTCTTGCCACTTTGCGTTGGGTAATTGACAATAATGAAACTGACAAGAGATTTCTTGATACATGAATTACGGCAAAATAAAAAAACTTGATATTGCTAACGGAGAGGGAATACGAGTTTCCCTCTTCGTATCTGGATGCAATTTCCATTGCCATAACTGCTTTAACAAAATAGCGCAAGATTTTAATTATGGCAAGCTGTTTACAGAAGAAACATTCAAACAAATTAACGATTTAATCAATCGTCCTTATGTCGCTGGTCTATCTATTCTCGGTGGCGAACCTATGCACCAAGACCCACAAGGTTTCCATTATCTTAATAAACTTGCTTTAACCACTCGTAGTCTTGGTAAAACAGTATGGCTATGGACTGGCTTCAAGTGGGAAGATATATGGAACGATGAATCAGAAATAGCATTATACCGCCAAAACCTACTATCTCTGTGTGACGTAGTAGTAGACGGACAATACGTTGATTCTCTGCGTGACCTTACGCTTAAATGGCGTGGTTCAAGCAATCAGCGTGTTATCCTTTCTCGTATGTCTATCAGCAAAAAAGAATTAATTTTAATGGAGGGTATTTAAATGAACGCACTAATCAGACTATTTGACCTTGACCCAGAATCAGGTCACTATAACGACTATGTATATACCCAATGGGAGTTGCCGCTCGGTTCTCCTACTCCGCGTGTAGGCGAATACATCTACACTTCGCCCAATGGCTGTGAAATCGCTCGTGTAGATAACGTTACCTATTCTTATAATAGCAACCATGTTATTATGGTCGATTGTAACGTTACACTGCTTAATTCTGACAACTAAATAACTCTTGACTTACAATACTTCTTGTGATATACTATCTATATGAACAAGAAGTATTGTTTTTTAAGGAGCGATTAAAATGAAGATTACTTTTGATGTAGATATTCACGATGATTATTTTGAGATTAACGGCAAGAAGCAGACTATCAAAGGTTGTTCTTATCCTTGGAGTTGTCTGTCTCATTCTCTTAATAGTTATCTTTTTAACACTTTTCTTCATTTTCTTGACGGCATTTTTAACAAAGAAGTTTTCTGGTGCGATGAAGTTGAATACGCTGTACAGTACACTTTGAACAAGAAATACACTGTTTATCCTACGCGACATTACTTTCAGCGTATTTCTGAACTTCACCTTCCGCATAATTGCTATAAGGCTATGCTCTACGGCGAAGTAATTGAAGCCGAATTTGAACTTGGTAATGTAATTAAGATTGTCACTCGCTTACAGAACAACAAATTCCCCGATAAGGATATTTGCGCCGCTATCTCTTTGAATGCTGATGGAACTGCTGTTGTTCGCACTGTTTGGGTTAATCGCCACAATGATGAACACAGCACTATTCATAAAGAAAACTATGTACAACACCTATAAGGAGGAATCCCCAATGATTAAAATTGACAACATCCAAACTTACGGCTGGGAAGGTGCTTTTCGTGGTATGAGAGCGCCATTACAGTCATGGGCTAAATCAGACAGTTACTTCTACCTAGACGGCACATTTTCCCTTGGTGAAGCTGACCTTGACCTTGCAAAGCGTCTTGTAAAAGCTGGTACAGAGCATCGCAAGTTCCTACGCTTTATCCATGTTCAGATGGATATTGTCGCACCCTCTCAATTTGTTGCGGAACAAGACACCTACAAAGTTGCTACCGCCCGTAACTCATGCAGTTTCATGCACAAGGGTGCTTCTAAAAAATTTGAACTTACGGATTTTAGCTTCGAAGAAATGTGCTATCAAGACCCAGAACACAAGGCTTGGTGGAACGGCACGCTAAAGGAACTTAACCGTCTGCGTGAAATCTATCTTGACACCAAAGACCCTGTTATCTTTCAAGAGATTCGCAATATGCTCCCTTGTGGCTACATGATTCGCTACACATACGACTGCTCCCTTGAAACCCTACTTAATATGTGTAAGCAAAGAGCAAATCATCGACTTCCAGAGTGGCGTGTATTCGTTTCCACTATGCTTGAAAAAATCCCTTATTTGAAAGATTTTTACGAAGTAACCATTGACAACAAGTAAATAACATGATACAATGAGTGTGTACTAAAGAAGAACCCTTGGTACACACTTGATTTTTGTAACAATAAATCTAAGGAGGAATCATTATGTCAATCATTCTACCTAACCAAGCCCCCAACTTCGACCCCAAGCTAATGGGCGGTGAACCGCCAATCGGTCAGCCTATGCAAGTAGACCTTCCCCAGCTTGTTCAGATGTTTTCTGCACAAACCTTTGAAATGTTCACCAAGGCAAAGGTAAAGGTAAAGATTAAGAAGATTAGCGAGGACGCTATCATTCCTAAGTATGGTAGCGAAAAGGCAGGTCTATGTGACCTTTATGCAAATGAAGATAAGGTTGTTCCTGCTGGTACTACCGCAGTTATTGGTACAGGTATTGCTTGCGAACCACCAGAGGGCTTCATGCTCAAGATTCGTTCTCGTTCTGGTCTGGCAAGCAAGGGTATTATTGCCATCGGCGGCGAGGTTGACGAGGACTATCGGGGAGAGATTAAGGTAATTCTTCTCAATACTTCTGGCACAGACTTTACCATTTCTAAGAATGACCGTATTGCACAGATGGAACTTCGCAGATACCAACAGATTGACTTCAACGAAGTAAAGAATCTAAGTGATACCACAAGAGGAAGTAATGGGTTTGGGAGCAGTGGCAAGTAAAGCCTATGTTCTATCCTACACTTCACCTAAATTACGAAAACTCAGGTGAACCAGTCATTATCGTAGTAGACAGTGAATCAGGCGAACAATGCTTTGGAGCAACTATGGAAAGTTTAGAAGAAACCACAGCACTGTTCATGGATATGTTTATGACATATGTTGCTCAAGCTGATATGTTCTACGAGAAAGGCTGGTATCAGGGTTTCGATGATGGTCTATTAGAGAACGAAGAAAACGAAAAAAATAGGGGAACAGATTAACTGCTCCCCTAAATGAAAGGAAATCTATATGACAAGCTATGAAGTAATTAAAAATCTTGAAGTCTTGTTTCAGCACCTTAATGAGTATTATTTCGATAACACGCTTCCGCTCCCTTACATCACTCTTTACGCTGGCGCAAAGAAGAACGGCAATGGTTCGCATGGTTCATTCTATCTTGATAAGTACATCAATGTAAATAACGATGAAGATTATAAGCACGAAATCGGCATTGCTGGCGAACGCCTTGGCGACGGTATCTATCAGGTAGCCGAAACCCTTATGCACGAGATGGTACACCTGTACTGTACTTGTAACGCTATTGTTGATTGCAAGGGCAAGTCTCATACTAAGAAGTTTAAGACTGAGTGTGAAAAGCGTGACCTTATCTGTGACAAGGAACAAGGCATCGGTTGGGGACGCACTGAAGCAACCCCCGCTTTCTGCAATTATATTCAATCACTTATTGACGATTGCATTATCGACACGCACATTTGCGATTATGCACGCTATACTACATTCCCCGAAACCAACCCTACACAAAAGAAAGCTTATATCTGCCCTTGCTGTGGCGTAAAGGTAAACGCAAAGGTTGACACTGCTATTGCTTGTCTACACTGCAATGTAGCATTTGATTACTGGGATATGACAGACCCAGATGACCCTAAGATTATTACAGATAATAACAATGGTCTGGCAATGACTGACGAAGGTTGGTACGGTCAGATGTTTGGTGTTGACGATGAATGAAGTCCAGTAACCTTATTTCAACAACTGATAATAGAGAACGCCATATGAAAGAATTTATAAAGGCTAGAGAATCTTAATTAACGTAAACGGTATAAAGTAACATTCGAAAAAAATAGGGAAGATAGAATTAACTATCTTCCCTATTATGTTATTCAGTCCAATAAACAGTAAACGGAACAGTAACTTCAATCGGACTTGTGTGATGAAGTACAATCTGACCAGCGGTATCATTGGTCACAACAAGCAATCTGTGCCAACTACGCGGTTGGTTAGTCCATTCAGAGAATCTTGGCAGAATCATAAACGGAGCTGCGTTTGCTGGCATACCCGGAACAGTCACAGTGGTTGGTGAAGTAGAAGCAACGGGCAGCGTTACATCTGCACTTTTGTTATACGGTTTTGTGCCACCAGCAGGAGTTTGTGCTTCTGGAACACCAGTTGCGCTAAAACCAATAACTTGACCAGCAGTGCCAGTAACACTAGTTAGCTTGCCGTCAGCATTGGCAATAGCTACAGAATTGGCGGCAATAGTATTACCACCTGCGGTTTTAGCATAGTCAGTCATAATATCCGCAATATCCTGTGTATTACCATCCACTTCAGTTTTTAGAGTGGTTAGAGTTTCTTCATTAGCCAAAGCGAACTTACCACGAGTATCACCCATATAGACCTTGTGCTCGTCGGTAGCAAGATAAAGCTCACCATCTCTTAACGGAGTGGCAGTTAGTTTTGCAATAAGACCGCGAAGGTGTTGAAATCTTTTAACAGCCATATATAAAATTATCTCCTTTCTTAGATATATCCACCATCAACAATGTCAACATACAATTCATTATTATTGTTAATAGAAATGGATTTATTATCGGTTTTCACAGAAATTTCTTTGGTGTTATCACTAATATCAGATAGTTCGATGGCACGTCCACCATTAAAGAATGTTTGACCAACTACTGAAATATCTGTTAGCACATACTCACCAATAGAACTGTCATAAATCCTCCAAAAACCGCTTTCATCTACGATTGGAGGGTGTGTATTTACTTCATCAAGATTTTGCTCAATCTGATAAAATTCACTGGGAATAAAATCGTTTTCTTGATAAGCACAGCAATAAGACAAAACAGACTTTTTAACCCACATCTCAAAACAATCAGAAACTTTGACTTGTCCATTAGCATGAATTTGTCTAATCTGACATACGCACTTGCCACGGGGCAACATGCCAGCTTTTAGCGTTACGCCAACTTCTTTGTCGATGGTTATTGGGTTTAAGTTAATTGTATTATAAAACGTATCATTTGCACTTATTTTTGACTTAATATCAAGTTTATACTTCCAGTTTTCAGTGTCATTATCTACAACGCAAACAAAATCAACTACTTCATTATCATTCTCAAAGCAAACAACTCTATCATTGTCCGTATAAGCAATATGACGGTTGGACAGTTCTATTCGCATCTCCAATAGACACCTCCTTTATTTAGAATAAGAGGGAAGAATTGTTTCTTCCCTCTTTTTATAATTTTTCTTAAACCAATTCGCCACAATCAATGTCATTGAGAGACATAGTGCCATCAGTTGCCACTGCAATTTCAGCAGAAGCCTTAACAGCACCAAGAACAGTGGTAGTAGCGACAGGAAGTTGTGCAGACGGAACTTTCTTGTTACCATCAAGAGAAGCGATAGTTTCGCCAATTTCGTCTACATCAATATACTTATCAGAAATATCTGGTACAAGAGCGCCCGGAAGTTTACCCTGCGCATCAAGAACAGGAATATTGCCTGCGGCATCACCAGTAGACTTATAAGCTGCATCACCAAGACCAGCAACAGCAATTTCGGTCTGACCAATCTTGATAGTACCATTGGTTGCACCTGTGGTTACGTCTGCTGGCTGAACAGCGGTATCAGCTTTACCGAGAGAAGTTTGAATATCAGTAGCCAGCTTCGCAAGTTCAATCTTACCATCGGTCAGAGTAGCAGTAATCTTGTTGGTTGCGTCAATAGCAATAACAACAGGAGCGTCAGCCGCAGAACCAGATGTATAGACATCAACAAGGTCATTTACGTTTAGATAAATATGGGATTCAGTGCCAGCACCTGCCTTAGTGTTTACAACAAAATCAATATACTTAGTATCTTTTGCAAAACCAGACGGGTCTGCATCGCCAGCAACCTTTAGTTCTGCGCTCTTAACCAGATAATCAAGAGGAATATTGATTACTGAACCAGCGACAAGAACGCCATCCTTTTGAAGCTCGTAAGTAGCGACATCACCAGTATCAGCGGCGGCTCGCTTAACAATAGTATATTCTGGTGCGGCATCAAGCTCAACTTTTAGACCATCAGCAGTTGCTACCAGTTTATTGTCTGCGGCAGGGTCAACTTTAACACTAATAGTTGGATTGGTTACAGTACCACCAACTTCAAGACCGCCTGTTGGAGTGGCAGTGATAGTATTGACAATAGCGGTGTCAATCTTTTCCACAGCATCTTTAACATCAGTTGCAAGCATATCCTTGGTAACTGCGCCATTGGCGATAGTGGTATTCAGTACAACTGCGCCCGTGCCGTCAAAACCAACAGCAGAAGCAGTTACTGCACCAGTCAGTGAAAAGTTACGAGAAGTAGAAAGTTTGGTAGCTTCATCAGCAACTTTAGCAGTGCCTGCGCGGAAAGGAACGGCAGTACCAGCCTGACCGTCAATACCTACATAGCCAAGGCCTTGGTCAGTACCTGCGCCAATTACAAACGCAATTTCGCCTGCTTTTAGAGAAGCACCGGTAATATTAGCAACAGCATTGCCACGCTTATTTTGAATAATAGCCATAATACAATCTCTCCTTTAATATTTTATAGATTTCCAGCATCAATAGTATCAGTCCACTCGGCATTGCCTGCGGCGTTTACACGTAGAATCTTTCCTGCATCACCAACAGTAGAAGTTGGTAGATTACCGCCACCGCCACCGCCTACAGTAGCCCAAGTTAAAGTATTATCAGCTTGTACAACTAAAGCCTTACCAGCATCAGCGGCAGTGTGCGTAGGTAGACCACCAGCTTGTGCAATAGCATCGTCTACATACTTCTTGGTAGCCGCATCATTAGCACTGGTAGGAGTGCCAACACTAATAGACACGTAATCGGCTTGAGTGTTAGCCTTAACAAAAGCAACCTTACCATCGTTAGTAGCAGTCATACGAGGTGCAGTAGAAGTCGCTTCAATAGTAGAACCAATAAACATTGGATTCTGACCGTTAATAGCAATCTTCTCTACATTGGTGATACCATGACTACCCATGTTAATATCACCAGTCATAGTGCCACCAGACTTATCAAACTTGTTATTGACAGAGGTCTTTAGATTGGTAATATCGGTAGTAGCTTGATTCAATTCTGTCTTATCGGTATTGGTGAACTGTTCAGTGTTCGCACCTTGCGGAATATCATCGGTGGTTAGGGTTATGTCCGGCCCAAAATTGCCATTTACAGAAGTAACACCACCTGCGCCACCACCACGAATATGCAAAATTTTCCGACCAGTAGTAGGGTCTTTGGTGTAATAAAATTGAGCAGAATCGAGTAATTGACCGCCATCATTATCTTTGATATAAGCCATTAAACATTCTCCTTTCTTAATAATATAAAACGAGAGCTTACTTTAAGCTCTCGTTTATTTTATATTCCATATTTTTCAAATAGTTTTCTCTGCGGAGCAAATTCACCAAAATATTTCTTTTCAGCTTGAAGTCGAATTTTAATTGCTTCTTCTTTATTTTCATAATACCCAAGATGTATTTTTTTACCGTCAAAACCAATCACAGCTCTCCATTTTGCGTTTGCTTTGCTCCAATATACTCCAATTATTCCCGAAGTGTTATTAGACATAAAAGCGCGATTCATAGCATTTTGTTGCGTTGTAGAATATCTTAGTTGTGATTTTCTATTATCTCGAATATTTCCAAAAATATGGTCTATATGTCCTGCTTGAGATTCGCCCATAACAAAATTATGAAATTTAATTCTTTTTCCCGAGCTATGCGATTCAAGATAACCACGATTATTCTCTAACCAACAATAATCTTTAACTTTTTCATAATCTTCTAAGTCAAACAAAAATGGATTTTCTGTATTAGAAGCATACACAATTCCATAAGGAAAAGAAGTTAGGTCATATTTATTATATTTCCTAAATCTTCCTATTTTCTTGTCTTTATTCAAAAACTTGTAATTATGGTGACAACCACAAGATAGTGTTCTGCCACTTCTTATAGAGCATCCGTCTGCAATAAAAATTTTGCCGCATTTGCATAAACATTTCCATTTTTTATAGTAAGTTTTAAGATTACGCTCATAAAAACAAATTACTGTAATAAAACTATTAGGTACTCCATGCTCCCACATTTTCCAACCAGTCATATCTATCATAGCACTCAAAATAATTC
>ERZ808278.1343-NODE-1343-length-10579-cov-5.215507_pt1 | contig 10579 bp, 11 predicted proteins | sample MGYA00521239_ERZ808278 | MGnify/ENA primary metagenome ERZ808278 (study PRJEB31516, sample SAMN03275600) | gut metagenome | biome: mammalia-associated habitat; material: feces | host: Papio cynocephalus | place: Kenya | collected 2012-07-17 ... | reverse complement strand
GCCCAGGGATTCTTTCACTCTAGAGTAATCAATTTTAAGCTTATATATAAAAAATTAATGGGAAGTAAGAACTAAATCTTACTTCCCATTTTTTTTGTTTATTTAAAAGTTAATATTGAAAAGCTTAATGCGCTCATAGCGAGGACTATCAATAGCTTCAAGGCACAAATCCCAGCCAGTCTTTCCAGTCAGAACTTGCTTGAAGATAGTAGGACTAGCGCCACTCACAAAGCTAACATCAGGGCCTGCATCGAGAATAACATTATGTCGAGCTTCCACATTCCAGTAAACCAACTTAGGACACTTAATACCCGCAGCCCGCCACTTAGCCTTAATCTTTTCCATCTCAGTCTGAGCAGTCTTTTCAGTCCAATGACCAGTAGACATATAATCAATTTCCATATCAGAAATGACTACAATAGTTTCGGGAATATCCTCAGGGTCAGACTTTTTTGCGGTTTCCAGAAGCAAATCAAACGTCGCCGTAAGATTAGTGTTAGAGCAAAGATTAGTCCGATAAATACGCTGAACCTTATCACAGAAATCGACACCAACAGTTTCGATCATCTGAGGGCGGCTAGAAAAACTGATGTAATGATTCTTAAAAGGCCCACCAATTCGTTCAGCACAATATAAACCAAGAGAAATAGCAATATTAATGGGCGCATTTGCAGTGTTATAACACATAGAACCAGAAGTATCAACTACACACATTATCTTCATAGGCTTACCATTAAGATAATCAGGAAGATTCTCCCAATATTTATTAAACATAGCTCGGTCAGTATTAGTACCAACCCATTTGTTATACCTCAAATTACCAAGAGCCTTAGCAACAATCTCATAAGGATAAAGCGTTGCCGCATTTACCTTAGTATCTTTGCTCTTGGCAAAATCTTCATACTTCTGCTTGATAATGTCGCGGCGAGCGAATGCATTCTTATAGACGAGACCCGCCTTGGAAGGAATCTTGTCAAACTCGATTTCGTCCCAGCGATTTTCAGACATCAGACGCTCTACAATGTTGATTCGCTTTCGTAGAATAGACAGCATCTTGCGGTACTGCTTATGAGTCATACCCAGATACTTACGAAAAGCATTAGCCGCAGCCTTAGTCTGGTAAGAGGACGCATTCTCACTCGGCATCCACTTAGCACACAGGGAGGGGGTCTTGCACTGAATGTCAAGACTAAGCTGGCGCTTCAGAATTTCAAATGCGGCATCCTGGAATTCAGTCCCAAGTGCAATATAAAGGAGGTCATCCCACCTGCCGTACTCGCTAATATTCTTCAAATTGAACCAGGCATTCTTATCACCATTCTCACATAGATAATGATAAACAACTCGGAAAAACCGACGCTCGCCAGCACCACCGCGACAATCACGCATCCAAAACAGACACTTGAGAGCCAGCTCAGGATCTTCATCATATGCCTTCATAAAGAGTACGATACAATCCTCATCAGAGCGGGAACGATAAGATGCGCCGAGTGCGAACAAATCATATACAGGGTTTAGGGTCGAACGATGTGCGACGCCGCCATTCTCCGTAAAAGTATAATTAATATCAGCCTTGAGATTATTCATAAAACTATTCATATATTTTCTCCTTTACTGAGAAGGTTATTTTCATAACCTTTATATTGATTCTTATCTTTTGTTTACATTATATATTATAATAGAATTTTCTTTAAAAATCAATGAATATAATTCGTCCAAAGCCAATGAAGAACTGCACCAATCCAAACACCAACAGCAAATGCAACAGCCATTATTTCATAAACCTCCAATAATTATAGCTTTGTCCCAAGAAAATCAAGCGGTTCGCCATTCTTGCAAGCATCAATGCGGGCTTGCCACTTTTCAATCATTTCTTCAAAATGTTTAATATCCTTATATGGATTCCGTTTAACTCTACGCTTCTTTGCAATATCTCGTTTATCTTTTTCAATTCGCTTTTGACAGTAACGAATCTGACCTTCATAAGATTTAATAAGATGTTCCCGCTTTTCCATATCGTTCATATAAAATCCCTTCTTTCTTGTATATATATTATAACAAAATTTTAATATAAAATCAATATATAAAAAAAAATGCCCGCTAACTACTTTAAGCTAGCGGGCTTTAAAAAGATTTTTTTAATATTATTTTTCAAGACGTATCTTAAAAAGAAATCTTTTTTCAATACTAAAATAACAAATCCACAAATAATTTGTTTAATGGAGGTCAGATTAATGACCGTTCTTCTTTTTTATAAAAAAGAGTTTGCTGTATACGTCTTATGGAGCACCTAGCGAGTGCCGCCCTCGCATCCGAAGCTTGGAAGGCTTCTATACTAGCTGTTGTACGATAGGTGCATTACTAGACCCCTTTTTTAAGTGCATTACCATTTGCTGTAAGGGTCTAGAGTCGTAAGGTTTAGAGGTGCGTTTATGAATGGAGCTAGTGAGAGGATTTGAACCCCCAACCCAGTCATTACAAGTGACTTGCGCTCGCCGTTGCGCCACACTAGCAAATTACAAGAGACATTAAACTAGTTATCCATCATACAAGTTTTAAAATATTGCTGTATGTCTCTTTATGTATGTATTATATTATATATTTTTTATAAAAGCAATAAAAATCATGGCCGTGTGACGAGAATCGAACTCATCATTATCCGCAAACGAGGATTGTTTTTCCATTAAACTAACTCGGCATATTTACACTTCTTTTGGAAGGTTAAAATAACTTCCAAAAGAGTGTTTTTAATCGCTCAAAGAAAGAAACTTTCTTAACTGGTGCATAGAATTGACAACCATTCATTCCAATAGCAGTATCACAAGAGGAATAGAAAGGGCAATCACAGCAACTATTAGGCATACACATTATTTTTCACCTTCCTTTTAGTATTTAATTGTATGCGGTTTCCCGCTGGTGCGCAAGAAGGGACTCGAACCCTTACGCGAATCATCACAGTAGTTTTTGAAACTACCTCGTATACCATTCCGACACTCGCGCATAGTGGCAGCGGAGGAGTGAATCGAACACTCAATGGAGGCTTCAAAGACCCCTGCCTTAACCGTTTGGCTACTCCGCTATACAAGATTAATTTTTATATCCAACTGGGTCAAACATTGGTGCATACTGTTTAACATTATTATGAGTTAAAACGCCAATCAAAGTTTCTTTTCCATCTTCTTCAACGATATAAATTCTTGCAGTATCAGTTGTAACAGCTTGTCTACCTTTTGGATAAGTAAGTTTCTTAGCACACTTCTCAAGGTATTTCATGTTAGTAGTATTTACTTCCATTCGACCAAGACTACCAATAATGACAAATACAGGTTTATTATTTTCAAACTTAGGTTTAGTATTAATAATTTTACCACACCAATTCATATTAAATTCATTGTGAATATCTGTAATTACTAAATGCGTTTTAATCTTTACTTCCTGCATTTTACATCACCGCATCAAAGAATTAAAAAAGTTTGCCACATCATCATTGATTTCAACAGTCTCAATATCTTCACTTCTAGGAGCCGGCTTAGACTGATGATAAGGATTTTTTTCTTTCCAGCATTTCAAGAAATGCTTTTGGATTCTTTCCTCAGTATTAAAACTTTTGTTACAAGTTGGACAAATATACATAACTTTTTTCCTCAACAAAATTACTTTCTTTGTTTTTCATATATATATTATAACAAATTTTTTTAATTTTGTCAATAAAACAAATAAAATGCGGGTTCATCTAAGTGGTCCGAGTGGCAGGACTTGAACCTGCGATCCCTTGAACCAGAAAACAATGCTATTAATCAAACTTTACTCCATTCTTCATCACTATACATCTCTATATCTTTCTTCTTTCTAGGTAATTTTTCCATATCACACCATTTTCTGATTGCATTATCTGTAACATTATATTTTTTACTAATAGTAGTAAAAGGCATAGTTCTAATCATTGCTTTTAATTCTTCTCTGGAAGGTCGTTCTTGTTTTCTTTGTTTAATTTTCCAACAATCTTGACAAAGACCAGTCTTAGAATAAGAAGTAATAGGATTACCACACATTGAACAAAATAATTCAGGTTTATTTTGATCGGTAGTTTCACTTACCTTTTTAGTTCTATTAATAAAATCTTCTTTGCTTTGAAGCATTTCTTCAGAAATTGAAATAAATTTTTCAATTTCGTAATCTTCAGCCTTATTATAACTTTGATTATTGTTCTGAGGAGGGGTAAAACGTAAAGTTTTACTTGTAGAACATTCATCAACAGGAATTAAATATATTTTACCATTATAGGCTGTTGCAAAATAATCAATTTGGTCTGATGTATAGAGATGACGAGTCGTTTTTTGAGTATTTGTAGTAGTGGTTACTGTACTTATTTGAATGGCATTTGTATCATACAAGATACCATCAACTTTTGACCTAGGATTAGAACAAGATTTACATTGAATACGCAACATTTCACCATTTACGTCTGCAATAAAATCGTACTTAGCTCCATTTCCATAAGGAATTGAAACTTCATATCCTAACTCCATAAATTTGGCTATACATTGTAGTTCTACTACATTACCGACAGACTGAGTATAATTCATATACTTTTAATAGTTTGCTTTCCAAATCAAGTGCGATACCAACTTCGCTACACCCGGATAATGGGCGGCGTCCCGCCCATATTTTTAACTAGACTTAATAGGTTCTAAGTGGCGCGCCCGGAGGGATTCGGACCCCCATGCCAGATACTAGCTGACACACAAGCTTTCAAGGCTAGGCCGTTATAACCATTTCGGTACGGACGCATATTCTCAGCGATTAACGCTGAGCTTCAAGATTACGAATTTCTCGCCGCAGCTTACGAACAACTCCAGGACACTTAATGTTACGTTCACCGCGTCCAATCAGCTTATTCAGACGATTCTTCTTAGCAGCAATAGACTGTTCAATAGTAAACATTGGTGTAATTCTCCTTTTAATAAAAGTTATGGCCTTGAGGGAGAGATTTGAACTCTCGCTAGGTGCTACCCTACTAGCGCATTAGCAATGCGCCCCCTTCAACCACTTGGGTACCTCAAGATATATCTGGCTATCACAGTGCGCCCAGTAAGGTGGACACGCTTGACTTTCACAGTTGGTGCGGATAGAGAGATTCGAACTCTCACACCTTGCGGTACATGGGCCTAAACCATGCGCGTATACCAGCTCCGCCACATCCGCATTTAAACTAGACACTCGAATAAATCTACAAACGAAAGGAGGTTTTTCAATGAAAATTGAAAGAGCAAAAACAAATCATCAACATGGGAATCAACAGTAAAGGGTTGTAAAAAATGAAGTGAATATTAAAATATTCATTGCTGTATGTGTCTATATAAGATTTTAATGGTACGGCTGGAGGGATTCGAACCCTCGACCTTCACATTAAAAGTGTGTTGCTCTACCAGCTGAGCTACAGCCGCATAATGACCAGCTACTACTCAAAACTGGTCGGGCTTGGACTTCTCACCCGTAGGCTATACCTCTTGCCTTATCGGTTTACAGCCATCCAATATCACCACTATTATTTATGAGGTATATCGTTAAGTAGTTTTTAATAACTTTAAGGTCAGTCAACCGCACATAATTATACCATTTGCTCAGATGGTGCGGGCGACCGGACTCGAACCGGTACGACCGAGGTCATGGGATTTTAAGTCCCAGGTGTCTACCTGCTTCCACCACGCCCGCATACATTATTTAACTGAACCAAAAATTCTGTGAGCCTTCGCTCTACAAATAGTTATCTTCAATCATATTAGGCTAACAGGGAGATAAGTCTGAGCTTCGGGTAGCGAACCCTAACTTCTTACCCCAACGATAACTCGTCAAATCCTGTACGGAACTGGCTATCCGTAACTTTCACTCACCATTCAGAAAAGTATCTCTATTACCAAGTTTGTAATAAAATCTCTTGCCTTGAGCTACTTGTACGTTTGACCTTATCTTATAGTTGAATTACTTCAACATCACAGCAAACGGTCTTGCTGGTATTTCCTAGGTCTATAAGAGTAACCAGCTCTCACCTAACTAGGATTCGGCTCGTCTGTTAAACGAACTTTCTATTATGACCGCGATAAGACAACTGCCTTTGATTACGATAGTATCTGCACATCCTCCCTTCCAAGTCCACCGTTTGATGGAGTTTAAATACGTCACCGCATCTAACTCTATTCCATTTAGAAGTATCCCTCTAAATAAGAAACTCTTGGAAACCCGCAGGCAGGGTAGGATTCTCAGCACGCTGGTATGCGTTCTTCACTGAGTTACAGAAATTTTCAAGGTTCAACATAGCTCTTAGTCGAAATCGCAACTGCCAGGCTTATTCAGCGGAGGGCGGCTAATATCAGTTGCTTATCTTTCTCTTGATTACATATATATTATATCATATATTTTTTAAGAAATCAAAAGACTTTGTATATAAACGGCGTTCTATTACAAAACATTTGAACTATATTCTTTAGTCTCCGTTAGGAAAGGTTAGCGGGGTTCAGGTAAAGCTATAAATTACCTAAGCTATATCCCCGATGAAGCTCATAAAAACGGTCAGGAGGTGAGACAAAAATGCCCCAGTGGTTGCGGTCGGAGGAATCGAACCTCGTCTCAACCTTATGAGGGTTGCGAGCTACCATTGCTCCACCACCGCAATATTAAATTGTAGCTTTTGGCGGGAAGTGGGATAAAGCTACAAACCCAGACCCGCTGGAAGAGTTTCGATCTAACTCTTGCCTTACAAACTTACCTTTTCTATTTTTTAAGTTTCCTGTTGAAACCATGGAGAGTAAAGGCCTCGTCCAAAAAGTCAGCTATTTCACCGCAAGCTTGGTGAAGTTCGCCGTTCTTTTACTTGTTGGGGAACTTCAAGTGAAACAAGAAGGATACTTATTGAAATGGTAGTTTCCTTAACAAACCATTCTAAATCTAATCGTTGTCAACCATTTGGTCGGGCGCGGATTGAATTTAGAAGTACAATGTACATGGTGACCCCAGCAGGATTCGAACCAGCATTGCCGGCGTGAAAGGCCAGCTTCCTAACCATTAGAAGATGGGGCCATATTTACTTATGCTTAGTTTTACGAGTATAAGAACCTCGACCCTTCTTGGGCTTTACCTGAAACCCGCGACGTCTAAACTGAAGATATTCTTGCAATTCATCACCGCGTTTCTTTCTATCACTTTTGTTCATCTTCATTGAAAAAAGCCTCCATATCATTATAAAACTCTGCCCAAACAGCACCAATTTCATCAGACTGAATCTCACAAGCAAAACTTTCGTAATACATTTAGAAGCTCCTTTCTCTTTCTTACATATATATTATAACATTTATTTTTTAAATTGTCAAAAGTAAATGTTGTATTTAAGTGGTGCGGGGACAGGGACTCGAACCCTGACAATGCAAATGTCTCATCCTTGTAAGGGACGCGTGTTAACCAGTTACACCATCTCCGCATTAAAAGCTGGTTTTACTTTGCTTCTTATTATACTCTTTTCCACTAAGCTCCATATCACCTAAGTGCCGGGAGTAGTTTAAACCAGCAAAATCCATGTTAAGAGTTATGGTTCCCGCCCGGTGACTTGAACACCGAACCTTCCGATTATTGGGGTCTAGAGCTTGTCTTGCACAAGCATCTCAATATGTTACTTTTACACCACCTAGACAAGTCGGATGCTCTAACCAGTTGAGCTAGACGGGAATATAATACATAAGAAAAAGTTTTAAGTTTTTTATTTCTTATCTCTTTCTTATGTATATATTATAACATTTATTTTTTATAAAATCAATTAAGCAATATAATCACGAAGCTTTTTTGCTCTACTAGGATGACGCAATTTGCGCAAAGCCTTAGCTTCAAGCTGTCTAATACGCTCTTTAGAAAGATTCAGCGTTTCACCTACTTCACCAAGAGTACGAGAACCCTTTCCATCAAGCCCAAACCGCATCTTAATAATAGTAGCTTCTCTTTCATCAAGAGTCTCCAATACAGATTCAAGTGTATTGACCATCTCAACTTTATTATATGCAGTTTCCGGTGTATCAAACATATCATCCTCGATCAAAGAGCCGAGAGACGTATCTTCATCATCACCGACCTGAACATCAAGACTAGAAGATTTCTGAGAGTAATTCTTCATAGCCTTAACCTCTTTTGCGGTTATCCCTAACACCGCCGCAAGTTCCTTATCAGTAGGCTTTCTACCATACTCAACAATAAATTCATTTTCTTTCTTTTTCATACTATTGATAGAATCAATCATATGAACAGGAACACGAATAGTTCTGCCTTGATCAGCAATAGCTCTACCAATAAATTGACGAATCCAATAAGTAGCATAAGTAGAAAATTTATATCCCTTATCAGGTTCAAATTTATCTGCTGCCCGCATCAAACCTAAATTACCCTCTTGAATCAAATCAAGAAGTGGAACTCCAATATTCTGATACTTCTTTGCAATAGAAACAACAAGACGAAGATTTGCTTCTATCAGTTTATCGCGGGCGGCGCTATCTCCGGCTTTGGCCTGGGTCGCAAGGCGCATTTCTTCGTCAGGTGTCAGTAGATTAATCGAGCCAATATTTTTCAGATACTGCTTCAAGCTAGAAACAGAAAAAGAGGATGCTTCATCCTCTGTTCTATTGTCCAGTTCAGCCAAGCTCTCATCTTCCAAGCCTTCCAAGTCAATAAATTCTTCCATGAAGCATCCTCCTGATATAATAAATTTATTACCTTTATTTTTTGTATAATTATTATATCATAAAATTATTAAATTGTCAAAATCAATGCGCGGATCTCACCATGCGACATAAACGTCTAGGGTACCTGAAGCACAACCGCAGTCATACACCTTACCAGCTGAGCCAAAAGGTGTACTCACAACGGTTCCCTTAGCTAAATCATTTGAAGCTAAGCAAATATATCCATTTTCATCACAAATATAGCCAGAATCATTAGTGTGACGGCCAGGAATATTTAAACCACCACCTGGTAAAACTCGTTCACTATACCAAGTCCATCTGTATCCACCCCAATTAATAACGCCCATACGCTTGAAGTAGCTTGCCGAATAGTCTGCGGAGGTGTCATCCGCATAGGACTCACTGGATGCAGTTTTCGACTGGGTCACCGCACTCTTTACAGGTTCAGGTTCTGGAATAGGCTCGTCAAGTAAATATTCGTTCCACATAAAGTAATATTCGTCATTTACTTCAACAATAGCCCAACCATATTCAGATTCGCCAACTCTTGTAACTGTATCATTGGGGCAGAGTACATCAACAGGTTCTGAATCTATTGTAGGCACAGTCCGCAGATTCACATAACCATCAACATACTGAACTTCATTTGTTACATCAGTAATAAAAAGAAGTTCTTCTTTTTCATTTCTTACAACCCAAGAGCTATCAATGTCTGAGGTATCAACTTCTGTAATTGTTGCGGCGGTCGCGTCGAAAAACGCCTTATAGTCCACCTCTTCCGGCTCAGCGGCTAGCGCTGGCATAATAAAACAGCCGCAAATTCCCATTGCGGCAATAAATTTCATAAATTTGTTCAATTTCTTTTCTCGCCTTTCTTTTAGTGTTCGTGGAAAATCACAAAACATTTCAAAGAACGTTTGAAAATAATTAAAATAATTAGTTAAATTAAAATCATTTTCGGTATGATGCTACGTCAAGTTCAATTACTTGAACTTGACGCATCTCGCCCAGTATAATAAATATGCTTCTAAAGAGCCATATCTTTCTCGTAACCATTCATTGTTCTCATACTGCCGCATCGCTTGTTCTTCTGTCCAAATACCCGTACCCCATTCAGCCCATTTAGGCCTAACTTTTTTATAGTACGAACCTTTGGGGATTTCCCTAAGTTTATCGTGTCTGAGTTGCCGGTTCAGATAATGATAATCTTCTTTATCTTGCCTACATATATAAAATTTTTTGTATGAACGACTCATTATATAAGCCTCCTTTAAAGAGTCTTACATAACAATCACTTCTCCTTCCATTGATGAGAGCTATCTAGCTAGTCACTTTATTATAAGCTTTTAATTATAATCTTTTTGTTCAGGGTCTAATAATAAAATTAGTCTTATAAACCTTCTAGAATAGCTTGTAGTAAAGTGAATTATTCAATTATTAGGCATTTTTTATGCCATACTTATTATAATTTTTAAGATAAACAAATGAACTATTTTTGTCCATTTGTTTATCTATTGATTTAAGTGGTGAAGCGGACGGGGATCGAACCCGCAACTCTGCTGTTAATTACTCAGCCAGCGTTTTACCTATTTCAAACTACCGCTTCTCTAGCAGTATCTAAGTTATCTAGGCTTAGACTTACCAGTATCCTCAATATCTAACTCTCTCTAGTATTGAAGTTTAATTAAATCCGAAATGGCTTTTGACTCCTTGTTATCTAGAATTATCCTTCAGTGCTTTTTTATGGACGTTTTTGCTTCGCCGTCATCTCTTGTTACGTTCCTGCGCTTGTTTCCTATTGGCCGATAGAAAAACTGAATTTCACAAGTTCACATTGCCATTTCTTATTTATATATATA
>ERZ808278.1342-NODE-1342-length-10590-cov-3.689606_pt1 | contig 10590 bp, 11 predicted proteins | sample MGYA00521239_ERZ808278 | MGnify/ENA primary metagenome ERZ808278 (study PRJEB31516, sample SAMN03275600) | gut metagenome | biome: mammalia-associated habitat; material: feces | host: Papio cynocephalus | place: Kenya | collected 2012-07-17 ... | reverse complement strand
TTCAAATAATTTCCTGCTGCCGAATTGCAGACTTACTCCGCTTACTTGTAACATTTAGCTCCTTTAATTTCATATCGTCGGCCGTTTAAAACTAATCGACGGTCGTTATATATCGTTCGTGGGGCGTTTGACGCCGTATCGACGGCCGTTAAAACGCATATCGCCCGTCGGCCGTTTTATTTAATATCGCCGGCTTAATATCGTCGGCTTAATATCGTCGGCCGCCGCGAGTTCTTCGGAATATCGGCCGAACATAATTACGGGGTTGCCGTTAAGACAACCCCTCGCGTTAGTTAAATTATTTCGTGGTTGTTTCGGATTTCTTATCTTCGTCCGATAAAATTCCGAGGCGAGTTCCGAGTTTGACCGCGTCTTCCTCTTTCTTTTTGTCGTAAGAGTAATAATCGGATTCGGCGAAATCGTCGCCGTCCTTTTCCTTCTCTTCCTTAACGGCCTTAACGCCTTCCTCGATTGCGCTCATATCGATTGCGTAAACGTAGGATTTATAAGAAGAATCGGAATAAACGCACAGGAAGAAATACTTGCCGTCCGCCAAAACGACTTCGGGATTATACCAGGTCGTCGTGAGCGAAAGAGTGTTGATACGAAGCGCGGCCGTTTCTTCGCCTTTCAAAAGCGCGGTGAGGTTGACTTTATAATAGTTACCGTCGGAATTCGTGTAGTAAAGATAATCGACGTCGCCCTCTTTCGAGATGAATTTAAGCGTTGCGGTTTTCAAAGCTTCCTCGTCGGAGATTGCGAACACGCCGAAATCCGAACCGAAAGACGTATCGTCGGCTTTCGTGTAATCGAATTTAACGAGGCCGAGATTTGAATCGACGTACAACGTTACGAGCTTATCGCCCTCGTTGTAGAACAAAACGGAATCGGCAAAAGCGTTCGTCGTCTTGGTGGTTTTATAAGTAAGGGTTTCAACCTTTCCGTCCGCGTCCGCATAAGAATTGTACTTAACCGAACCGATAACCGTGTTAAGAGTCGATTGAGTGTAATAAAGCTTACCGTTCTTATGTCTTAAAAGGTCGAACGTAAGGCCGATTAACTCGCCGCTGACTTCGTCGTTATCGAGTTTGCCTACGCCGGAAACGATTTTCTCTTCGGAAACCGAGCTGCCCAAAACTACTTTATAAATATCGTAGTAAGATTCGGCGGTGGCGTTTTCGTCGTCCTGCCAACGAGCAACGTCGATGGGGTTATAAGTGTAGTAAATATAGGGTGCGGCGTTATCTTCGTCGAACATAACTTCCTTAACCGAACCTCTTCTCGCGTCCGCGCCCTTATCGGCGTACTTGGTGCTTTCGGTGTTTAAAACCTCTTTGCCCGAAGTTGCGTCGTAAACGTAAAGGTTATCGCTGTAAACGGCAAGATAGGTCGTTTCGCCCGCGGCGATAAATCTGAAAGTTGCGTCGTGCGAGAAATCTACGTCCGAAATTTTCTTCGAGGTTTCGGAAGCGTCAAGTTTCGTTCTGAAAAAAAGGAGCTTGTCGCTCTTCGTAACACCCTTCTTATCGTTTTCGGTGGAGGGAGCGGCGTAATAAACGTAATCGCCGTTGATATAGAAGCCCGCGGTTTTATCGTCGGAAACGATAAGTTTGGAAACTACGGTTTCGTAATCGGCTTCCTCTGCGGTTGCAAGTTTGTTCTTTTTAACCCTCATAAGCGCGCCCTTGGTGACTTCACCCGTTTTGTAAGCCGTGGTATAGCTCTCGACGCCGTTTATGAAATATACGTAATCGTTTGTGGAGGCAACGAAACCGCCGTTCATATCGACGCCGTTATCTCCGTTTGCGAGTCTATTGCCGGAGCAGGCGGTAAAGCCCAAGGCCATACACAAAACCGCTACCAAGCAAATGATTTTTTTGCCCATAAATTTTCTCCTTTGCCGTTAAAGCCCTTTGCCCTTTCAAAGCGTCGTAACGCGGCTTTCGGCATATCTTTGTTTTGTAAAGCATAAGATTATCGTGACCGGACGAACCGGCCGCAACTCTTCACGCTCATATACGCTTTCTAATTATATACTATTTTTGTCAAATAATCAATTATTTGCGGGAAGTTTTTTTATATAAAATTAAAAAAAGGAGTGAGAAAATGGAAAAAATCGGTCTTTTCGAGCTTATCGACAAAATAACCGCGCCCGCTTCGGGACAAAAAAGCTTCTCGGCGAGCGAAAACAAAGCGCCCGCCCAAAGCGAAAGAGCAAACGACGCACTGCGCGACCCCGACTTCGGAGCGCAACCGCAATATATGATGAACGCCAAAATGCAGGCGTTTTTATCGAGGCACGAAAATTTGAAGGCCGAAATTCCGCCGCAAACGAAAAAACGCCGCGCGACCTGCAAAGCGGATTTAAGCGAGAGGCCGCAAACCGTTAAAAAGCGTAATTCCGGCAAAAAAAACGAGTCGGGCGAAAAACGCGACTGACGGTTTTTCGCTCGACTTCCCCGAAAATTTAGTATCTTTTTACGTTTTTAAGTAAATTTAATATGGTTTTACGTTAATATGGGTTTACGCGTTTTTAACGGGTTTGGTTGACGAGTTATCTTCCTTTGGATTGCCAGTTCGGCCGCGTTCGACGTAAAACAAACCGCAATGGCAATACCCTTCAAACGAAGGGTCTTTAAGCTGCGCCCGAAATTCCGCGCACATACACTTGTTTTCGGGAAGTTTACCGACCCGACAAGGGCAATACCCGCCTTTGGCAATCAACCCTTCGGCAATTTGTTTTACGATTTCCTTATTTTCGTTCAGCCTGATTTTCAAAGACAATATCTCCTTATCGTTTCGCCCACGCCGCCCTCGTCGTTACTTTTATCGGTAACCGCGTCGGCTATTTTTTTCAGTTCTTCTCTTCCGTTTTTCATAGCCACGCCAAGCCCCGCGGCGGCAAGCATAGGCGCGTCGTTAAGCTCGTCGCCTATCGCCACGCATTCCTCCGTACCGATTCCCCAGATTTTTGCAAGAGCCTTCACCGCAAGGCCTTTATCGCAACCTTTCGGCATAAAATCCAACATTCCCCTGTAAGATTCGGCAATCTCGCATTCGGTTCCGAAAAGTTCGGTCGACTTTTTAAGTCCCTCGCTTATTTGATTCGGCAACCCCGCGAGCATAACCTTCGGCGAAACGAGCGAATCGTTCTTTATAAACGAACTCAAATCGCCTACGGCAACCATTTTTATCTTGCAGGTTTCGGCGTAAAAATCCGAAAATTCCGTTCTCGTTTCGGTGAACGCTTCGTTGCCCCTGTAAACGAACGGAAGTAGTCCCTCGCTCTTCCCGAAGCCGACGATTTTTAACGCGAGTTCCGTTTTTACGCCCGTGGAAAAGAGCGTTTTTTTGTTTACGTTATCCCACACTTCGCAACCGTTATATGCGGCTATAAGTTGATTAAACGGGAATTTTTCGAGCATCACTATGGCGGACGCCGTCATTCTTCCAGAACATAAAGCGAACTTTCCCCCGCGGGAAACGAACTCGCCTATCGCGTCGACATTTTCCTGCGGAATTCTCCCGTCCGACGAAAAAAGCGTTCCGTCGAAGTCGCTTATAAGAGCTTTATACTTCATCTTTTATCCTCTTTATAGCTATCGTCGCAAGCGTTATCGCCGCCGCGGAAATCGAAATTATTTTTCCGGGCGTTCCCGAAGCGACGAGCGTTGCCGCAAGCGCGAACGAAGCCGAAAAAATTGCGGCAAGATAACAAAGCCGCGCTATGCCGCCCCCCCTTTTTACCGCGGAATATATTCCGCCGGCAAGCCCCGCCGCAAGCGCGAGGAAATATACCACCGCAGCCGCAACGGTTGCGAAATCCGAAGTTAATTCCGCCCCGCTCAAAGCCGCCGCAAGATAAGCTCCCGAAAATGCGCAAAAGTATTTTTTCAAATCCGCGCCCGTTTTATTTCTCTTCCTGAAAGAAAATCTCAAAATGAAAACGGCAACCGAATAAACGAACGCAAACGCAGGCGCAAAGCAAATCATTATCGGATTTTTAACCGCGTAAATCGCCGCCGTAACGATGGAAACGACGAATGCGAAAAGTCCCGCGCCGTCGATAAATCGCGAATTATCCTTTACGACTGCCGTTGCCGAGAACGCCAGAATCACCGCAACGCCCGTTCCGAAAAGGAAAACGAAGCGTTCGTCGACGACGTTTTTCGTCAGCCCCGAGAACACGCACAGCGCGAAAAGCATTGAAAATATCGCGGCAAAGGCAAGCGACAAGCCGACCGTCCGCGCGTTAAAGGTTTCTTTTACAAACCGCGTTAATTCTGAAACGTTTCTCTTTTTAAGTTCGACTTTAAACGAATCGTCCTCCGTTCTGAATTCGCCCTCCGCGCCGTTTTTATCGTAATCCCACACGATAATTTCGGGCCTCGTGACGATTCTTCCCGCCGAATTTTTCTCTCCCGCGCGAACGACTTCCTTCACCGCGCAACGCTTCGTTTTATCGCGCGTTACGACTGCGCCGACGATTTTGGTTTCGCCGAAAAGTCCGCCTGCCGCGCCGTAACCCACGAGCGAACTTTTGTCGCCGAAGGCGTGCTTATACGCAAGCTCGGTTCTTCTTGAAAAATCGGCGTCGGGAGCTTTGGCGTAACATTCTCGAAGCCCCTCGGAAACGGCGATTTTCAAAGCTTTCATTTCTATTTTGCATTTTTCAATCGATTTTTCTATCTCGGAAATCTTTGCGTTTACCTGATAGATATAAATATCGTACTCGTTGTTTCTTATCTTTCCGTTTTTCTTGCGGAAAACCGCCACTTCTTCGGAAAGCTTGTTCTTTTCGACAGTCTTTCTCCGAACGAAATCATTAAGAAAATCAAGCCTCTTCATTTTTTTAACCGTTTCGGTAAACAACTCTCCGACTTGCATAATCGACCTCCTCGGAAACACGAATTCGTTTTTATTTTAGCATTTTTTTTGCGGTTTGTAAAGAATTCGCAAAGCAAAAATCGGCGCAACTTGACAATCGACAAGGCTTGGCAATCGGCACGGCTTGGTAATCGACGCGGCTTGGTAATCGGCGCGGCCGAGCGAAAACCAAACCTTTTACGTATTTATATACGAAAACCGAACCTTTTACGTATCTATATAAATGAAAAGCCCCTTCCCGTGCGGAAGAGGCTTAAAAAACGAGCTTTATTTTTCGATTATTTCGTTGACGTAATCGGAGATAATGTCGGCGGCTTTGGAAGTGCCTATTCTCGTGTTGACGACGAGGTCGTAATTATCTACCGCGCCCCATTTCATATTTCCGTATTTTTTATAATACGCGGCGCGGGCCTTATCGTTCTTTTTGATAATCTTCTCGGCCTCGGCAGGCGAAACTCCGTAACCGGCGGAAACCCTCGCCACTCTTTGGCTCATCGGCGCGCAAACGAACACGCTGATAACGTTTTCGTAATTTTTCAAAACCGATTGGGCGCATCTTCCGACGAATACGCAGGAACTTTTATCCGCGAGTTTCTTTATAACGTTCGATTGCCCGATAAACACTTTGTCGTAAAGCGAAAGCGATTCCCCGCCGAGAAAACTCGAATACCAGAACGCGTTCGTCGCTCTGTCCTCCGCGGACAAAACTATGTGTTTATCGAAGCCCGTGACGACCGAGGTCATTTCGGCAAGCGTTTTATCGTAACACTTAACGCCGAGCTTTGCGGCGAGTTTGGAAGCCGTTTCCGCACCGCCCGAGCCGAACTGTCTGCTCACGACAACGTAATATTTCTTATTATTATCCATATGACATCTCCTTAACCGAGCAAGTTTAACGCTTTCCCGCTCACCCGTCCGTATTATACCGCATTTTGCAAATTTTGTCAATACAAAACCGAAAATTTCACTTCTTATCCGCGTCGCCCGACGGTTTTGATTTTACCACTTTGATTATAAAAACCACCAGCATCACGATGGCAATCGCGAACAAAACGTAAATAATTATATTGACGTAGTCCTTGAAAAACATCGTCAGAACGGTTATTATAAGCCCCGCGATGAGATTTCCGCCGGCAATCGGAAGAACCGCTTCCCGGAATTTAAGCCCGAGAAACACCGCAATCGCCGTGCCAGTCCACACTCCCGTTACGGGAAACGGTACGGCAACGAAGACGAAAAGACTTATCATCATTATCTTTCTCGCTTCCGATTCCGCCGAGCCGTCGGTTTTTTTCGCTATCTCTTCGGCTTTGTTTTTAAAAATCTGCTCAACCTTTTCAACCAGCCTTTTTATAAATTTTATCTTTTTCAAAAGCCCGAAAACGGGAATAAGAGCAAAGAAAACCACTATGGAAATTAACGTCGAGCCAAGGTAGGCAATGCCTGCCGTCGCCCATAAATTCATCTCGAAAAGCCCCGTTCCGATAGGAATCGCGCCTTTAAGCTCTATGAGCGGGAACATCGAAACGAAAAGAGTGGCGATTATTTTGTTTCCGCCGAAAAGCCCCAGTAAAAATTTACCTAACGCATTTGTCATAAAAAAACCTCTGCGCGCCGAAAATCATCTGCGTTTTACATAATAATTTCAAAAACAAAATTTTAAAAAACGCTTGTGTTTTTCTCCGTTTTATAATATTATATCACTATAAGCTTTTTATGTCAATCGGAGCAATTATGGAACTTCAAAAATTACTCTCCAAAGCGAGAAGAGCCGCGGAAGATTACGATATGATAGCCGAAGGCGACAAAATCGCGGTGGGGCTTTCCGGCGGAAAGGACAGCGTGACGTTATTGTATATATTGGCGACGATGCGCCGCTTTTACCCGAAAAAATACGAGGTGATGGCCATTTCAGTCGATATGGGGCTCGGCCTTGACGAAAAGGAAGTGGAGGCCGTTACGGAACTTTGCAAAAAACTCGACGTAGAGTACGTCATCGAACCGACGCATATCGGCGAAATCGTTTTCGACGTGCGAAAAGAACCTAACCCTTGCAGCCTTTGCGCAAATATGCGCCGCGGCGCGCTCAACAATACGGCGGTTAATCACGGGTGCAACAAGGTCGCGCTCGGGCACCACGCGGACGACCTTATCGAAACGCTTTTCCTTTCGCTTTTTTACGAAAGCAGGCTTTCCACTTTCTCGCCCGTAACGAAACTCGAAAGAAAAGGGCTTACGGTTATAAGACCTATGATATACGTACGCGAAAAGGAAATCGCCGCGTTTGCAAAGGACAAGCCGATTATTCACAACCCCTGCCCTGCCGACAAACACACGAAAAGACAATATATCAAGAACCTTTTGAAAACGCTTGAACGGGACAACAAAAAAATCAAGGAGAACGTTCTCGGTGCAATAACGCACCCCGAACGCAATTCGCTTTTTGACGACGCAGGCAAATCAAACGACAAGGAATAAACCGCAAAAGTGCGGCTATAAGTCGATTAAACGGCTTTTTATAAAAAACACATCGGGAGGAAACGACAATGAAAATGATAACTGCAATAATCAACCGTAAGGACGCAAACGCCGTTTGCACCGCTCTCACCGACGCAAAAGTCGCCTTCACGAAGGTTGCGAGTTCCGGCGGTTTTCTGAAAACCGGAAACGAAACTCTGCTTATCGGCGCAGACGACGAAAGAGTTAAGGAAATAATCTCGATTATAAGAGAAAACTCCGCAAAGCGTATGGAGCCCACCGCGGATATGGTTATCCCCGGGAACGAGAATTTCGGATTGAAAGAGGTTCTCGTCGGCGGAGCGACGGTTTTCGTTTCGGAAGTTTCGTATTATGAAAAAATGTGACGGCAAAACGCTGTTATCGCTCTTTTTATCCACGCTTAAAATAGGGTTATTTTCGTTCGGAGGCGGCTACGCTATGATTGCGCTCCTCCAAAACGAATTTATCGAAAAGAAAAAATGGCTTGAAAAGGACGAATTTACCGACGTAATCGCCGTTGCGGAATCCACTCCCGGCCCGATTGCGATAAATTGCTCGACGTATATCGGCTATAAAATAGGCGGATTTCTCGGCTCGCTGATTGCAACGCTGGCGGTGTGTATTCCGTCGTTTACGATTATTTACGTCGTTTCGCTTTTCTTCGACGCGTTTATTTCGCTTGAATACGTCGCGCTTGCTTTCAAAGGGATAAGAGTTTGCGTAACCTTTCTCATTCTTTCGGCGGGCTTGAAACTTTTTCTTTCCGCAAAAAAGAGCGCGTTTAACCTGATAATTTTCGGCGTGACGGCGGCAACCGTGGTCACGCTTTCTCTTTTTGCCGTAAATTTCTCATCTATTTATTTGATTTTAATCGCCGCAGCCGTCGGCGTAATCGCATACCTTATAACTTCCGCGCGTTCAAAAGTTTCCGCTAAATCTTCCGACGAAATTCCGGTTTGTCAGAAAGTTTCCGATAAGGCTTCCGATAAAAACGCAGTTTGCTCAATAGCCCATAAGGCTTCCTACGAAGCTTCCGAGAAATCTCTCGACGAAGCTTCCGAGAGCGAAAAAAGGGAGGAAAACGAATGATTTACCTTCAATTATTCCTTAACTTTTTGAAAATCGGAGCGGTTTCGTTCGGCGGCGGTTACGGAATGATTTCCGTCGTGAAAGAAACGGTTATCGGCAACGGTTGGCTTACGGAAGAGGCTTTTCTCGATTTTATCGCCGTTGCGGAATCCACCCCCGGGCCGCTTGCCGTCAATATGGCAACTTTCGTAGGTTCGTCGCTGGGCGGTTTTTTAGGCGCGCTTGCGGCAACATTTGGCGTAATTTTGCCGTCCTTCGTCATAATTTTACTAATCACCGTTCTTTTAAACAATCTTCTGCGTTATGCGGGAGTGAACGCGGCGTTAAGCGGAATTCGCCCTGCCGTAACCGCGCTTATCGTGGCGACGGGCGTGACGATGATTTTAAGCGTGATTTTCGGCGTTTCAAGCGTCGGAGATAAATTCACCGCGGACGTAAAAGGCATAATTCTATTCGCAACTCTCGCTGTTATCGCATTTTTTTACAAAAAAATTACTAAAAAATCCGTTTCGCCCATAATTCTCATCGTTTTTTCGGCGATTTACGGAATGTTGATTTATTAAAATTCATTAAAATTCAAGGCTTATCGCAATTTACGTCGGCTGCAAATATTATAAAAATATCGGTGTTTCGATTGCTTGTAAACAAGGCGGCATACATAAGTCGCCCGAACGCGGAATAACATATAATATGTATTTATATTTTTTGTCCGCGATTCCCTGCGCGTTGAAACTTAACGGCGAATTTCTCGGCGTAATCGGCGAGAATTATTCCATTTTGCCATATAAAAACGGTTTGTTTGAGTTTATTCCGCTTTTAAGAGGCTATGCTCCGTCGTGTTTTATCCTCAGGAAAGAGCAACCCGATAACAACGAAAATGCTCGAATAATCGACTTATACGGGGGCTTTTTGATAATTCCGAAGTTTTCAGAAAGAGCCGCTTCCGATTTTAAAGAGCTTTTCTTTAAGACGATTGATTTCCCGAATTTTTCGGTTGAACTTCGGGTTTACGTTGAAAACGGAATTAAAATAAGCGTTCGGCGCGGGAAGGATAAAACCGTTAAAAGTATTCCGTTCGTTCCGAAAACGCTTAATCTGGAAAAGGCTTTTTTAAACGAACGAGCTTATCTCGTCGCGTTTTTGTCGGATAAAAAAACCGCGGTGTTCGGCTTTGAAATTTCCGAAAACGGCATCAAAACGGTTTTAAAACGCGAATGTGACGGCTTCGAGGCGAAAAACGATAAGGTTTTTCTCACGGAATCGATAAGCGACGTTCTTCGTCACACGGTCACGTCGACGTGGAGCTTCAATGGCGGCGTAAGTCTTGAAAAAATCGACGTGTATCGAGGCAAAGAGCCTTACGAACTGCCCGAAATGCTTTTGCCGTACGCTTTCTTTGAGGAATTGCGGTTGGGAAAAAACGTAAGCGATTTTCTCACGCCGAGGCTTCGGCCGCGCGCCGACGACCTTAAAACTTTTATCGGCGATTTTTCCGCGGTTCTACCTCCCCCGCATTTCAAAAACGACAACGACGTTCTCTTGCTTTACGGCAATCGTGCGGAATACGCAAACCTGCGCTATTCGGGGAGGCTTATCGATAACGTAACCGTAACGACGAACGGCAAATAACGATTTTCTCAACGCGATTTTAAAGTTCTATAACGTTTTAAGTATTTTAAAGCGCGCCGCCCCGAAATTTCGGGGCGGCGCGCAACTTTATAATACTATATATTTTTAAGCCGCTTGGTTTTCTTTATTCTTCTCCCAAACCGAACACGCTTTGCATAAGGTCGGAAGCAGGGTCGTACCCCTCTTGTTTAAGCCTGAATTTTCTTGCCGCCGTTTCCAGAACGATGGGGATATTACGCCCCGGCGTAACCGGGATTACGACCTTTTGAATTTTAATATCCAAAATGTCCTCATACATTTCGTTTATGCCGATTCTGTCGTAATTTTTCCCTTGTTCCCACGGCGATAATTCCGCAATTATGTCAACGCCCTTTTCAGGACGAACCGCGCCGGGACCGAACATTCTTTGAATGTTTATTATTCCTATGCCCCTTATTTCCATATAATAACGAATTTTTTCGGGCGATTTTCCGACGAGCTGGTCAC
>ERZ808278.1340-NODE-1340-length-10608-cov-3.253388_pt1 | contig 10608 bp, 10 predicted proteins | sample MGYA00521239_ERZ808278 | MGnify/ENA primary metagenome ERZ808278 (study PRJEB31516, sample SAMN03275600) | gut metagenome | biome: mammalia-associated habitat; material: feces | host: Papio cynocephalus | place: Kenya | collected 2012-07-17 ... | reverse complement strand
GTTTCCTTGCAAAAAAAACTAAGTGATTATATTATACGAGGTGGCAAATCGAGCGATTTTCGCGATGATTTGACGGAAGAGGACAAGAAAAAAGCCTTCTCCCGTCGGAGAAGGCAGGTGAAAAGCGGCTGGGCGAATTAATTCGCCCAGCCGCCCAGCCGCTTTTAAATTCTATGTTTTATACTACTTAATTTTTTTGCTCAATTATTATTTATTTGCAACTTAATTGCCGCTTAACCATCGTTCGCCACAGCTTATTTACAGCTTATTTGCAACTTAATTGCCGCTTAACAGCTTAACACCGTTTTACAGCTTACTACCGTTTTATTTCTTAATACGGTAATACGAAATCTATTTTTGCCGCACCCATTGCGTGAGTGTCGGGAGTTACGTTGCACGACTGAACTCTGACGACTTGTTTTGTTTTCATATCGAACCTGCGGATAGCGTTACCGCTCCCCCACATATTCACGGCTTTCCCTGCTATATAATAGTAATCGCCGCATTTTGCGCCGTATTTTTTATATCTTTCCTCGTCTGTTGTCTTGCGGACTTTCACTTTTTGTATTTTGCGGGTTTCGGGATTGAACACTTTTTCGGTATTCCAGGTAACAGAATAGTCCCAATGTATATTTCCGTCATCTCTCAAATTGAAATGCTCCTTTTCCTTGTTAGGGAAAAGGTTTGCGAGATATTCCACGTTTCCGTTTTCGTCGAAGCTGTAAATTCTCGCGTTTTTCCTCGCTAAATATTGTTCTTCCACAAGATTCCCCGAATCGTCTTTTACGCGTTTTGTCGCCTCATATACGTCCTCTTCCATAAAAAGCTTGTCGTTTATAAAAGAGTACACTTTCGTCTCTGACGGATCCCTTGGGGTAAGATTATATAATTTATCCGTTTCTATATCGTAAACGTATAACGACGACATAAGCCCGTATTCCTGATAGCCGTATAACCAATCTTTGTATCGCTTACCTTTCCACGAAACGATATAAATTTTGCCGTTTTCTATTTCGCTGTTATCGAAATAGACCTTTTCGTCCGTCGGAACGGAAAGAATCTTTTTCTCTGAGCCGTTTACGACGGATTTTATAGTCACCTCGCCGCCCTTTTCCTTCACCCGATATCCGTTCAAAAATTTCGTACTAGTTTTTTCTTTCTCGTCGATCAAAAACGTTTCTCCCGTAATTTTGTTGCAGGAATAATACTCGTCGTCGCTTTCAAAAACAAAATAATCGCCGTAATCATATTTAAAATACAGCCCTCCGCCGCCATACAAACCTTCGTTTTTTTTGGTATAATACGAGCGAAGCGAATTTGTTTGCGGATCGTATGCCATTAAAATCGAAAGGCGATTTTCGCCGTTTTCAAAAGACGCGGGAAAATATAATTTATCCTGTCTGACCGAAAGCGATCCGATCCAGGTCAGTTCATATTTTTCGCCCTCGTATTCCGTATCGTAACACAATACCTCGTGCGTTTTGTCTTGTATCGAATATTTCAAAAAAAAGACCTGTCTGTTTTCTTCGTCGTCGATAAAAGTAACGTCCAAAAGCAGCAAATCGCCGATATAAGTATAATCGCTTACGAAATCATACTTATAAGTTTTGCCGTCCACCGACAATTCCTCGACAAGAATCTCCTCGTCCTCGCCGTTTGTTTTGCACTTGTATATACTGCTATAAATGTAATTTCCGTCCCACACGGTATCGAGCGGATCCTGCGAGCAGCCCGCAAGAAGAGGTAAAGCAAAACCGATACAAATCAAAGCCGCAATAAAACTTAACAGTCTGCTTTTTATCGATATTTTTTTCAAACTCATCTTTTGCCTCCTTCTTTCACTATCAATATATTTTATGATTTTTCGGACGATTGTCTGTAATCGGGAATTTTATAATCAAAAAAGTCGTTTACAAGATCGATATAACTGTCGAGCTCATAAAAACATCCCCAAAATTCCAGAACTTTACCGTCCGCAGAATACTTGCCTATATAACCCGAATAGGACTGATGCTTGTAATCCGACCATATAATCAGAAAATCGTCGTTTTCATAGACAAGCCGCAAGCACACGTCCTTTGGAGAATTATACGCATAATAAGTGTGCATAATCGATTTTTCCACAAACGCGTCCAAAAATTCGGAAATTTTCTCCTGAGGAAGAGTTTCTGTAACGGCGGCATTGTCGGTTTCAAACGGAATAAGTTTATCGAACTGATCAGGCACCCAGGACACGAAATGTTTCTGTTTGTCGTTTGTATATTCGATAAGTTCGACGCGCACTACCTTGTTAAGTTCTTCTCGGTCAACGCCGTAAGGCACGGGGTCGCAAGCGCACAAAACGCACAAACAAGCCGATAAAATTGCCGCAAACAAGCATAACGAGCGTAACAGACGTAACAAGCGTAAAGATTTTTTCATAAAATTCCCCTTTATGTTTTCTTTATTAAATAATAACAAAAAATCGGCGGGATTTCAATAGTTTCCGCCGAAATTCTTTCAAAATTTAAATTTACATCAAAAAGACGCCCGTTTTGAAACAAAACAGCCTTGTTTTATCCTAAAATAACGTTCATTGCGTCCGAAAGGTAATTGCCAACGTTTTCGATCTCGCCCTTGTCGGTAAGGGAGGAAAATTCGGGAGAAATGGGAAGTCTGCCCAAAATCGGGAGAGAGTACTCCGCCGCCACCTCCTCAAGTTTGCTTTTTCCGAACGGATAAATCTTCGTTTTGCAGTCGGGACATTCCACATAGCTCATATTCTCGATAATACCGAGGATTTTTATGTTCATCATCTCCGCCATTTTAACGGCTTTGCCGACGATCATCGAAACGAGATCCTGCGGGGTGGTGACGATAACGATTCCGTCCACGGGGAGCGACTGGAAAACCGTGAGCGGAACGTCGCCCGTTCCCGGGGGCATATCGACGTACATATAGTCTACGTCCTGCCAATAAACGTCGGTGAAAAACTGCTTGACCGCGCCGCTTATCACCGGTCCTCTCCACACCACAGGGTCGTTATCCTCGGGGAGAAGAAGGTTCATAGACATAACCTTTATACCCTGTTTCGTGAGGACGGGATTGATTTTTTCGTCATCCGTAGCCGTGGCTTTCTCGGTTATGCCGAAAGCCTTGGGAACGGACGGACCCGTTATATCCGCGTCCAGCACGGCAACTTTTCTGCCGCTTCTCAAAGTGTTTACCGCGAGCAGATCGGTAACCATCGATTTACCTACTCCGCCCTTGCCGCTCATAACGGCAATCATCTTTCCGATTTTCGTGCTCGGGAGCGGTTTTGCCATAAAATCTTTTTTCTCGCAAGCTTCGCCGCAAGAACCGCAATCGTGATCGCAACCCATATTTTATCTCCTTTTGTTGCCCGCAGTGCACAAAGCTATCCGCTTAACGCGCCGCAGACTGTCGTTTTTTGTTGTCTATTGCGCCGAAAAATACGCGTTAATCGACTTATAGACTATCTTATTATCTTTCCGTTTTGAATTTTTATGTTATTGTACCCTTCGTAACCCGGAACCGAATCGGGTTCCGTGCAGGTGATTATCGTCTGCATTTTTTTTGCCGCGAGCAGCAGATTGTTCCGCCGAGATTTATCGAGTTCGCTGAACGCGTCGTCCAGAATAAGCACGGGATATTCCCCGAACCGCTCCTTGAAAATCTCCGTTTCGGCAAGTTTTAAGGAAAGTGCGCAGCTTCTTTGCTGACCTTGCGAACCGTAAGTTCTCACGTCCACGCCGTTTACTTTGATTTTCAAATCGTCTCTGTGCGGACCAACCGTCGTATAGCCAAGTTCGTAATCCTTTTCTATCCGCTCCTTCAAAGCTGCCATAAGCTGATCGTAAATCTCGCCTTCCTCACCCTCGTATTTATAATCGCCCGAAACGGTCATTTCCTCCGCGCCGTCAGTTATCATCGAGTGAGCTTCTTTTGCAAGCGGCGCAAGCTTCGCGATGTATGCGTTCCGCTCGAAAACGACCCTCGCGCCCGCACTCGCCAGGCTCACGTCCCAGACGGGAAGCGTGTCGAAAACCATATCTCTGTCCTGCTCTTTCAGTAAATTATTTCTCTGCGAAAGCACTTTTTTGTACTTCTGCAACGCGTAAAAATACTTACTCGACATCTGCGACAGCGAAATATCCAGAAAACGCCGCCTGTCCTCTGGGGCTTCCTGAATAAGTTTTAGCTCTGCGGGATTGAAAAAAACCGAGTTCACGTTGCCGATAAGTTCGCCGATTTTGGCAACGGGGACGCCGTTTATCTTAATTTCCTTGTTTTTGTCGGCATAAAAATCGATTTCAACGCCGACCTTACCGAAAGCCGAAATCGCCTCGCCGATAACGACGGCTTTATTTTCGCCCGCCAAAATGAGCTGTTTATCCCTCGCAGCGCGCGGCGAATAGCCCGTGCAAAGGTAAAAAATCGCTTCGGCGCAATTGGTTTTGCCCTGCGCGTTGGCTCCGCTGATTATGTTTATCCCGTCCGCAAACTTAAATTCCTCGTCGGAATAATTTCTGAAGTTTTTAAGTTTTAACGAATCGATGATCATTGCCGTCCGCCCTTGATTTTTACTTTTAAATTATACCCTTTTTCGGGCATTTTGTCAATAAATAGTGCCGCGTTAAACTCAAAAGCACAAAATCTTGATTTTTATTTTGCGAGCTTAAATAAGTTGATTTTTTTTCGGGTTTGGTTTATTATATATTGTACACATTAAATTGTTATATTGGGTCAGTTTGCCGTTAGCGGCAGCTGCGTTTTGGATAAAAAAGGAAACGGTACAGATGGAAAATTACGAATTGATTTGGGAAAGGGCGTTAAGGCAACTTAAAGTTACCGTAAGCACGATCGCCTATTCGACATACATAGAACAGTTAAAACCGATCGATTTAATCGGTTCAAAGCTCATTTTATCGACAAAATCGGAGCTTTTTGCCTCGGAAGTCGCTAAAAGGCTTGTGGACAAGATAAGAGAGGCTTTGGCGGTTACGGGTTCGGGCGTTACGGATATTAAGCTTTACGTTGAAGGAAGCAACGAGGATTATCTTGCGAGAAAGGGCGTTGCGCCCGTGGAATCGGAAATCGACGCTACCCCCATAAACCCCAAATACACTTTCGATACCTTCGTGGTCGGCTCGTCCAACCGCTACCTTTACGCTGCGGCGAAAGCCGTTGCCGAGAACCCCTCGGACAGCTATAACCCGCTGTTCATTTACGGCGGTGCGGGGCTTGGAAAAACGCACATAATGCACGCCATCGCCAACTACATAAAACAGAACAATCCGCTCAAAAACGTGCTTTACGCGACCTGCGAAAAGTTCACGAGCGACCTTATAACGACTATCCGTCAGGGCAAAGCCTATTCCCAGGAAGGAATGGACTTCAGAAACAAATACCGTAACGTTGACGTGCTCATCATAGACGACGTTCAGTTTTTGGCGAAAAAGCAGTCCACGCAGGAGGAATTTTTCCACACCTTCAACGAGCTTTATTCGCAGAACAAGCAGATCGTTTTATCCGCGGACTGCCATCCGAAGGAAATCGAACTGCTTTCCGAAAGGCTTAAAACCCGCTTCGAGGGCGGGCTTATGGCGCAGGTTCTTCCCCCCGATATCGAGACCAAAATCGCGATACTCCAAAAAAAGGCGGAAATGCGCAAATATATTCTTTCGCTCGACGTTGCGTTGTATCTCGCCGAAAACTCGGATAACGACGTGAGATCGCTCGAGGGAATGCTCAACAAGGTAATTTTCGCATCTATGCTCCACGAGGAGCCGATAACGCTCGAACTTACAAAAGAAGCTTTGAGCGAGTGCGCTCCGAGCGGCGGCGAAAAGGAAGTTTTAACGTCCGATTCGATAATCGACGCCGTTTGCAATTTTTATAAAATTCAGCGCGCCGACCTTGTGGGAAAGAAAAAGAACAAGGAAGTCGTGGAGCCGCGCCAGATATGCGCGTACCTTATGACCGAGCTTTTGTCTATCCCGCTCGTTACGATAGGTCAGGCACTCGGCGGCAGGGACCACACGACGGTTATTCACGCAAGAGATAAAATCGCCGAACTTATCAAGGAAAACACGAGAGTGGACACCGAGATAAAAGACATCAAGAATATGATTTTGAAAAAATAATGGATACCGAATTTATAGAAGACGAATTTGACGCCGTGGTTATCGGCGCGGGGCATGCGGGCTGCGAGGCGGCTCTCGCCCTTGCGAGAACGGGAATGAAAACCGCTCTTACCACGATAAACCTCGACAATATCGCGTTTATGCCGTGCAACCCCTCTATCGGCGGCACGGCGAAAGGTCATCTCGTCCGCGAGCTCGACGCGCTCGGCGGCGAAATGGGCATAAACGCGGACAAGGCGATGATGCAGATAAAAATGCTCAACCGCGGGAAGGGTTCGGCTGTTCAGTCGCTCCGCTCGCAGGAGGACAAACGCCTGTATCATTCCTTAATGAAGCAGACCCTCGAAAATACCGACGGGCTTTACATTCTTCAATGCGAAGTGACCGATATTCTCGTCGAAAACGGCGAGGTTTGCGGGGTTAAAACCTCTTTCGGGAGCATACTTAAATGCCGCGCGGTCGTCGTTGCGACGGGCGTTTACTTAAACAGCAGGATCGTCGCGGGCGAATGGGAGCAAAACATCGGTCCTTCGGGCTTCGCTTCCGCAACAAAACTTACCGACTCGCTCATAAAACTCGGCTTTAAGGTTCGCCGATTCAAAACGGGCACGCCCGCGAGAATCGACCGCCGCTCGATAGATTTTTCAAAGCTGGAAATTCAAAGCGGCGAAACGGAGATTTACCCGTTTTCGTTTATGACGGAGCATATCCCCGAAAAACAGGAGCCCTGCTACATCGCATACACCAACGAAACCACGCATAAAATAATCAGGGACAACCTCGACCGTTCGCCCCTTTATAACGGCAGCATTCTGAGCACGGGTCCGAGGTATTGCCCGTCCATAGAGACCAAAGTTATGCGCTTTGCGGACAAGGAGCGGCACCAGCTTTTCCTTGAACCGGAAGGTTACGACACCAACGAAATTTACGTTCAGGGAATGTCCACTTCTCTCCCCCACGACGTGCAAAAGTCCATGTATAAGTCGATTATCGGCTTGGAAAACTGTCGAATAATGCGTTACGCTTACGCGATAGAATACGACTGTATCGACTCGCTCGACTTAAAGCCGAGCCTTGCTTACAAGAAAATTCCGTCCATATTCACCGCCGGGCAAATCAACGGCACGAGCGGCTATGAAGAGGCGGCTGCGCAGGGACTTATCGCGGGGCTCAACGCTTCGCTTTACCTTCGCGGCGAAAAACCGCTCGTTTTGAAAAGAGACGAGGCGTATATCGGCGTTCTGATCGACGATCTCGTTACCAAAGGCACCAACGAACCCTACAGAATGATGACCTCGAGAGCCGAATACCGAATCTTTTTAAGGCAGGACAACGCCGATTCGAGACTTACCGAAAAAGGAAGAGCGGCGGGGCTCGTTAAGGACGACAGATACGAAAAATATCTTTGGAGACAGGAAAAAATCGCCGAGCTTAAAGAAAAGGCTTCGGTTAAAATCGCGGCGAAAACCTGCCGTTCGTTAAAAATTACGGTTTCGACAGCGTTTCTTCGCCCCTCTCCCCCATCGATATAATAAAAAGGAACATCCCCTTAACGGATATCTGCAAATATTTCGACCTTTTCGGCGACTATCCTTACGATATTATCGAAAGAGTGGAAACGGACGCGAAATACGAGGGGTATCTCAAAAAAGGCAGGGAGCAGATCGAAAAAGCGCAGAAGCTCGAGGAAAAAGCTCTGCCCGACGATATCGATTATGCCTCGATAAAAGGGCTACGCTTAGAGGCTCAGGAAAAACTCAACGCTATAAAGCCCGAAAACCTCGGTCAGGCTTCGAGAATATCGGGCGTAAGCCCTGCGGATATCGCGGTTTTAATGGTATTTTTAGTCAGCCGCAAATCGCATTAAGCATTTGCTATTTAGCATTAAGCGACATTTATAAGAAAAATGGAAAACAAAGAAGATAAAAAGGTGCAGCAAGGGGCTGCCGAACAGAAAAAAACGGCAGAAAAAACGCCGAAAAAACCGCAAAAAGGCTCTAACGACGACTTTAAGCGCAAATATTTTGAATATTACGACGATATCAAAATAAGCGATCGTCAGGACTGGTAAAAACGGCACACGGTAAGCGATAATCGGTCAGCCGCAAGGATAAATATATGGAAAACTTTCCGAAAAAAGGCGTTTATAAGCACTATAAAGGTAATTTTTATGAATTGCTTTACATCGCAACGCACAGCGAAACGCTTGAAAATATGGTCGTATATAAGGCTTTGTACGGCGAAGAAAAAATATGGGTTCGTCCGCTCTCTATGTGGAGCGAAATAATAACGCTCCCGAACGGCGAGAAAACCGAGCGTTTTGCGTTTGCGGGCGAATTCGCGCAGAAATCAAACGAGGTGAAATAATGAAAATAAGAAAGGGATTCGTAGTAAGAAAGGTCGGCGACGCGCAGTACGCCGTTGCGACAGGCGACGCTTTGAAGCATTTCAAAGGAATGATCAAGCTCAACGAAATGGGCGCGTTTATGTTCACTCTCCTTCAGGAAGAAACAACCGCCGAGCAGGTTGCGGAGAGAATCGAACAGTCGTTCGACGGCGATCACGAGGCGATTATGGCAGATATAGAAAAGTTCGTCGCAACGCTTAAGGAATCGGATATTTTAGAGAGCGACAATTGAGCTTAAGGAAGAATACGAATGATTAAGGAATTTGAGTTCAACGGGCATAACGCGACCGTTATAATCCCCGATAATTTCAACGGAAAATGGGTTTGGAAAACGGAATTTTTCTATGCGTTCGACAAAGCCGAACAAACGCTTTTGGATAAAGGCTACGCGCGCGTTTATTACGGAATCAGCGATATGTACGGAAGCGACCGCGCCGTGAGACTTATGCACGCTTTTCATCTTTATATGATAGAAAAACTCGGGTTTAAGGAAAAGCCGATTCTTTTCGGGTTCTCGAGAGGCGGGCTTTACGCGTTTAATTACGCGCTTTTCTACCCCGAATACGTCGGCAAAATCTATCTCGACGCGCCCGTTTTAAACCTTAAATCGTGGCCGCCGAAAGGAAGCCCCGAGCATGAGCAAATGCTCGGAGAATACGGAATGACCGAAGAATCTTTCGAGACCTTCCGTTTCAGCCCGATAGATAATCTCGAGGAGTTTTCGCATAATAACATTCCCGTTCTCATCGTTGCGGGCGGAAGCGATTCCGTTGTGCCGTATAAGGACAACTGCCTGAAAATGGTAGATTTTTACAAGGCAAAAGAACTTGAAATCGGCTTTATTTTTAAGCCCGAATGCGAACATCATCCCCACTCTCTGGACGACGTTTCGCCGATTATCGACTTTGTAGAAAAGTAAAAAATCAAGTAAATCGCAATATAATATTTCCGCCCGTCGGCTGTGCCGACGGGCGGATTTTTCTTTTAACACAAAACTTGTTTAAACTTTTATTTCAGCTCGAATCTCGCTACTCTCGCGCTAAGAGAAACGCCATAAGCGAACGGCTGAACGGCGAACTCGTTTTTCTTAACGCCCTTAACGCTTTTACCGTTATCGAGCCATTTTGCGGAAACGATTTTCTTGTCGGTAGAAATTTTAACGCGTTTTATATCCCCGCCTCTCGCAACGTTCGGATCCGCACTCATCGGGACCTTCTTTATAACCGCGTAATAATACTTGCCGTCGGTTAAAATATCCGCGTTCTCGGCTTCGATGCCCGCAGAAACGGCGTTATAGATAAAGTTTTTGTTTATCTTTATCCATTTTCCGAGCATAAGGAGATTTTCCTTTTCGACCACGGGAATAAGACCGTTGCCCATAAGGCCGGTGTTAAGAAGCAGATTGCAGTTGAATTTGCGGCAATCTATAATCATTTCCACGAGCTCTTTGGGCGATTTAACGCAGATGTCGTCCTTTGCGTAGCCCCAGTGGTCGGTCAGAGCCTCGCAAACCTCGCCCGCTATCGGTTTTTTGGAAGTATCGACGAAGAACGCCTTGCCGCGCTCGAAAGTTACGCTGTCGATTTCCTTATGACCGGTTTCGCCGCACGCCGAAAGACCCGTGTTATTGATAATCATGGCTTCGGGCTGATATTTTCTTATCGTGCCGTAAAGCCTGTCCTCCTGCCAGTCGTCGTTGGGCTTATCCCACATACCGTCGAACCAGAAACCGCCGATTTTCCCGTAAGAAGTGCAAAGAATTTCTATGCTTTTCACAAGATAATCTATGTACTTCGGGAAATTGTTTTTATAATCGGGGTTATACCAGTCGAGAAGAGTGTGATAGAAAAACGGAACTATGCCCTCTTTGTTGCACTCGTCAACAAATTCTCTGATAAGATCTCTACCCGCCGCGCTGTGCGGAGCGTCGAAATCGTTAAGCCCCTTGGTGTCGTAAAGCGAAAAACCGTCGTGATGACGGGTGGTAAGGGTTATATATTTGCAACCCGCCGCCTTTGCGGTTTTGACAAGCTGTTTAGCCCAGTCGCTTCTGAC
>ERZ808278.1339-NODE-1339-length-10610-cov-4.423685_pt1 | contig 10610 bp, 11 predicted proteins | sample MGYA00521239_ERZ808278 | MGnify/ENA primary metagenome ERZ808278 (study PRJEB31516, sample SAMN03275600) | gut metagenome | biome: mammalia-associated habitat; material: feces | host: Papio cynocephalus | place: Kenya | collected 2012-07-17 ... | reverse complement strand
TCCATCCCACGAAAGTTCTTTGTCCATAGATGAAAAACTTTCATCTAAATATACATTTTCCTCCACAAGAGCTGTCAATGCTCCGATCGCTCTCTTTTCTATCTTTGTATTATTAATTTTATTGACTTTACTTTTATTGTTTGGCAATACAATCACCTCAAACGTATAATTTATTTCAATAATCCTTTAATAAATTTTCTTCTTTTTTTAAGTTATCATATCATGTACAAAAATAATGTCGAACCATGAAAGCAAAAAAGTAAAATCCAAGTAAGCATTTTTTGTAAGCTTATCCTTTTATAATATAGTTCCAGAACAAAGTATTGAGTTTATCCAAAGTTCCTATAACAGTATTGGATATCCATTATTTCCAGTTATTTTTTCTTGTTTCTTACTCTTTCACGTCTTTACTATCAAACTTTTCTATTTCAAGTACAAACTCATCATCAGATAATCTTTCAAGGGGAACTACCTTTCTTCCTCTTGGATGTATTGTTTTTAATCTTATTGCATACCTGCAGATCGTCCTTTTTAACCATTTTATTTTCATTTTTTCCTCCATGTACTCTTAATCTCCTACTCATCAATTAGTTACATAGAGCGTAGTAAAGACAAAGCGAAAGATAAAAATATAATTAGTATGAATGCGATATACTATTTTTACAACAAAGAGAAGGAAAATCACTTATAATATGACAAAATTTTACTTTATATGTGCTATTATGTTCGAAATTAAATTAGGAGGTTATTAGGATGCAATTCTTGGAAAATTTTCAAAAACAGACTCAGTTAATTCAGAACTTTAGAGAAGACGGTGCTTATCTAGCTTTAGTTATGGGAATTTACTTGGGTAGAAATGATATTTTCGAATTAGCAAATAATTCTTTAACTGATGGGAAGAGCGACAAAAAATAGATTTTATAGACTTAGATAGAGAAGAAGAAAGAATAGTTATTGCCCAAGGATATTTATTCATCCAAACACAGAGACGAGGCTCCAGCTAATAAAGCTGCAGATTTAAATACTGCTGTGGCATGGCTTGTCTCAGGCGATTTATCTGTTATTCCGATTGAACTCAGTAATATAATGAAAGAATGTAGAGAGGCCATTGAACAAGATGAAATTTCTACTATAGAACTTATTTACGTTCACAATTTATCAGATTCAATCAATTGTAGGCGTGAATTAGAAACTGCTGCAAAACACTCGGAAAAACATTTTTAGTCAAAAGGAATAGCTGTAATTCCCAAAGAACTTGGTGATAGATGGAAAGCCTATAGTTTTTCTATAACTGGAAAATGGCTTTATGATTTGTTTAAACAATATGGAGAAGATTTATTCTCAGCAAATTATAGAGGATTCTTAGGTGTTAAAGGAAAGCGAAAAAAAATAAATTTACAAATTAAGCAAAGTGCTGAAAAGGAGCCTCAAAATTTTGGGTATATAATAATGGTATTACCATTTTAACGCTTTCAGTTGATTCAGAATATACAAAGACTGAAACAAAACTTACTGGTATATCAATAATAAATGGAGCTCAAACGACTGGTTCTATCGGTTCTGTTGAAAAAAAGGATTCTCTTGAAAAAAACAAAGTAATATGCAGAGTAATTGAATGTTCTGATCCAGAAATCATAGAGAAATATGCTCGTAAAGAACTAGCGGAAATTGAAGATTGTTGGTACTTTGCCGTGGAATGACTCTAAATCTAATGACAAGTGCAATAAAAAAGGACATTAGCGAATATATGGATAATGAAAAAGAGTTTAATGAACTATGCAAAACCATAGGTTCACTCATTCAGGCAGTTATACCTACAATCTCATCTAATACTCCTGGCAAATTAGAACAATTGAAAAAAATGATTTGGGATAGTTGATTCATCATTTTTATTCAATAATTACTAAATATAGAGAACTAAAATTAAGAGACTCCGATTAAACCGGAATCTCTTAATTTTTTACTCTCAACTGATAAGAAATTTAATCTGTATATAATTAAAAAATGCCAATTGCCCAAAATCAAACTTTATCCTTATTTGACTTCAAATCAATTATTTCTAAGATTTACTTGCACCCCTCTACACATGCAACACCCTGCTCTTTATCTCCTTCGTCTTCCCAGCATTCCAGAAATTCTCCCCAAGATAACCGCATGTTCTTCTCGTAACATTCATTTTATTCTTATCCTTATTATGGCACTGAGGGCACTCCCACTCCATATCATCATTAATGATAATCTCCCCATCAAAACCACAAACATGACAATAATCTGATTTCGTATTAAACTCCGCATACTGAATATTATCATAAATAAACTTAACAATATCCTCTAACGCTTCAAGATTATTTCTCATATTCGGAATTTCCACATAAGAAATCGCTCCACCAGAAGAAATTACCTGGAACTGGCTCTCAAATGTAAACTTACTAAACGCATCAATCTTCTCACGAACATCTACATGATAAGAGTTTGTATAATATCCCTTATCCGTAATATCCTTAATAGATCCAAATTTCTTCTTATCAATCTCAGCAAATCTGTAACACAATGATTCTGCTGGAGTACCATATAATCCGAATCCAAGTCCTGTTTCCTCTTTCCAAGTATCCGTAGCCTGTCTTAAACGGTTCATCAGCTTAAGCGCAAACTCCGTACCACCTGGCTGTGTATGACTCTTTCCAGTCATTAACTTCGTTACTTCATACAATCCAATGTAACCAAGTGAAATGGTAGAATAACCACCATGCAGCAGCTTATCAATCTTCTCACCCTTTTCAAGTCTTGCAATGGCACCGTATTGCCAATGAATTGGACTTACATCGGATGTGATTCCTTCAAGAGATCTATGACGGTACATTAATGCTTCGAAGCAAAGGGAAAGTCTGTCCTCAAGAATCTGCCAGAATTTCTCCATGTCTCCATCTGCGATAATACCAATTTGAGGAAGGTTTAAGCTGACAACACCTTGATTGAATCTTCCTTCGAATTTGTATTGGCCGTTTTCGTCTTTCCAAGGGGATAGGAAGCTGCGGCAACCCATACAGCTAAATACGTTTCCTTCGTAGTTTTCACGCATTTTTTTTGCGGAAATGTAGTCTGGATATAGACGTTTGGAGGAACATTTTACAGCTAATTTAGTAATGTAGTCGTATTTTCCACCTTTTAGGCAGTTATGCTCGTCTAATACGTAGATTAGTTTAGGGAAGGCAGGAGTTACATAGACGCCCTTCTCATTTTTGATTCCCTCTAAACGCTGTTTTAGGATTTCTTCGATAATTAAAGCATTTTCTTCCACATACTCATCCGTTGGATCAAGATTTAAGAATAGTGTTACGAATGGAGATTGTCCATTGGTTGTCATAAGTGTGTTGATTTGGTACTGGATTGTCTGCACACCTGACTTTAACTCGTCCATAAGACGGTCTTCAATGAACTGTTCCATTAACTCGTCAGATATTTGGTCGCCGTATTTTTGGGCGTAATGTTTTCTATATTTTTCACGGCTTTTTCTTAGATATTTTCCTAAATGGCGAACGTCTACGGACTGTCCACCGTACTGGCTGCTGGCAACTGCGGAAATAATCTGTGTCATAACGGTACATGCAACCTGAAAGCTCTTAGGGCTTTCGATTAACTTTCCGTTCATGACAGTTCCATTGTCAAGCATGTCTTTTATATTAATTAGACAGCAGTTAAAGATTGGCTGTAAGAAATAATCTGCATCATGAAAATGGATCATTCCTTCTTCATGTGCCTTGGATACTTCTTCTGGTAATAAAAGACGTTTTGTTAAGTCCTTGGAAACCTCACCTGCAATTAAGTCACGCTGGGTAGATGCGATAACTGCATTTTTGTTAGAGTTTTCTTCCATTACTTCTTTATTGCGGTTCTGAATTAAGCTCAGGATTGATTCATCTGTTGTATTGGCTTTACGCACTAATTCTCTGCGGTAACGGTAAATGATATATGTTTTTGCTAAAACAAATTTACCTTCTGCCATTAACTTCTGCTCAATGATATCCTGAATATCTTCTACTTGCATTTTTTGAAGATTCATATTTTCAATGCCTGCAATAATTCCTTCGATTAGTTCATCGGATGCTTTTTCGAAGTCTTCTACTTCAATATTTGCCTTTCTAATGGCAACTAATATTTTATTTCTATCATAAGGAACTACTCGTCCGTCTCTCTTCACTACTTCCATCATATTCAAGCCTCTTTCCATTCTTTCTCTGCGTCACTCTATGGCGCACAAAAGCTGTTTTCGTAATATGTATTTATTTTTACGAAAACAGCTTCTTGATTATAACACATTCAATTTGACTTGTCTAGACCAGTTACTATATATAGTGTTTCCTTTTTTACCATTTACTATATATTGTACTATAACCGCATAATGCGCAAACCCTTGCTACAAGGCAGTTTTAGAAGCGGAAGTCTCTTTCACCCTCTTTTATCTTTCCAATTTTTTCAGTTGCACGCTGACGAATTAATAAATTAGTAATACCATTAAGTTCCTTCTGAATTACATTTTCTCCCTTTTGCTTCGTATCCTCTGACGCATAATCTTGCAGATACTCTTCCAATGTCATAAGTGCATTTGGCAAACAGCAATTGGCAATTTGACCTGACTTCACTAGTTTCATGAAACGGTCTCCTGTACGGCCTTCGCGGTAGCATGCGGTACAGAAACTTGGCACGCAGCCTAATTCTAGCAGCCAGTTTACTACCTGGTCAAGTGTACGATTATCGTTTACATCGAATTGGGCTGAATTATCTTCCTCAGGCTCTTCCTCTGCATATCCTCCAACGCTTGTTCTAGATGCACCACTGATTTGGGATACCCCGTACTGTAACACACGTTCTCTTGATTTCACAGACTCACGTGTAGAGATAATCAATCCTGTATATGGCACTGCAACACGAAGTACTGCAACGATTTTTGCAAATGTATCATCGTCAATTGCATTGGAAAATGTATCAGGATCAATATCGTCAGCAGGACGGATTCTTGGCACACTGATTGTATGTGGTCCAACGCCCTTATAGGCTTCCAGATGCTCGGCATGCATTAACAGACCTGTAAAGTCATAGCGATACATATTTAAACCAAATAACACGCCCAAACCTACATCGTCAATTCCACCTTCCATAGCACGATCCATGGCTTCTGTGTGATAAGCGTAGTCATGCTTTGGTCCTGCTGGATGCAGCTTTTCATAATTTTCTTTGTGGTACGTTTCTTGGAATAAAATGTAGGTTCCAATACCAGCTTCTTTTAACTTGGTATAATTCTCTACTGATGTCGCTGCGATATTGACATTGACACGACGAATTGCACCATTTTTGTGCTTTATACTGTATATAGTCTTGATACTGTCTAGGACATACTCAATTGGATTATTCACTGGGTCTTCTCCCGTTTCCAAAGCCAGTCTCTTATGTCCCATATCTTGCAGGGCGATAACTTCCTTCTTGATTTCTTCCTGTGTCAGTTTTTTACGGCAGATATGTTTGTTTTTTGCGTGATATGGACAGTAAACACAGCTGTTAATGCAGTAATTTGATAAATATAATGGCGCAAACATAACGATACGGTTTCCGTAAAACATCTGTTTAATTTCCATTGCTAAATCAAATATTTTCTGATTCTCTTCTTCCAGTTCACAGTCTAATAACACAAGTGCTTCCCTATGGCTTAATCCCTTACAGGCTTTTGCCTTTTCCAAAATGCTTTTAATTAATTCTTTATTTCTTTTGTTTTCTTTGGCAAACTGAAGGCTGTCTACTATCTCCTGGTGATCAATGAACTCTTCTGCCTTTGGTGACATTACGTTGTACATATCCATTTCTCCCTTTATTGTTTTTTTGTCTTTGCCTGCACGCTTTTTACGGAAATGCCTTCAAGCATTCCTAATTTTCCCGACAGGCTGCTGATTACGTTCTCTGGTGCATCGATTACAACGGAAATGATATTCACACCCTTTTCCCGGTAAGGAAGTCCCATTCTTCCCACAATATATTGATTATGTACATGCAGAAGCTGATTTACTGGCTCCACTGCTTTCATGTCCTCTACGATTATGCCAATTAGAGCTATTTTTGTTTCCATTTCCTTACCTCCTCTCGCTGTTTTTTTTAATAAAGCAAAAAGATCAACCATATATTCTTCTGAATACATAGCTGATCCAATATCTCAACTTACTTTATCAACTCTTACTCTTACACTCAGGCGAACCTTAAGTACTCAGAAAAGAGGAATTATCGTTAATTTGGTGCTACGGAAATCTCCCCAGCACTAAATTTTAATTCTCTCACCTTTCCATTATAAGATACCATCCTTGGAAATACAAGTATGAAAAGTCCTTATTTCTCCTTTGATAAATTAAGGATATCACGAATTTCTTCTTCAGTTATCTTCGTATACGCTTGCAATTCCTTTACGGATGGAGCCTGTCCTAATTCTTCTTCTAACTGCTTTGCAGCCTCACGAATCAGATTTGCTTTTGCAACAATGGTATCCTCTTCTGACTCTTCATTGCTCTCTTCGTCTATAGCAGCAATAATTGCCTGCTCTATGACATTTAACAGATACGCTTCTTCTACTGCCTCTGCTACGCCATAAAGCTCATTGACAGCCATCACAAGTCCCATGTTTCCTTCCTGAATCAGATCTTCTACACGAACCCCTTTATTCTTGTGCTTTTGAACAATCGAAATTACATCGTGAAGAAATCCATTAATCAGATGCTGCTTATTGCGCTCTTCTCCTCTCACAAGCTCTCCTAAGAATACTTCCTTTTCATCTTTTGTTAAATGCTCCACTTCCTGAAGTTCTTCTTTATACATTTTAAGGAAAACAGAATCTTCTTCGGTTACTTTCTCTTCTTCTGGAATCTCTACTTCCTTCTTTGGTGGTACGTAGACAAATCCTTCTACTTGTATTTTATTCTCTGCAAGATATGCATATACGGAATTAAACTGTTCTTCTGACAGTTCTACATCACCTAATAAATTAGCTAATTCTTCTTTGGAAATGCGGTTTTCCTGAACTCTTGCCACTTCCATAATCTCTTTTAACATCTCTAAAAATTTACCTTGTTCTATCATAACGTCTCTCTTCCTGTTCTCATTTACTCTTACATGATTTATTATGTCCATATTATCCATTCCATCCCATGTCCGTCAAGTATTTTCTTTTCTATCAGACTAATTTTTACAAGCTGTTCGGTGTTCACAAACATATGTTCGTTTTTTTAGACTTTTACAAAGGCTTCATCACACTAAATAAAACTCTTTCGAATATTATACCCTATAATAAAAATATGAATAGCACCCATAATGACAATAAAAATATAACTAAACTTTGTTACTTCTAATAAGGATTTTGCTATCCAGTAATAAAGCAAGAAAATTTTTAGTATGTAAAACACAACATTGATGCACATGTATAAATTCATTACGATACTATCCCTACTCAATTTTAGTGTACTTAATTTCTTAATATTTTTTAACATAGTCAATCGCCAGTTATTTATACCTAACCATATCGAAAAAATAAAGTATCCATCCGTTAGCTTGAACGGTGACAGGCAGTTAATGATGATTGAAATATTTGAAACGATAAGACACTTACATATCTCATTTGAAGGACTTATTGAACATAGGAAAATACTTACAGCCGTAATCATTAAGTTACAATACATTCCCCCAAAAAGAACAGTTAATTTATCTCTTTTAGGTGCTATTTGCAAACTTCTAAATTTAATCACCCACTTAGGCATAAATCCTAAATACAAATAAACACCGATTTTTTCAATTCCAAGTCTGTTGTAAATTCCAAATAGCACGTGGCCAAATTCATGGAGAAATAGTGAAACAGCAGACAAAACAAAAGTAATCAGAAATGCTGATAAATAGGAACTCTTATATGTTAAGATGTTCAGATTAAAGATTTTCGTTACTGCCTCCCAATGAAAAGCAGAATAGAAAAATATCGAAAGTAAACAGATATTACATAAGGTTATAATCCATTTTGAAATAATAACACTCCTGTCAGAAACTATATAATTGCTAAATTTTTTTTCGAATAACTTGATTGACACAATATCAATCTCATTATTCATTCGTTTTTCTGTCTCTTCATTTAGAAAGAAGCCATTTTTTCTTAACTCATTTATGAATGTTGACATGTTAATATTAATACTGTTTTGTTTACAGTAATCTTCAATCTGGTTGACAGAGTGCTCTCCATCGAATAATGCCAATAACTGTTGTACGGAATTCAAACTTCTGCAGCGCAACTTTACATAACGGTTTAACTCTCTGCTTCCAAATATGATGACGTTATCTCTTTCTTCTAAATATTCCATATCAGTAATTAGTTTGGGATTATCATTCATCAAATCACCCCATTCTATTTATAAATTCTTTAATGTTATGAATCAGCATCTTCATATCCGCCTTATTAGACTTTAGACTGTATAATAATGTCAATAATCTTTTCACCATTACTTTTATCAATGTACACTTATATGGCATCGTTTCTTTGTTATCCAATTCTCTGCACCATGCACTACAAACTTTTTGGCAAGAGCAGCTTTGGCAGCTTTCTGGTGGAGTAACCATACAGTATGACTTTCTCAATTCATCAAGTGTTACTTCCTTATCTTCAAAGTCAAATAAAATATCTTTTGACATACTGCATGTTAGTAATTGGCCGTCCGTATTCATAGTCAAATTATTAACACCACAAGTGCATGTATTTCTGACATCCGCTTTTGACAGTATATTAATAACTAAGTTCGTCAGTTGTATATCATACAATTGACATTGTTCACTAAATAATTCTTTTAACAATAGTTCTATATAATCATTGATAAACTTTTTGTAAGTCTTATAATTCTCCCGATAGACTTTTATACTGTCATCAGAATAAATAATATTCGTTATGATAAACTGAAATCCCAATTCACGAAATTCTTCAATAATATCCTTTGCCATATCATGATAATACTGTTCTATAAGAGAATCCGATATTGAAAATTCAACTGTTAGCTGCTCTTTATTATTAAACTGTATAATATTATTGTAAATTTGTTGGAAGCTTCCCTTACCATTTACAAAAAACCGATTGCTATCATTAACAGAAATTGTACCATCCAAGCTAATTGTAATAAAAACATGATAGTTCCGTAACTCATTGTACCAGCTATCACTCAGTAATACTCCATTTGTCACAATCGAATACTTTGGAATTTTAATTTTATTCGTATTGCAATATTCGTTTACAAATTGAATGCATTCTATGATAAATGCGTAGTTTAGAAGTGGTTCTCCACCAAAAAATTGAATGATATCAATTCCATCAGGATAATTTTTTTGTAACTCCAGAAACTTATCTCGAAAAGTATCCATATCTATCATATTACTTCCACGATTATTTTCATAAGTTCCACAATTAGCAAAGCAATACTTACATTGCAGATTGCATGAATTCGTAACAAGTATATACAATTTCGATAACCTGTTATCCAAAGAATGTATATATAACTTTTTATTCGCATGTTTATCCAATTCTTCTGAGGAAAAAGTGCATGATTCAAAATTAAAATAAACATCTTTTTCATTCACAGCTAACTTATAACTCATGATATCTCCTTAAATTGTCTTATAATCGTCAACAATTGCTCCATCGTAAAGTTCTATGGTTCGATCAAAATAATCAAACACTTGCCTGTCATGTGTTACAATAAATACAACTCTTTCCTTACTAATCTCCTTTAGCATTTTCATTACTACCTGTGTCATAGTGGAATCCAGAGCTGCTGTTGGTTCATCTGCAAAAATTACCTTTGAATCATTAACCAGAGCCCTTGCAATTGCTACCCTTTGACATTCTCCTCCTGACATTTTATAAATTTTATTTTTAGCAAGCTCCTGAATTCCAAGCTTATCCAAATATTCCAGTGCCTTTTCCCTATTTTTATAATCATTCGAACTGACCAGCACATTATCAAGAACATTCAGATACGGTATTAAAAAATGCTTCTGAAAAATAAATCCAAAATCTTTTCTTCTCATCTCCAATATCTGTTTATTCTTCAGTTTTGTAAGTTCCACATCGTCATACCAGATTTCACCCCTTAAATTATTGTTTTTAAAACCCGCCAGAGAATACAATAAAGAACTTTTGCCAGAACCTGAAGCACCAACAATTCCATATAATCCATTTTGCTCAATCTTCAAATTAACATTTTTCAAGGCAATATTACTCTTATAAAATAGAGTGATATCCTTGCATATAATCCTTGTCATTCCTATTCCTCACCTTCTATAATTGAAATACAATCCATTTTCTTCGTCAATTTCAGTATTGGAATTGTTGATAGAATACACAACGCAATAACTAATATTAGAGGAGAAGTAAAATACTTCCCATCTACAACTGCAAGTTTCTGTCCATTTTTAGCAAAATAGCCACCATTCAATCCTATTCCTATTCCTATGCTTAGCAAAATTCCAACTACAGTTCCTCCTAAGACAATACTAACCATCTCACCAAATATTCGCTTAACCACGAATCCCCTGCTATAACCTAAAGCCAT